>Ga0182006_1000440_pt1 | contig 32979 bp, 32 predicted proteins | sample Sormic07211104_1_FD_123022 | JGI IMG/M metagenome (GOLD analysis project Ga0182006, IMG submission 123022) | Rhizosphere microbial communities from Sorghum bicolor, Mead, Nebraska, USA - 072115-104_1 MetaG | ecosystem: Host-associated > Plants > Roots > Rhizosphere | place: USA: Nebraska...
GCTTGACTTCTCTTTTTGAATCAGTAACATACACGCCATTCCGCGATAGCTCAGTTGGTAGAGCAAGTGACTGTTAATCACTGGGTCCCTGGTTCGAGTCCAGGTCGTGGAGCCAGACAGCAAAACCGAAAAAGCCCCTGAATCGAAAGATTCAGGGGCTTTTTTGTGCATGCCATAAAGTCAAAAGATCGCAGACCGCAATCTTTTGACTATCTATCTTTAGACATGCTCACTGCTTTTCGCATGCACCGCCCGTAAATCGGCGTGCCCATGATCCATCTCCACCACCGGAATCTCATTCCCGTCGCAGTCGCGCAGTTTACCTTCGCTGAAGTAGTCCCCTTCCCGCAGCGCCGCCAGGTCTTGATAACGCAGGACTCGTTCAGTACCGGCGGCAAATACCGATTGCTGGTCCGAGTTGCCGGCCGTGAGGTGGTTGAAGGTCAGGTTCAGCACGATGGCCATGATCGCCGAGGAGCTGATGCCCGAGTGGAAGATCGTCGAGAACCAGCTGGGAAAGTGGTCGTAGAAGTTCGGGGCGGCGATAGGGATCATGCCGAAACCGATGGAAGTGGCGACGATGATCAGGTTGACGTTGTTGCGGTAGTCGACCTTGGACAGCGTCCGAATGCCGCTGGCGGCGACGGTACCGAACAGCACGATGCCGGCGCCACCAAGTACGGAGGTTGGCACGGCGGCGATGACCCGTCCCATGAACGGCAGCAACCCAAGCACCACCAGAAACACACCACCGGTGGCCACCACGAAGCGGCTCTTGATCCCGGTGACCGCCACCAACCCGACGTTCTGGGCGAAGGCGCTCTGAGTGAAGGAGCCGAAGATTGGCGCGATCATGCTCGACAGCATGTCTGCACGCAAACCGTTGCCCAGGCGTTTTGAGTCGACCTTGGTGCCGATGATTTCACCGACGGCGAGGATATCGGCCGAGGTTTCCACCAGGGTCACCATGATCACGATGCACATCGACAGGATCGCGGCGAAGTGGAAGGTCGGCATGCCGAAATGGAACGGCGCCGGAAAGCCGAACATCGGCCCTTGGGTAACGGACGAGAAATCCGCCATGCCGAGGAACACAGCGATGACCGTGCCGATGACCATCGCCAGGAGGATCGACAAACGGGAAATGGTCGCGCTGCCGATCTTGCTCAATAGCAACACCAGCACCAGCGTCATCGCCGCCAGACCGATGTTCGCCATGCTGCCGAAATCCGGCGCATGGCTGTTGCCACCCATGGCCCAGCGCGCGGCCACCGGCATCAGCGTCAAGCCGATAGTGGTGATCACAATGCCCGTCACCAGCGGTGGAAAGAACTTGGTAATCCTTGAGAACACCGGCGTGATCAGCAAACCGATCAACGACGCGGCAATCACCGCCCCGAGAATCGACTGAAAGCCACCCTCCCCGCCACTGCTGACTATCGCGACCATGGTCGCAACGCCGGAGAACGACACGCCCTGCACCAGCGGCAACTGACAACCGAAAAACGGCAAACCCAGGGTTTGCAGCAATGTCGCCAGCCCCCCTGCAAACAATGAAGCAGCAATCAACAAACCGATGTCTGCCGGCGAGAGCCCGGCCGCCTGGCCGATGATCAAAGGCACCGCGACGATACCGCCGTACATGGTCAGAACGTGTTGCAGGCCATAAGCCATATTCGCGCCGATCCCAAGGTTTTCGTCCTCGGGCCGTTGGTGTGAAACATGGGGCGTTTTCATGGTTGGGGGGTTCCCTGGTTTTTGTTATGCGCACACTGTATTCAATACTTAGGACAACTGTCTATAGAGTTGTATACAACTGCCCAGTCAGATTATGGACACTTGTCCACGCCACCCTTTGGCCATAGCGCCTCCAACCCCAAACGTCTTGAAATACATCCCTGCGCCCCTATCCCTCCTCACCGCTAATCTTTTGCTTTCCAAGCGACCGCCGGCACGGACGCCTCCTCGCTTATACATATAAAGTATGCATAATGAAGTCATTCGAGATTCAGTATCACAGGGCAAAGAACGCGGCCAACAAACTAAAACATCAAGGCATCAGCCTCGCAGAGACAGAACCGGTGTTTTATGACGAACGAGCCCTGACTTTTCAGGACAATCATCATGATGAGCAGCGGTGGATCATCATGAGGCTGGATGCCAAAGGTCGCTTGCTGGTCGTTGCGTACACCTGGCGCGACCCGAATTTCGTGCGAATCATTTCCGCACGCGTCGCCACCAAAGGCGAGCGTCGCCACTATTTGGAGGCTTGAACGATGAAAGACGAATACGACTTCAGCAACGCCAAGCGTGGAGCAATTGCCACAAGCAAAGGCAAGACCCGAATCACCATCATGCTCGACGATGTCGTCATAGAGGCTGCACGCGCTCTGGCAGAAAACGAGGGGTATGGCTACCAGACAGTGATCAACAATACTTTGCGCCAGGTGTTGCTCAGCGATAAAGGCAAAGCGGCGAAGCCCGATGAGAACACCGCAGGTACAAACGTCGGGCATTTCAAAAAAGGCATAACCGCCTCGGAGCTGAAAAGCCTGGAGAAAAAATTGTCAGAGGCCCTCAGCGAAATCCATCACGTGATGGAGCTAGAAGTTCGTTCCTAGACACAAACCGCTTGAGTCGGCCAAATAAAAAAGGGCGGATTGATCAGATCCGCCCTTCGCGTGGTGCTCAGTTTGCCTGCGGCACCGGCTCGATCAACCGCTCCAGCACCGGCTCCAACGCCTCCTTCGCTGGCACCCGAATGTCGAACTCACGTTCCAGCAACCCGATCAACTCATCCACATCCGTCACCTGCCGCCGCTCGCTCTCACTGCCCAAGCGGTGAATGGCAAAACTGCCATTGTTCAGCGTGCGTCGCCATCCCTCCCCCGTCCGCGCCACCATCAATTGTTTGACGAAGGGCGATTCAGGATGAGTCGAGACGTACCAGTTACCGAGGGTGTAATCGATGTCTTCCTGACGTTGCAGATCGAAGATGTACATCGCCCGCCATTCACCGCCGACGTTGGCACGCAGGGTGTAACCGTCTGCATGCTGTTCGATGCGATAGGGTTCGTGGGGAGTGAGCTGTTCGTCCTCGATGTCGAGGATCAGCGGTGCGGTGGGCACCATGCCGCCGAAGCCGACGTCGGTGATGTAGCGCACGCCGTCAAGGATCACCAGGCTCAAGCGGTGAGTGCGTGCGGTCCATGCGCCTTCGGGCTGGTTCATGACTACGCGACCGGTGATGCCGCGCGCCTCGAACCCCAGCGTCTGCAGCAAGGCCAGGAACAGGTTGTTGAGTTCGTAGCAGTAACCACCGCGACCGTCGTGCAACACTTTCTGCTCGATGGACGGCAGGTCGACGAGTACCGGTTGCCCTAACAGCGTGGTGAGGTTTTCGAACGGAAAAGCACCGGTGTGGCGCAACTGCAATTGACGCAGGGTTTCCAGGGTCGGCGCCGGGGGCGCGTCGAAACCCAGGCGTTGCAGGTACAGCGCAAGATTTGTCAGTCGTGGTTCGCTCATCGCTCAATCCTTATGCATGGAGCCCGCGGATCGCTCCGCCGATGGCCGCCATGTATAAGGGAAAAAGTGCTCGGGCCGATAATTGATTTCGCCAATCGCCGCTCACGCCAAAACTATCGCCGTTTGCGTGAACCCAATCGAATCCACGTCGGCGCGTGATCGCTGGCATGAGACTCGTTACGAACCCAGGCGTCGACGCCGGCCTCTTGCAGATAAGGACTCGCTGCCTGATTGAGCAGTAGATGATCGATGCGCAGTCCCGAGTTTTTCTGCCAGTGCTGCCGGAAGTAGTCCCAGAAGGTGTAGATCCGCTCCTCTGGATACAGATGACGCAGGGAATCAGTCCAGCCCTGATCCAGCAGACGCTGATAACACGCACGACTCTCGGGTTGCAGCAGCGCGTCCTTGAGCCAGGAGCGTGGGTTGTAGATGTCCATATCGGTGGGCACCACGTTGTAGTCGCCGGCCAGCACCACCGGATGCTCGCTGCTCTGCAGGTCCTTGGCGTACGAGATCAGCCGCTCGAACCACGCCAGTTTGTAATCGAACTTCGGCCCCGGCTGCGGATTGCCGTTGGGCAAGTACAGACACCCCACCAGAACCCCGTGCACGGCCGCTTCGATGTAGCGGCTATGGGTGTCACTGTCATCGCCCGGCAGACCACGCCGACGCTCCAGCGGTTGCGCATCGCGTGCCAAAATCGCCACCCCGTTCCACGCCGCCTGGCCCTGCCAGATAGCGCCATAACCGGCCGCCTCCAGCTCAGCGGCAGGGAATGCCCCGTCCACCGATTTGAGTTCCTGCAGGCAGGCGATGTCTGGCTGCTCCCGCGCCAGCCACGCCAGTAGATTGGGCAGGCGTGCACGCATGCCGTTGACGTTGAAGGTGGCGATTTTCAGGTTGTTCATAATCCGACGCTCGCAACGGATGGGCGGTATCCCATTGTGACCGGGGGCCGCCACGGCAGTTGCCGTGGCGTACGTAACAGGCGACTAAAGGTGCGCGCCCTGCAGCGGGAAATCTTCCTGCGAGACCTTGAGCAACGGCAGCAGTGCAGACCTGTCCACTGGACGACTGAGGTAAAAACCCTGCACTTCATGGCACTGATCCGAGATCAGGAAGTCCAGTTGCTCCAGCGTCTCGACACCTTCGGCAGTCACCGTCAGGCCCATTGCCTTGCCCAGGTTGATGATCGCCTGTACCACGGCGCGATCATTGCTGCCGCTGCTCATGGACGAAATAAAGCGTTTGTCGATCTTGATCCCGTCGAACGGATACGTGCGCAAGTAACCCAGCGAGGAATAACCGGTGCCGAAGTCGTCCATGTTCAGGCGCACGCCCAACTCCTTGAGCGCATTCATGGTCGCCAAGGCGCCATCGACGTCGATGAGCATCACGTTTTCAGTGATCTCCAGCTCCAGCCGACTGGCGGGCAAGCGGGTCTGGATCAACGCTTCGCGCACGTCCTCAATCACATCGCTACGGGCGAATTGAACCGGTGACAGGTTGACCGACACCATCATCGCACCGGGCCAGGTCAGAGCGGTCTCGCACGCCTCGCGTAGCACCCAGCGGCCCAATGGCACGATCAGATCGGTTTGCTCGGCCAGCGGGATAAACGCGTCGGGACTCAACAAGCCTTGCACTGGATGCTGCCAGCGCAGCAGCGCTTCGACCGAGACGATGCGCTTGCCATCGACGTGATAACGCGGCTGGTAATGCATCACGAATTCGTTGTTCTTGATCGCCCGACGCAGGTCGGTTTCCAGTTGCCGGCGATGCTGGATCTGATCGTTCATGTGCGCGGCAAAATAGCACCAGGTCTTCTTGCCATCGGATTTGGCCTGATACAACGCGATATCGGCACACCGAATCAGCTCCTGTGGAATATGCCCCTGGCGCCGACTCAAGGCGATACCGATGCTCGCGCCGATGTGCAGCGAGTGATGGTCGTAGTGAATCGGCTGATGCAGGCTGTCGAGCAAGCGCTCGCAAAACCGGTCGATTTCCGCGTGGCTGTCCATGCCATGGAGCACCAGCACGAACTCGTCGCCACCCAGTCGGGCGACCAGGTCAATTTCTCGTGTGCACTCGCGCAAACGGGTGGCGACTTCCAGCAATACTGCATCGCCGGCCGGGTGGCCGAGGGAATCGTTGATCGGCTTGAAGTTATCCAGGTCGATCATCAACAACGTCAGCGCCGTCGACTGCTCTTTCAGTGCCAGCGCCTCATCGAGAAAACGCGCCAGTTTGTTGCGGTTCGGCAGGCCGGTCAGGGCATCGTGCAACGACAGATGCTGGATCTGCGCATGGGCGGCGACTTCGTCGGTGATGTCGCTGGCCGTTCCGCGATAGCCCAGCACTGCGCCCTTGCGCTGGATCGGCCGTGCCGACACCCGACAGACCCGCTGTTGCCCCGATTGATCGCGGTAGGAACAGCGCAAATGGCTGACGGCTTGCTCTTCATCGAGTTTGTTCAGCCACAGCGACAACGGCGTCGTATCGCAATTGAGCAATTGCCCGATGTTCTGTCCCAGCCACTGCTGATCGGAGAACCCGGTGACGGTGCTGAAGCGTCCCGACAGATAAGTGATGCAATGCTGGTCATCGATTTCCCAGATCCAGTCGGACGCGGCCTCGGCTACCGCACGAAAACGCTCTTCACTGGCCTCCAGTGCCTGGTTCGACAAATCGAGGCTGGTGTAACTGGCATCCACATGCCCCGACGTGCGCAGGACATAGCGAAAGAAATAAGCGGTCAACAACGCCAGAACCAGCAGCGCCCCGCCCAGTGGCGGCAGCAGTGACCAAAGCAATTGATGACCCGGCCGCTGGAGCCGGGAGACCAGACTGTAACCGGTGCCAGCGAGGGCAATAGCGGGCTGACCGGGAGCGATGACGTTGTCGGGCGTCAGGCTCAAGTCGTGCAAACCGTAATCGACGCTCAAGGCGCTGAGCTTTTCAGGGTTCAGCTGGTCAACGTATATAAGCACCGAAGTGCTTTTGGGATCGACCGCCGGGCGTTCGTCATTGGGCACAATCGCGGCGGCCGACAGCAGCGCGGGTTTGCCCTCGAACAAGGTGTAGTGGCTGACGGGTTTGATGAGGTTCTCCTGACCCTGAACCTCGTCAATGAGCGTCGCCATCAAGGTCGACAGATAGGCCGCCGCCTCGTCCTGCACCTGAAGCCCACGCACCACGGCGTATTTTGTTCGCTGGGGATCGACCACGAAAACACCCTCGTAGTGGTCCATGGTGAACAGGGTCTTACCCAGGTTCTGCTCGACGTAGGCCCATTCCACATCGACCTCGCCGTTCAGGTGATCATAGGCCGACGTCCAGTTGGCATAACTGGCAATGTAGTTTTTCGTGGCGGTAATGCGGTTTTCCAGCGCGCGCTGGGTATAAAACGTGGTCTTGGCCAGGTCCTCGGCATCGAGCCGCCCGGCAATACTGAACAGGGCGATCAGCGCGATCAGCACCCCAACCACAAACAACAGACCGACCACCAACATCAGGTTGCGGGTAATCGGGGTATGGCGCGCAGGTGCAGCGGTGGTAACGGCAGACAAATCCATGCACTTGATCCTGTCGATCGATTGCTCGATCGGAATGAGACCGGTGGGCCGGTCGGTCAGGTGTGACAGCCAGGCTCTCTGCACTGACCATAGCAGGCATGCCCGATCATCGCTCCTGGATAACGCAAGTCATTGCCGCACTTGAAGAACCGGTCACAAGAACCATTGCCCATCGATGGCCGCAAGCATCATCGATCCGAGCGCATCAGCGCCTCGACGCCCCCTTCCATCGACAACACCGCCGAGCGATTTCGCCCTGAATGCTTGGCCTGGTACAGCGCCGCATCCGCGCGCTTGATCAACACTTCGGTGCTGTCGTGCGCCGTCGGCACAAACGAATAACAGCCAAGACTGACCGTCAGATAGCCCGTGGGCGAACCGCTGTGGGTGATGTTTTTGTCCATGACGCTGCGGCGGATTTGCTCGGCGATCGTCAGTGCTCCATGAATGTCGGTGTCCGGCAGCAACACCGCGAACTCTTCACCGCCGTAGCGCACCGCCAGATCGGCTTTGCGGTGACAGCAACTCTTCAGGGCCCGCGCCACTTCAGCCAGGCAATGGTCCCCGGCCACATGACCGTAAGTGTCGTTGTAGCGCTTGAAGTAATCGATATCGAGCATGATCAGGCCCAGCGAACTCGACCGCCGGGCACCGCGCCCGAACTCTTTCTCCAGCGCCCGTTCGAACAAGCGGCGGTTGGCCAACCCGGTCAGGCTGTCGTGGGTGGCGATCAGTTCCAGGGTTTTCTGCGCCTCGCGCAAATCCGCCTCGATGCGCTCGCCCGCGCGAACCTGATGAATGAACACCCAACCGAACAACCCCACGCCGAGGACAACCAGAGCGACGATCACACCGGATTGAATCGCCGTGTCGTACCAGTCCTTGAGGACCGCGTCTTTGGAGGATGCCGCCGCGACCACCACCGGATAGGCATCGAGCTGACGATAGCCATACAGCCGAGGGATGCCATCCACCACTGAGTCGATCATGGCATTGCCGGATGTGGCGTTGGGCAAGAGTTTCTGAAAAATCTCGCCCTTAGCCAATGACCTGCCGATCTGCGATTCCACAAACGGCCGCCGCGCCAGCAGTGTTCCATCGGTCAATGCCAAAAACATCGCGCCGTTGTCGTCGAGGCTGAAGCTTTTGAAGAACTGATCGAAGTACGACATCTTGATCCCGGCCAGCAACACACCCTGGAAATGACCGCTCTGATCGTTTATCCGCCTGGAAACCGGAATGATCCACTCGCCATTTTCCCGACTACGAATGGCCGGGCCGATGTGCGCCAGGGTTGAGATGTTTTGCTGGTGAAACCTGAAATACTCGCGATCCGCCACACCAGCCCCGCGGGGTAGATCCTCGAACGACGTCACGGCCCATTGCCCCTGCCTGTCGAACAGAAATATCCCGTGCAACTGATGCAGCGCCTGCACCCGCCGGGCGAAGGTTTTCTGCAGGCGTGGCGTCTGGGCAGCGTCGAAACCTTCAGCCTGAATCCAGTCCACCAGACTGGTCAGTACCAGATCGGCCTTCATGAACGTGTCTTCGGCCTGCTGCGCCATGGCCCGGGTCAGGTTCGACGACGACACCTCGGCCAACGCCAGGTCATGCCGACGCGACTGCTCCAGTTGCAGGTAAAGCAGCCCACAGAGACAAAGACATACCGCCGCAATGAACAGCACCGCGGCCTTGAGCAAAGGCAGTCGCTTCAAGGCACCGCCGGACGCGTGCTGCGGATCGTGAATGGGGATAGGCAAAAGTGAGTCCTGGAAAAGGGTAAGACATGGGCAACGGCCCAAAGCCCCTATTTTTTTGAGCGTAGTCTACGGGGTTGTGCGGGATAAACAGAGGATTGAGGGATAAATGGTTGTGTTTTAATTCCATGACGCAAGGCAAAACCACATGACCTTGAAGAAGCTACGATTAACTGACATCACGACAGGAAATCGAAATGAGTAAGGTAGACGAGCTCGCCGCGAAGCTTAAACAATCCCGGCAAACCAGTGCCGACGCGACCATCGCCGATCAAGCCATCGACAGCTGGCCCGCCCAGGTCTACGAGCTGTATCACCAGATCGAAGCCTGGCTGCAACCACTGATCGAGGTGGGCCTGAAGCTGCGACGCAATTCCACCCATGTATTCGAGAGTGCGCCGGACGGCGCGACTTACGATTACGCCATCGACCAACTGCTGATCGAAGGCAACCACCACGGCATCACCTTCGATCCCGTCGCGCGCCTCACCGTCGACGGTGCCGGGCGGATCGAAATCCACTCGACAGGCAAGGAGCTCGCCTTGTTACGAACCGTGAACGAACACGGCGAGACGCAGTGGTGGCTCCAGGCGAGCGAACAATCCGGACAACAACCGGATGCGATCGCGCTGACGGAACACAATTTGCTGCTGGCCGTGCAGGAAGGCTTGGGGCTTTAAGGCCTACAACTTGCTCTGCTCCGCTGCCACCGAGGGAGGCGCCGTTCGCCTCCCGTCCAGCGCCGGCCGCTCCGAAGGCAGATTCAACGCCCGCAATACCGGGGAGTCATAGCCATACACATCGGGCTTGAATGTCACGCGCCCATCAAGACTCAGGTCCACCGTCCAGTAGGCCAACAGCACCGGCACTTTCACCGGGAGCCTGATGTTCTCTGTCTTGCCGTTGGCTAACTGTTTTTGAATCCCTTCGCTGTTCCAGTGAACCGGATCGTTGAACAACAGCTCCACCAATTGCAGCGGGTTTTCTACCCGAATACAGCCGGAGCTGGTCGCGCGATTGGATTTCGCGAACAAATCTCGATGCGGCGTGTCGTGCAGATAAATCGAATACTCATTGGGAAAACGAATCACTACCTGCCCCAGCGAGTTATCCGACCCCGCATCCTGCCGCAAGGTGAGACCGCGCGGGTTGTCCCAATCGACAGTGGACGGATCAAGCACATTGCCATCTCGATCGATCACGCGAATCCGGCTTGCCTCAAGGTAACCAGGATTGTCGCGAATCTTCGGAAGCATGTCCTTGAGCAGAATCGTCGGTGGTACGGTCCAGGTGGGGTTGAACGTGACGTAGGTGATCGCGGATTGAAAAATCGGCGTGCTGCGAAACGGTTTACCGACCTGCACCCGTGAGCGCCAGATCGGTTTGCCATCGCGATAGAACGCGACTTTATACCCGGCGATATCGACCACGACGAAGGTGCCCTGAAGCTTGTACAGCAGCCATCGCGCCCGCTCCATGTTCACCCGCACCTGATCGATTCGCGCCTCGACTGGTACATTCAGCTCCGTGAGTGTCGCCGGCCCCGCTACGCCGTCCGCCCCAAGGTATTGCTCCGTCTGAAACTTCTTCACCGCCGCGGTGACGGCGTCGTCGTAGTCAGTGCGAGCAGTTCCTTGCGCGGCGAGATAACCGCCCGCCGCCAAACGCGTACGCAGTAGAGCAACTGAGGCGTCGTCCATGCCGGGCCTGAGCGTCTGCCCTTCCGGGATCTTTGGCCAGCCACCCCGATCACGAACCTTGCGCAGTTGCGCCAGGCCATGGCGCAACGTGCCGTAAACCGCTTCTTGGGGCGGCGCCTGGGCAAAGGCGCGCGCAATGTCATGGCTATCGAGGGCGGCAAAAAACTTATTGACGTCCTCCCGAGGATCGACGCCGGCGGGGTCGAAGTTCCAGTGGATGTCCAACCGCGAAGGGTCGACCTTGCCGCGCCGCAACTGCAGCAGCGCCGTGATGAACGTCCGGGTGGCGGAGATATCAAAGGCTGCCCGTTGCCCGGGGGTTGGGGAGGTTGTCTGCATCAGCGTGTGGGCCTCGGCCAACTCGGCGATCCGGAAATCCGCGGGGTTCAGGCCATCGGCCTGGGTATCACCCAAGCTTTTCAACAACTGGGCGACATCGTCATCGTCCGTCCAGGCGGCGCGATAGCCACGATGGCTATAAAAATCCAGCACGACTCGGTTCACATCGACCCGTTGATGACGCGGCGAGGTGAGCAGCGGCGGAAACGCCGAACTCAATGGCGCCAACTCCGCCTGAATCGCTTGGCCGACATAATCACCGGGAGCCGCTTCAGCCACAGTGCTAACGGGAGATGCCGGCTCAATCGGCGAAGTTTGCGCGATCGCCGTGCCGCTTATCAGAAAGCCCATAAAAAATATGCGGCTTATGACGAATAACCTTGTTAACTGCCCCATGGATAATCCTTAATCTTCCGTTTTCAACCGGCTAGCGTCGTGCGCGCTGCTAGACTCGAAATATTCAGATGAGACTTGCATATGGCCCCACACCGCTTTGGCTGCTTAATGACGGCCCTGCTGCTGACTGCTTTTTTTTCATTACCGGCAGCCTACGCCGATTCGCTTGAAGCTGCCTTGGTCAAAGCGGCCCCCGATGCCAACGCCAAAGTCATTGCCCTGGCCGTTCGCGCCTCCCAATGCAGCCGGGCACAAGGCACGTCCCCGGCGCAGAGACTCGCAGTGATCGATTATTCCCTGCCCTCGACCGTACAACGTCTTTGGGTATTCGACCTTAAACAACGCAAATTGTTGTTCCATGAACTGGTCGCCCACGGTCGCAACAGTGGCGAGAACATGGCCAGCCAATTCTCCAATCAGAATGCCAGCTACGCCACCAGCCTGGGCTTGTACCGTACCCAATCCAGCTATGTCGGGCAGAACGGTTATTCCCTGCGCATGGAAGGCCTGGAACCGGGTTTTAACGACAACGCCTTCGAACGGGCGATCGTCATTCACGGCGCGCCTTACGTCAGCCCTGCCCTGGCGCGGGCCAATGGCCGGATTGGCAGAAGTCTCGGCTGCCCTGCAGTGAGGCCTGCGATTGCACATCGGCTGATCGACTCGATGAAGGATGGGCAGTTGTTATTTTCTTACTACCCGGATCAGCGTTGGTTGAAGTCTTCTTCGTATATCAATTGCGGTAACGCCACCGTGGCGGATTCGTCCAGGTCCAATAGCAGTCCTTGAACACCGCGTGAAACTGTCAAAACTGTAATCTTGGCCTCAGCCTGCTGAAAGGCACCGCCCGTTAGCCTCCTCCCCATTGAGTTCTCTTCCTTCCGCTTAGGATGGACCTGAGGGCTTCATCAGGCTGACGGACGGGATAAAACGGCATGCATTCCAACACCTCAAGACGCACCTTTGTGAAGGGCCTGGCCGCTGGCGGGGTGCTCGCTGGCCTCGGGCTGTGGCGCACGCCAGTCTGGGCGGTCACCAGCCCCGGCCAACCGAATGTGCTGGCCGGTACCGACTTCGACCTGTTCATTGGCGAATCCCCGGTCAACATCACCGGCAACCCTCGAACCGCGATGACCATCAACGGCGGCATTCCCGGCCCCCTGCTGCGCTGGCGTGAAGGCGACACCGTCACGCTGCGGGTGAAAAACAAACTCAAGGACAGCACGTCCATTCACTGGCACGGCATTTTGCTGCCGGCCAACATGGACGGCGTGCCGGGCCTGAGTTTTCACGGGATCGAACCGGACGGCATGTACGTCTACCAGTTCAAGGTCCGGCAGAATGGCACTTACTGGTACCACAGCCATTCGGGCTTTCAGGAACAGTCCGGGGTTTATGGGCCGTTGGTGATCGATGCCAAGGAGCCGGAGCCGTTCCAGTACGACCGCGATTACGTGGTGATGCTCACCGACTGGACCGACGAAGACGCCGTCGGCCTGATGAAAAAACTCAAGAAACAATCGGACTACTACAACTACAACAAACGCACTGTGGGCGACTTCATCCACGACGTCAGCGAGAAAGGCTGGGGGTCGACGGTGGCCGATCGCAAGATGTGGGCCGAGATGAAGATGAACCCCACCGACCTGGCGGACGTCAGCGGTGCCACTTACACCTACTTGATGAACGGCCAGGCACCGAACATGAACTGGACTGGCCTATTCCGTCCCGGCGAAAAGCTGCGCCTGCGTTTTATCAACGGCTCGTCCATGACCTATTTCGACGTGCGTATCCCGGGCTTGAAAATGACCGTGGTCGCGGCGGATGGCCAACACGTCAAACCGGTGAGCGTCGACGAGTTCCGCATCGCGGTGGCGGAGACGTTCGATGTAATTGTCGAGCCGACCCAGGACGCCTACACGCTGTTCGCCCAATCGATGGATCGAACGGGTTATGCGCGAGGCACCCTGGCGGTGAAGGCAGGGTTGTCGGCGCCGATTCCAGCGCTGGATCCGCGACCGCTGCTGACCATGGATGACATGGGCATGGGCGGCATGGATCACGGCAGCATGGGCGGTGACATGGCGGGGATGGACCACGGTGCCATGCAAGGCATGAACGGTGGTGACATGCAGGGCATGGACGGCGGCGACATGCAGGGCATGGACAGCATGGCCGGAATGGATCACAGCAGCATGGCCATGGGTGGCATGGCCGGAATGCAATCCCATCCCGACACGGAAAAAGACAACCCTCTGGTGGACATGCAAGCCATGAGCACCACGCCAAAACTCGACGACCCGGGCATCGGCCTGCGCAACAACGGCCGCCGTGTGCTGACCTACTCCGACCTGCGCAGCACCTTCGAAGACCCGGACGGCCGCGAGCCCGGCCGCACCATCGAACTGCACCTGACCGGCCACATGGAGAAGTTCGCCTGGTCATTCAACGGCGTGAAGTTCTCTGATGCCGAACCCGTGCGACTCAAGTACGGCGAGCGGGTTCGAGTGGTGCTGGTCAACGACACGATGACGACTCACCCCATTCATTTGCACGGCATGTGGAGCGACCTCGAAGACGAGAACGGCCAGTTCATGGTACGCAAACACACCATCGACATGCCGCCAGGATCAAAGCGCAGCTATCGGGTCACTGCCGATGCGCTCGGCCGCTGGGCCTACCACTGCCATCTCCTGTACCACATGGAAATGGGCATGTTCCGTGAAGTTCGCGTGGAAGAATAAGGCGCTACCCATGACCAGACTCACTCCGATCACTTTGACCCTCGTCACCATGGGCCTGACGCTCTCTTCGGCCATGGCCGCCACCGACAACATGCAGGGCATGGACCATAGCCAGATGCCGGGCATGGACCACAGCCAGATGCAGAGCGAGGATTACGGGCAAATGCAGCCCGCCGCGCCGACCCAAAGCCGCACGCCGATCCCGGCATTGACCGACGCCGACCGTGCCGCCGTTTTCGTCAGCCCCGCCGGCCATGACATGCACGACAGTGCGCTCAACTATTACTTCCTAGCCGACAAACTCGAATGGCAGGACGCCGATAACGGCAGCGCATTGGCGTGGGATCTGTCCGGCTGGATCGGCGGCGACATCGATCGCCTGTGGCTGCGCTCCGAAGGCGAACGCGTCAATGGCAAAACCGAAGACGCCGAGGTCCAGGCCCTCTGGGGTCACGCGATCAGCCCATGGTGGGACGTGGTGACCGGCGTGCGCCAGGACTTCAAACCCGGCGCCCCGCAAACCTGGGCCGCGTTCGGCGTGCAAGGCATGGCCCTGTACAACTTCGAAACCGAGGCCACCGCGTTCATCGGCGAAGGCGGTCAGACCGCTGCACGCCTTGAAGGCGACTACGACATCCTGCTCACCAACCGGCTGATTCTGCAGCCGACCGCCGAGCTCAACGTCTACGGCAAAAACGACCCGCAACGGGGCATCGGCTCCGGGTTGTCCAGCACCGAAGCCGGCCTGCGCCTGCGCTATGAAATCCGCCGGGAATTCGCGCCCTACATCGGCGTGACCTGGAACCGCACCTACGGCAAAACCGCCGATTACGCCAGGGACGAAGGCGAGGACCGCAGCGAAGCCCGACTGGTCGTCGGTGTTCGGCTGTGGTTCTAAACACTTCAACTCAAAAACCTAAAAACCAACCGCTTAAAGCGGTAAGAGGCCTTGCATGCGCACCATCAAAACCACCGCTGTCGCCATCGCACTTTCCACCGGGCTGCTCATGAGCGCACTGGCTCAAGCCCACCCGAAACTGCTCTCCTCCACTCCAACCGAAGGCGCGGACGGCGCAGCGCCCAGCAACATCGAGCTGCACTTCTCCGAAAACCTCATGACCCAATTCTCCGGCGCCAAACTGGTCATGACCGAAATGCCCGGCATGGCCCATTCCCCCATGCCGATGAAAGCCAAGGTCTCCGGCGGCAGCGACCCGAAAACCATGGTCATCACCCCGCTCTCGCCCCTGCCCACCGGCAGCTACAAAGTCGAATGGCGCGCCGTGTCTTCGGACACTCACCCGATCACCGGCAACGTTACGTTCAAAGTGAAGTGATTGATGAGCGACTCGGTCGGCATTGCCCTGCGGTTTGCGTTGTATGTGGATTTGATGCTGTTGTTCGGGGTAGCGCTTTTTGGGCTGTACAGCCTTAAAGGTCAGGAACGGATGTCCGGGGCGGTGCTGCCATTCCGCTCGATGCTGGCGGGGACGGCAGTGCTGGGCGCGGTGTTGTCCGTCGCCAGCATGGTGATGATGGCGAGCGCCATGAGCGGTGAAACGGACTTCGCCGAGCTGCGTCCGCACATCGAAATGATGCTGTTTGAGACGGATGTCGGCTTGGCTTGGGGGGTTCGCATTGTTGCGCTGGTGATCGCTGGCTTAGCGGTGATGCTCCGTGCATCTGGTTTCAGTTTATGGGTCGCGGCTTTTGCCGGTGCTGTTGCCCTCGCCAGCCTGGCCTGGAGCGGGCATGGGGCGATGGATGAAGGCGATCGTCGCTTTTGGCATTTCGCGGTGGACATTCTGCACCTGCTGGCCGCGGGGGCTTGGCTTGGCGCGTTGCTGGCGTTTGCGTTGATGGCGAAGATCAACGCCCTGCAAACCGAAGCGCGCCTCAGGTTGCTGGCCCGCGCGGTCAATCGGTTTGAGGCGATTGGCGCGGCCATCGTCGTGGTCATCACGGTGACGGGGGTGGTGAATTATCTGTTCATCGTTGGGCCGAAGCTGGACGAGGTGTTTCTCAGCACTTACGGGATTCTGCTGTTCATCAAAGTGGTGCTGTTTGCCGGCATGCTGGTGCTCGCCGCGTTGAACCGGTTTCACCTCGGGCCGTTTCTGGAGCGGTCGTTGCGGGACGGGCAATACACGGTCGCCGCCAATGCGTTGCGGCGCAGCGTGGTGGTGGAATTGGCAGCGGCGGTGTTGATCGTGGGATTGGTGGCCTGGTTGGGGACGTTGAGTCCGGAGATGAAAATGGGCGAATTGTAGGGGCACAAGTACCTTTAGAAGGCGCGTAACAAAAGAGGTCGCCTTCCCCGACGTCCGGTGCCCTCCTTTATTTGCCTAGGTGAAAATCCCCTACTACCGTCAACAGTCAGAGGCGGCATTTACCGCTGTGGGCACTCGACATCAGGGAGCGAAATCGGGATGGCTTACAATTTAGCGTTGGTGAACCCCTTTAATGCAAAGGAATCAGCGGATTACGACGAAATATCTAGAAGCTGGCTTGATGCCTGGAAAGAAAAGTCCAAAAAAATAATGCCCTCACCCTCGGAAAGCGATTCAAAAAATTCATCTCCTTCTTTCAAAGAAGATGGAATAAAAAGATTAAGAGATGACGATGAGGAAGAAAAGGCACACCCGAGCAAGACACAAAAAACTTCGACAATCATCTCTAAATACATAAGCAAAGGCTGCCTGGTGTCCGGTGGACCCGCCGCCGAGCAGCTTGTTAGTTTTATTAGAACACTGATTGGAGACGGAGATCGAATTTACGTCCTGGGCCATTGTGAACCGGGAAGCTCCGTGCTTATGTCCTCGGAAGAAAAAGGCAAAGGTCAAACCGTCAACGCCAAAGAACTGGCAAGATTCTTTGACGTGTTATTTGGACTTAATAAGAGCTATGCGGGAAAAATCAAGATATTCGGATGCCATAGCGCACTGGGTTTGGGTGATACAAAATCCTTCGCCGAACAATTCAAGGATGCAATGAGGAAACGTGAATACCATAACTGCACCATTGAAGGGTATACAGCGTCAGTCAGAGGCTACGATGGCGAGCACAAAGTTGCGTTCATCGGAACCGCCGAAGAGCTAAAACGAGCCCAGATGGCTGAAATTCTGTATGCAGAAGAAACGATCAGCAAAGCTAAGCTCGACTCTTTCTATGAAAACAAAACCGCACGTCCCAGCACCCGGAGAGTGTCCTTCGCCTAGTTTCAGATAGTTTTAAGACAATAGGCTGACGCGTCGCTCAATCATTAAAGGGCGCAAAGGCTTAAGGGTTGACACCCAAGCGCCAAGGTGAAAAAAAGCGGCGCAATTATCGAAAGGAGTTCGAAAATGGCTGACGTGATGAAAGTAGTGGATGTCGACTTAAAAATACTTAAATCAAACCCACCGCAGCTACACATATCGGCAATTGGCCTGGTGAATTCTGGTGGATGGACAAACCCGAGACTGGAGCCACGGGTCTATATCCAGTTCCCACCGGACGGCATTCAGGACTTCGATTTTGTTGCTGATCCGCCCCAAGGGGCTGCTATACAGGTCATCCTTCCCATCGACGCATCAAAACTTTGGAAAGACCCGCCACTCGATAAACTCAAGGGAGTAAGAGTCCACTCTGCTAGCAACTCGATTGAAGCTCACCTTAAGAGTTCGAAGTCCGTGGCTTGTGGATAAACAACTCATATAGAGGGATACGTGTCGGGCCTTGCCTGACACGTATCAGCCATTGGAATGTCACCCTGGCAGCACAACAAACCTCTGTGGACGTCGTTTGATATGGATCAACAACGCCCTGCGACCGTGGCGTAAGTTCAAGATCACTCCCTCTAACGGGAACACAACATACCTTGGTCCGCAGCCATCCGACGCTGCCGATCCGCGTTATCAATGTGGAGATCGCCATGCACATCTACGTCAAGTCCCTCCTGGCCGCACTGGTCATGAGCAGCCCATTGCTGACGCTGGCTGCCGAATACCCCGAAACAACGCCCGCCGCCCCCTCCGAGGACGCAACCCAAGCCACGCCCATGCAAGACAAGGCCATGAGCGAACAGATGAAGAAAATGCAGACGGCCCACGACAAAATGATCGCCGCCAAAACCCCGGCCGAACGCCGGGCAGCCATGCAGGAAGCCATGACTACGATGAGAACAAGCCTCGGCATGCTGCACGACAATTGCAGAGGTATGGGGATGGGCATGGGCATGTCCGGTGGCAAGGGCAGCTCGGATACGGCGATGATGGACATGATGATGAAAATGATGGATCAGCAATCCATGATGATGAAGATGCCGATGGGCCAATAAGCATCGCGCCATGGCCCCCGTCGTAGACGGTTGGCATTGGCCGGCATAGCCGGACGACACCCCGGAAGATTTCCGTCAGAACGGAGCGCGTCACATGAACCACTCAAACCCCTCGACACCTCCAGCCACCTCATTCTGGCGCAGCAAACCCGGCATCGCGCTAGGCATGCTGCTGGTGATCGGACTGTTCTACCTGGCCCGCGAGCATTACGGTCATATCTACCCGCTTTTGCCCTATCTGATTCTATTGCTGTGCCCGCTGATGCACCTGTTCGGGCATCACCACGGCAGACACTGACCCATGCATCGCCATCTCGATCACCTCAAATCACCTGCTTTGGCGCAGCAGGCGGCGGAGCCGACGACCGAAAAAGAGTACACCTGCCCCATGCACCCGGAGATCCGCCAGCGCAGTCCGGGTACATGCCCCAAGTGCGGCATGACCCTTGAGCCGGTGTTGCCCGAACTGGAGGAATCGGACAACCCTGAGCTCGCGGACTTTTCCTGGCGCTTCTGGTGGACCCTTCCTCTGACTCTAGCGGTGACCGCACTGGCGATGGGCAGCCATGGCTTGAGCCTGTTTCACGGCGCCACACAGAACCTGGTCGAACTGGTGCTCGCCACGCCCGTCGTGCTTTGGGCCGGCTGGCCGTTCTATGTGCGCGGCGCCCGTTCGGTCATCCAGCGCAGCCCCAACATGTGGACGCTGATCGGCCTCGGCACCGCGGCGGCCTTCCTCTATAGCCTTGCCGCCACCCTGACACCCGGCCTGTTTCCAGCCACCTTCATGATGGACGGCCGGGTTGGTGTGTACTACGAAGCAGCGGCGGTCATTATTTCCCTGACGCTGCTCGGACAGATGCTGGAACTCAAGGCGCGCTCGCAAACCTCGGCCGCGATCAAATCACTGCTCGGCCTGGCGCCCAAGACTGCGCGCCGGATCAACACCGACGGCAGCGAAACAGACATTGCACTGAGCCATGTGCACAGCGGCGACACCTTGCGCGTGCGCCCCGGCGAGAAGGTCCCGGTCGATGGTGTGGTGTTGCAGGGCGAAAGCGCGGTGGACGAGTCCATGCTCACAGGCGAGCCGGTCCCCGTGATGAAACGCCCTGGTGACGGGCTGATCGGCGCCACCCTCAATACCCACGGCAGCCTGGTGATGCAGGCGCAGAAGGTGGGCTCAGCCACCGTGCTTGCGCAAATTGTGCAGATGGTGGTCCAGGCACAACGCTCCAAAGCACCGATGCAACGCCTGGCGGACGTGATTGCTGGCTACTTCGTCATGGTGGTGATCGCCATTGCCGTCCTGACTTTTGTCGGCTGGGGGTTGTGGGGGCCGCAACCGAGCTGGGTGTTCGGCCTCATCAATGCAGTGGCGGTGCTGATCATCGCCTGCCCGTGTGCCCTCGGCCTGGCCACACCGATGTCGGTGATGGTCGCCACCGGCAAGGCGGCCAGCAGCGGCGTGCTCTTTCGGGATGCGGCGGCGATCGAAAACCTGCGCAAAATCGACACCCTGATCGTGGACAAGACCGGCACCCTCACCGAAGGCCGCCCGGCGTTTCACAGCGTCGAACCTGCGCCTGGCTACAGTGCTGACGAGGTGCTGCGCCTGGCCGCCAGCCTCGACCAGGGCAGCGAGCACCCGTTGGCCCACGCCATCGTCGAACATGCACGCGCCAATGGCTTGGTGTTGAGCACAGCGCAGACGTTCGAGTCGGCGTCAGGGATCGGCGTGCGCGGCCAGGTCGACGGGCACCGTGTTCAACTGGGCAACACCGCCCTGATGGCAGAAGCCGGCATCGCCCTGGAAGCCTTGCAACCTCAAGCCGAGCAACTGCGCAGCGACGGAACCAGCATCATGTACCTGGCCGTGGATGGCGTGCTCGCGGGGTTGCTCGCCGTCGCCGACCCGATCAAACCCACCACCCGGCTCGCTGTCGAACGCCTGCAGGCCGATGGCGTGCGGGTGATCATGGCGACCGGAGACGGCCTCACCACTGCCCGTGCCGTCGCCCGCCAACTGGGTATCGAAGAAGTCCACGGCGAGGTCAAGCCACAGGACAAGGAACGCCTGGCCGCCGCATTGCAGGAACGCGGGCACCGAGTGGCAATGGCCGGCGACGGCATCAACGATGCCCCGGCCCTGGCCCGTGCCGATGTCGGTATCGCCATGGGCACTGGCACCGATGTCGCGATGAACAGCGCACAAGTCACCCTGGTCAAGGGCGACCTGCTCGGCATTCTGCATGCCCGCAACCTGTCGGTGGCAACCGTGCGCAACATGCACCAGAACCTTGCCTTTGCCCTGGCCTACAACGCCATGGGCATCCCCCTCGCCGCCGGGTTGTTCTACCCGCTGACCGGGCATTTGCTGTCCCCGTTGGTGGCGGCACTGGCCATGAGCGTGAGCTCTGCCTCAGTGGTGTTCAATGCCTTGCGCCTGCGCCGGGCCGTGATTGACTGAGCACATTGCTGACAGCCAGGAAGCGGTTTCACTACACTGATCCAGCCTTGCCCCCCACTCCATCACAAAAGCCCGATAACGATGAAAACCATAAAAAGCACATTGCTGCTCAGTGGCCTGCTGGCGCTATCCTGCGGCGCTCAGGCAGAGCAAAGCCCTTCGCACCTGGACACCGTCCTGCAACAAGGCCAACTGCGCGTTTGCACCACAGGCGACTACAAACCCTATACCTTCAAAGGTGAAGACGGCGAATACTCGGGCATCGACATCGCCATGGCCCGCTCACTGGCCGACAGCCTGGGAGCGAAGGTCGAGTGGGTCCAGACCACCTGGAAAACCCTGATGCCCGACATGCTCGCGGGCAAATGCGACATCGGCGTCGGCGGCATCTCCGTCACCCTGGAACGCCAGAAAAAAGCCTTCTTCAGCACCACCCTGGACGTCGACGGCAAAATCCCGCTGGTGCGCTGCGAAGATCAGGCGAAATACCAGACCCTCGAACAAATCAACCAGCCTTCGGTTCGCCTGGTCGAACCGGCCGGCGGCACCAACGAAGCCTTCGTCCACGCCTTCCTGCCCAAGGCGCAACTGCAGCTTCACGACAACGTGACCATCTTCCAGCAACTGCTGGACAAGAAGGCTGACGTGATGATCACCGATGCGTCGGAAGCGCTGTATCAGCAGAAACTCAAACCGGGTTTGTGCGCGGTCAACCCGACGCAATACATGCAGTATGGAGAGAAGGCATATCTGCTGCCGCGGGATGACATCAGCTGGAAGATGTATGTCGATCAGTGGCTGCATTTGGCCAAGGTGACGGGGAATTACCAGAAAATTCTGGGTCAGTGGATCGCGGTGCCAGAGGCTAAATAGCCCGTTAGTTGCCGCGACACATTCCCTGTAGCAGCTGGCGCAGCCTGCGTTCGGCTGCGCAGCAGTCGTAAAATCAGAACACGCGGTTCATCAGGTAAATCACGCAACGGCGAAAACACCCCAGCCGTTGCGTCATTCCTTAGTCGTGCAGCAAGCCCGAGCTGTACTCATTAAAGCTGTTGCCGATCGCGCTCCCACCAAAGTTCACCTTGTTGGGGTTATGGCCATCGAATTGTTGGCAGCCTTCTGAAAAACAGGAACTGGTGCTCACACCCGAACAGGCGCTCAAGAGCAAAGCACCGGTGATCAGCATGGCTTTGAAGAGGTTCGAGATCATCTTGTTGTTTCCTGTGGGCTGGAGGTGAGGCAGCACGGTCTTAGGTGGTCATCCTATGCCGCGAGCCTGCCCAACTTGATGAAACATTGCTGAGCGACAGCGTTGGTTCAGCATCCTTGTTTTTTCTGAAGCGACCCACCTGTTTAGATGAGCGTTTAAAGACACTCACCGTTACTTCACCAAGGCTACAACGCCTTGCGTCGTTGCCTACGACTGCGCCAGAATCCGCCGGCTGTGCGCCTGGCGCTCCCGCCGGTAACTTGATTCCCGTCACTGCTCATCAGTGATCGGGTCTGCAAGCCCGCCGGAATACCAGTCGCATAGCCCTACCGTAGGACACTCGTTTGTGTCCGCTCAATGGCGGCTTTGTGCGGGAGACCTTCGGGTCTGCCGGGTTCCTGGTTTCCCGGTCTTGCAGACCCGCGCATAGCTGCCACCCATCATCTGCAAGTGATGCTGGTAGCTCCTAATGAATAATCAGGAGTTTCACCATGTTCAAGGCCACACCCAACCCGCCGGTCACAGACCCGACATCCCCTTACGAATCACTCGACTCAAAAAAACTCCACGAAGCCGCCGAACGCGCCCTCGACCACTACCTCAAACCGGCTGCTCAAATCATGGCCACGGCCAACGAGCCCGAGCGCATGTTCCTAGCCAACCCGAAGTACAACACCGAATCCCTGCTGGCCAACGCCTGCGAGTCATTGGGCTCGGCCACGGTTATGCTCAATGATTTTGCTGCGCTGCTGGAGGGGACACACCGCAAAACCCTGCTGGGTATTGCGCAGGTGGTCATGTTGGGGGAGCTGGCGGTGAATCAGGCGTTGGATAAGGTCGAGCCGTCTGAGTAATTAATGTTGTACATCGGCGCGGGGAGCGTGAGCTCCTCGCGCCTCAGCCACCTTTCAAAGCAACTCTGATACAGTCGCCCCCGGTAAATTCGTTGACAGGAAGTCAAACATGGCAAAGCCCGCCGCACGTATCACCGACCCCACCAGTTGTCCCATGCCTGGGCACGGCCCAAAAGCCATCGCCTCTGGCTCTCCCAACGTGTTCTTCGACGGTCTTGCAGCCGCGACCAAAGGCGATGCCTGCACCTGTGGCAGCGCTCTAGTCTCGAGCGTAGCAGCAACGGTCTTCATCAATGGCAAGAACGCTGCACTGGTCGGCACTGTCGGAACCCATGGCGACGTCGTGATTGGTGGGTCAGGCACTGTGATCATCGGTGATTCGCATACACCAGCACCGTTCATGCCCCCACTTCCGCTTTTACTGCAAAAAACCTACGGACACAGCTTCAGCATCGTCGATAGCGAAACCGGTCAACCTTTAGCCGGAAGAAGTTTCACTGCCACAATTAACGGTGAAAAGATCATTGGTATCACCGATGGTGCAGGAATAGCGCACGTCAAAACCCCCATCAAAGATGCCACTATTTCTGTGAGCATTTACTTTATCTCTCCTGCTCGGACGCTTAGCGAACTCACGGATTGATCAAACATGGCTGAACAATTTACTACTGAAGCAAAAGCAACCGAAGTCAAACCCAAAGAACCAGCGGCGCCCACTACCATCACCGTCAACGATAGAGCTGCTACCAGAGAAGCGATCCTCAGACTCGTCCGCAAAAATGGTGAGTTTATAGAACGATCATCTTGGGGAGCGCATAAAGCAAAAGGCGAAATGGTCGATGACTGGGACTACTCGATGATCGCACTTCACCATGCCGGTAGAAGTGTCGGCTGTGGTGCCGGCGCAGGACAGATGCGTGCGATTCAGAGCGAGCACCAGGCCAAGTTCGATGACATCGGTTATCACTACGGCATCGATTGTATGGGTAAAGTATTCGAAGGACGCGACATCCGGTTCAAAGGCTCAAGCGTACATAATTACAACACGGGCGTAATTGGCATCGTTTTGCTAGAAAATTTGACAACCGCCGATGAAGGTGGCGATGTGGTTGCCCTTGCCCGTCAGGCTCTTGAAGCCATCAACGGCAATATGGACCAGAAAATCCCAGCCATACAAATCGACACCCTACTGAACTTAATTCAAGCCCTGACCAGCGTTTTCAGGGTGACGACTTTGGGTGGACACCGGGAATTTCCCATGCAAGCCGGGGAAGGAAAGATTTGTCCCGGCAACATTGGGATGGAGCTGGTGAGAAACCTTCGAATTAAAACCAAACTGTTACGACCACCCGCATCATGAAATTTCTACTTATCATTGTTCCGACCATACTCGTCGCCTTCCTCTACATCGGCTTTTACGAAAGGATGGAAGACGCCTACCCGGAAAAAGTATTTTTCATCAAGAAATACCCGACATTTCAGATTAAGTTTGAAAATATTTTCGCGTACGAATCAGATGACAAAAAATTGAGTGAGCTAAGTGACACGGAGCGACAGTTGGTCATCCAGTACTGTAAATATCGGTTAGGTGTGACTACGACATTGAAAAACCAAAACGAGCTTGAGGAATGCAAAAAAAGGTAAGATAAACCATCTTTTGGATGGTAAAAATTGGACAGATCTATTTCATACGCAAAATAAATCCGCCCCTGAGGGACGGATTTATTTACTCGTACCAAGACGCTCAACCCCTCCCCTTTCTGCTTTTCTCCGGAATTGATTTTCCACCTAGCGGTTGTCGATTTTGGCGCTGCTTTTCCTTCCTTTTTCGCTGGAGGACATCCGGCAGATCAATAGTGCATATAACATACACTTGATATTTCAATTTTTTCCAAGGGCGGCAAATTTACTGCCGCGAGGGCTTTGCGCTCACCTATACTAAAAAGATTAAATAGTGCTAATGAGCACGCTTAATAAGATATTGAAATTATTGAAATTTAAATGTGTAGATACCCTAGCGAACTACTGGTATCGCGATGAGGATTTGACATGAACGTTTTGTTGAAAGAGCTTCTGACCTATCATCACGAAGTGTCTATGAAAATTACTCAGATCAAAGAGTTGCTGAGGAAAATTAGACATGAACCCGATGGAACTGATGACTGCAAGCTGTTGTTCACGATGCTGGAAGCCTTGCATGGTGATGCAGAGCGACACCACCATGAAAATGAAGAACTTATTCGGCTGGCCTTGCTAGCGACTGAGGCGCCGATCCACCAACGGGTCAAGGATATCGAGCGAGATCATCAGGCATTTGGGCGCATTGCTGGACAGTTGAAGATGCTGAAGGATACAACTCACGAAACGAGAGTAATTGCTGACACTATCGATGACTTCATCAAAAAATATTACGATCACATGGACGCCGAGGAGAATATTTTCTTTCCGGCGGCAGATAAGTGGCTGTCAGACGACCAGTGGCAGGAAATCAAGCATCAATGGCATTAATTGGAGCTCGCCTCATACGTTAAAAAATTAGCTACTACTTAGTACTGACCTCACTAAGTAATTACGCGAACACCACGTATTAACTTACAGGGGTGTCCGTATATCGATGGCTCTTTGTTGCAAGTCACTCAACCCCTTCCGTTCCTGTTTTCACTCGCTCTCAACTACCTCCGCTAGACTCACCTGAGCCCCGCAAGCCCAATCCTGATAAACTCCCCACCTCCCAGCCTCGGTCAGGCTGGTCGTTGGTAACTCAGCATCTCTCTTTATACGCAAACACGCTTATTTGAAATCGCCCATTTATTCTCGAGGTAATGGTGACTCACTCTTCGGATCAACGTACTGACGAAAAAAGCCTGCCTCGATTATTGCTCGATCTACTTTGGCAAATCGCCGTACTGTTGATCCCGATTTTCCTCGTGGCGGTACTACCGCTGTTATGGGCACTCGGTGTGGTACTGGGTTGTACTGCCTTAATGTGGCTGACCGCGCGGGCCGGTTGGCAACGAACCGGCCGAGGGGCTGCACGGCTGATGACCTCTGCCGCACTAGGCCTGGGTTTTAATCTGGGCAGGGCTTTGCCGGCGTACTGGGATATTGCGGGGGCAGCGGCTGTGATGTTCTTCGGGCTGGCTTGCGTCAGTCACTTGGAAAGACGTTTTGGCCTGGTCGATAAAACACAGGCCAAGTCGTCACCGCTATCGCCTGGTCAGTCTTCAGGTGGCGCCAGTGCCTGGGGTGGGGACGAACCTCAGCAAACTCCCGAGGGCGAGCCCATCAGGGTGTTCAACTACAGCGAAATCGCCATGGGCGGGCCCGTCCTGTGCGATTACCTGTTTCCAGATGGGGTGCTGCTCCAGGGCCTTGGGTCGTCGGCTCGCTTCTCGAATGACGGACGTTATTTCGCCGCGCCTTTACCCTCGCGCCAAGCCTGGGGGTTGGTGATTCTGGATCGACAGTTGCGTCAGCTTTACCAGTGTTCGTGTGATGAATTTTGGGAACTGGATGCCTTTAACGACGGCATCCTGAGTGGGCGTTACAGTCCTCTGGTCGACAACGGCGCACGGGAGATCAGCCTGGAGCAACTGCTGACGACGGCTGAAAAGGTTAGCCTGGTGCCCGTTATTGACCTTTGGGTTGAGCCTGGTGACTGGCAAAAAAACCTTGCGCTCGACGCGTTCCGGCATACGTCTCCCGATGGTCAGCAAAGTTTGGACGCTTGTCTGGCGCTGCCGGCCAGCCTGCGTGAATTGCCACAGCCTTGCGCCCCGCTGATGAACCCGGAATACCGCGTGAGCATAAACGGTGAGCCCACTTCGTTGCTGATCAGGGCCGATACCTCAATCATCTGGAATCACGATAGTCGCTCGTTCGCTTGCCATGCACGGATGGATGATGAGCAACCGCAAGCCCTCGAATACTGGCTCTGGCACGTAGACCGCGGCTGGCAAGCATTGCCTTGTCCGTGGCTATCCGCCGACAGCGAACCTTCCGTGGGTTGGAGCGACCCCCTGGAGCTGGATGACCACTACCTGCGGCTATCGTCCTACTTCGACTACCCGCAGCCTGATCGCGGTCGCTATGGTTATGGCTTGTACAGCATACACAGCGACTGTGAGTCTCAGGTGGGCCATGATCCGAACGGCCGGGTGCAGGTTGCGCAGCGGCACCTGACTCGCGTGCGGTTGGCCGTGCCTCTGGTGGGTGATGGACAGCGAGGCGCGACGATGGTCGAGTCGGCACCATTGACTGATGATACGCGGGCTCAATTTAGCTGGCGGCAAGACAACAGCCTGGGGCTCGGGGGTTACACCTGCAGGATTGGGGGCTGGGAGTTACCGGGCGTTTGGCTGCTCGATCATCGAGTTTCAGACACTGGACGTTACATCGCATTAATACCGTTCGCCCTGCCGCCCGCCACAGCAGGTCACGTGGTGGTGGTCGACGCACAGGAACGACAATTGATGAACAGCCCTCCTCTGTTGGTCGCACGATTGTTGGACTTTCGTGGGCCGAGACTGAGCCTGGCAGTGATTCGAGGTCGCCTGGATCAGGATCGGCAAAGCAGTCCATTGCAGCGCTTTGATCAATCGCCACCCGAGGCGGACGATGCCGCTGCATTTTGCCAGTATCGACAGGACTCCCGGCTTTACTACGAGTGGTGTGAGCTCAATGTCAGCCAACAAGGTCTGAGCGCCCTCCCCGATTGGCGCCTGGTTCAACAGCCACAGTCTGCAATCGCCGATGGAAACTTTGTCCAGCCAGCACCGATGGATAAAGATGCCGCGTGGCTGTTCGGTTGTGAAACCGAATACGCCGATAGTTGGCTACGCGTCCAGAGCCCACGCCTGGGCGGGCATTTGCTGACGGCGTCCGGTTGCGCCATCAGCCATCTCGCGCCCTCGATGATCTGGTCCGAGGATGCACGTTATCTCGCGCTGACTCGACTCCATACCAACGTCGACGATGACCACGGAGGTCGCTTGGCATGGCAGATCTTGCTGCTGGATGTCCAGGAGCGAACCTTGAGGCATTCACCTCAGTGGCTCCACAATCGACCACAGTTTGAAGGTTTTAATGCCAATGTCTTGAAGGTGCGTCTATTTCTGCGCGACTGGGAAGCCGAGGATGAAAGAGACCGAGGCTCAATCAGCGCAATGAAGTTGAGCGACCTGCTGGCACTCCCCGCCGAGTCCCTGTGCCCGCACGCAGGACTCTGGCTGACGAAGGATCAACTTTGCCACTCCGAAGCGTGGCAAGCATTGGATACATCGGCTTTACGCCATTGGCGCTAGTCACGTTTATCACTGGCGCTGGCATGCCGCGCGGAAAGAGACGAAGCCGACTGCGGTGAGAAGCACGACGTCAGAATCGTGGTCGCCGCAAGTGCCCCCTAGCGCCCTTCCACTCCCTCATTCCTGATAAACTCCCTACCCCGCCTCACGCTTCTTTTATTCAGATACCCATGCCCCATTCAGCCGCACCAACCATCGCCCAACCGCTCTCCCGCCGCTTCTCCGTCGCCCCGATGATGGATTGGGCATAGCAGTCCTCCAACACCCCACCCAGACTGGCTAGACCGCTGCAACGTCCTAGCTTTGTAGCAATTTCTAAGCAAGCAGTAATTACTGCCTGGCATGGGCACTGCCGGTACGATGCTTGTGTTTTTCTTGAATAGGAGTCGATGCATGCCTGGTGATTATTCACTATCGGATGTATTGGAAAGGCCCGACCGACGAGTCGGCCTTTTTGTTGATTGAGGAGAGCGGGAAGCGCACTTTACGATATGCAATCGCTTGCTCTGTTCCGACTAGGGGAGCAGAAGCTGATTGAAATCATCCTGGAAGACGCAGAGGGGTGATGTGCCACAGGTGAGCGCGGTACTGGATGGATCAAGAGGTTGAATACTCGATATACAGTCTCTCGAGAGCCTCTTGGTACTTGTCTCCCTTTAAGGTTTTTTTCAGCACTGCCAAGGCTTCGAGCGCTGAAGCCGCCGCCATCGCCTCGTTCTCTCCCCGGTATGCAGCGCGCAGTCTTGCCGCCGCAATTATCGATTCTTCAGTCGTTGGCATGTAATTGCCCTCGAAGGCGACACGTTTCGTGCATTAGCAAATTGTGTCGCGACATTGGAGTGAGCATGACCCACATCATCCGCCTGCATCATGCATTACCGCTGAGTCCTGAAGTCGTGAAAGCGATCAACGAGATGGACGCAGGCCTGCGTACGGCGATCGACACGGCCAAGGCTGCCGGCCTGCCGCTGGGATTGATCGTCGCGCTGCTTCACAGCCCAGCGCACAGCGAGACTGTCCAGATGGTGAGCTGAATACGCATCCGCTATGACTTATCGTACTCCCGATAAAGTCTTTCTAATGCTTGATCGTATTCCTCGCCGGTGACCTTGGCCTTGAGCGCTTTAATCGCATCCAACGCATCCGCAACGGCGGCTGCATCGTTTTTGTTTAATCGCGCAGCCCTTTCTCTAGCGGCCTGAACTATTAACTCTTCATTTATCCGCACGATCATTTCCTTTGTGATGTGCCCAGGCGCAGTAAGCGCAAAGGCGTCTGGTTAGCTCCACGAAGCCAGGGCATGGTGCTTTCCTCAAATTAAGTTTAGCCAACTCCATGATGGCTAACTCGCGCTGGGCCTGCGACCGCTTGAATGTCCCCCCATTAGAACTTCTATGAGTCGGTGCTCGGCGTCGAAACACCATTGATATAGGTCTTATAGAGCTGAATGATCTGCGGACCCGCGTCCTGCGAAGGGTTGGGACCAGACACGTTATCGCCTTCGCACTGTTTCACGAACTGACCGAATATCTGAGATTCGTTGCCGTTTTGAGTCGCTGGCTGCAGCACGAAGAAGCAGCCAAAGCCGAGTACCGGTACCGAGCTCTGCCCACCGTCTGTACCACTGCACTGACCGACCACGATCTTGAGCATCCGCCGTTCGAACACACCACTGGGCTGGCAGCCGCTGCCCGTACCGGAGACACAGGCGGCGGTGCTCCGCACCCAATCGTTGTAATCGAACAATGGGCCACTGGTGGTGGACAGATCACCGTTAGTGGAAGTGATCGGCAGACCCTGATATTCGATCCGAGGTGGCGATGCTGTAGCGTTGTATTGCAGCGTCGGTGAGTTAGCAGTGATCACCAGATCCGAAGGGTAAGCCTGCGCACTGAGGCTGCCTGAATACTGGCCGAAGCGAGTATTCAGGCCCTGAATGGAAGGTCCCACCGTGTTACCCGGCTTGGTATTGGCTTGTGCGCCGACAACATTGCACTGATTGATCCCCCCCGCCAGTCCGTCTCTGACGGTATTGCCACCGGAACCAAAATCGAGCAGTTGGAAGTTGCCGGGGCCGATCAGCGAACTATTATTTGCCGCGGTTTTCAATAGTTGCAGATCACCGAAACGGTAACCCCAGAAATTCCCGGCACCCGGGTTGTACTGAGCTGAGTCGCCGCAGACCATCAGTGGCGCGAGATCACAGGGGCTTGATGGGCTGGGCCCGGCGGTGGCGACTGCGGCTACGGCCTTGCCCGGGGAGGTGCCATTACCTGTCGTTTGCAAGATGCCCCAGAAAAAACCAGCCAGAGGGTAGTTGGCTACCGTTACTCGCACATATTTCGCATTCGCCGGGCCAGGGAAGGAGAAAGGTCCGTAAACGCTTGAGGCCAGCTCCACGGTGGCGAAGCCCGCGATATTATTGCCGATGGCGGTGGCCAGTTCATTGTTACCCGTGGCAGCGGCATTAAGCATCAGGGTATTGCGCGCAGCACTTTGCACCTGGGTGGGCGCGCCACTTACGCCAGACACCATCATGAGTGTCTTGGCCCCGCTCAGTGCTGCGGCATCCACCGCGTTTTGCAGGCGCGTCTTGTTCAACAACATATGACCGCCGTCCAGCGCTAAAGCGGATATCAGCACGATGGCGGCCAAGGCAATCACCATCAGCACTGCCACTGATCCCCGTTGACGTCTTGGAAACGCGATGAGCGGTCGCAGGATATAGAGTCTCATCTTCTAGCCCTCCTACTCTTCTGCCAATATTTGTTGATCTGATTCGGCTGGTCGCGCCAATTACCCAGCGATAGGAACCCACTTATTCCAACCACATCGTCCACTCGAACTGACATATGACGGTAATGCTGGCGGTCGGGATCATGCTCAAAGAGCTGTGGGGAGCAAGGCACCAAGGGCATGCTTTCAGTTTCGTAGAGTTCCCAGATCAGTGATTGATGCACCACATGTTAGGACGGTAGACCGCCGGCAACAGAAAGGTTAGGAGTATTTTGTCGAGCGCTAGGAGTTTTTTACTGTCATTGCCAAGGCAATAACAGCACCGGGCAAACGCAACCAGTCGGATTCGTCTATGTAATCAGGGGAAATTCCCACGATCTAAAACCATCAGGCTTTTCGGTGATGGGGCGATGTACTACCTCGGCCTTGCCGAGTGGAAAGAGCAGGATCTGCGTGAGAATGCAGCCTTCTTGGCTAAGGAAAATTAAATTGGCACACCCCAATTGTGCTGGGGTATGTGGCGGTTTTGGCGGAAAAGGCCCGTGCTTGCTGGGAGTAACGCGCATTCTTGCCTGCTTGCATATAATGCATAGTGGGCATTGAATAGCATGGATTGACGTACGATTTGCCCCATTCTTACCCCATTCCCGTCGATGAGCAGATTACCCGATGCAGGATTGAACGTAGCAGTCACCGCACCTGCCGCCTGAGTTGGCTCACATTCAGCTCGACGTGCTCGCGGTTAACACCCGGGCGGCCTTAGAACCCCGGTGTTATGTCCTCATTCACAAACGCAATATACGACGCTACTCCTTTTCGCGCCGTCATCCCCTTTTCCCTCCCAAGTAGTCTGAAACTCCCACTCCGCGTAGGAGTTTCAGCTGATGTGCAATCCCCGACTCTTCCCCATAGTTGCGACCTAAGGTCAACGGTCAGGCCTCGATGACCGCTATTGCCCGGGTAAACGTTATGACTATTGAAGAACAAAATTTGACGAACGCTCTGAGCGTCGTAGGGACCGGCGCGGCCGTTACGCTGGACGAAACGGCCGGGTTGCAGAACGCCACCGCCACTCCAACCCCTGCGGGGGACGCGGATGACAACGACATTCTGCTGGCGTCCCTGCCCTCGACTTTCTCTACCCGTTTGACCGCACTGGGTGCAGGTACCGCAACGGGTGCGGCCTTGAGTGGCTATACCGGCGCCGTGGGCAATACCGGCAGCAATGCGTTCAACGTCAGCGCTGACCCCGGAGCAACCATTACCAACGTCAGCTTCGTCGACAGCACTGGCGCACTGCTCAATGGTGTGGACAGCGGACTGGACACCCTCGATGGCACCAGCATCTTTCTCTATACCGATACGAGCAACGACAACATCCTGGTGGGCCGAGCCGGGAGCGCAACCGGCGCAATCGTGTTCGCAGCCTATATCGAAGAAACCGGGTCGCCGCTGTCGGGCGGCAAGATCTGGACCGTGGAGTACCAACCGCTCAAGCATCCAGATGCGACGAACCCCGACGATGCAGTCAATCTGCTGAACAAGGTGTTCATCGGAGCCGGTCAGGACGCGGAATTCAGTCTGGCCAATGCGCCGTCGGGCCAGCAGCTGTTCCTGATGTTCACGACCATGGGCGCGACGGCCGATGCGAACGGCCGGATTCCCGGTGTCTCGATCGTCGTCACCGGCAGGGATCCGCTGGATCAGTCGGCAAGCAGTGCTGCCATCACCAGCGCCGATACGGTCAACAGCAGCCAGGGCGGCGGCAGCACAACCCTGGGCACCAACAACCAGGCGATCACCGAACAGGAAGGCCTGCGCTTCAGCTTCGTCACCGGTGCCAAGGCGGACTTCACAATCCCCAACCTGACCCCGGGCGAAGCGGGGGTCGAACAGAACATCGACTTCACCCAGTACTTCGGCGCCCGCTCCGCGACCTTCAAGGTCGTGCAGGAGACGGGCGGCACGACTGCGAAGCTCTTGCTCACCGCCGTCAAGAACGCCGACAACGTCAGCGGGTCGCAGAGCGGTGTCAACTTCGTCAAC
>Ga0182006_1000443_pt1 | contig 32795 bp, 29 predicted proteins | sample Sormic07211104_1_FD_123022 | JGI IMG/M metagenome (GOLD analysis project Ga0182006, IMG submission 123022) | Rhizosphere microbial communities from Sorghum bicolor, Mead, Nebraska, USA - 072115-104_1 MetaG | ecosystem: Host-associated > Plants > Roots > Rhizosphere | place: USA: Nebraska...
ACGGGCCGGCGCGCATGCCGGTGCCGGTGGTCGAGAAGCTCAACGCCGCGCTGGCGCAGGTGCTGGCGATGCCGGCCACGCGCGACTTCTTCCGCCAGGGCGCCTACGAGGCCGAGTCGTCGAGCCCGCGGCAACTGGCCGACCTGACGCGCGCGACCTACGACCAGTGGGGCGACATCATCCGCAAGCTGGGGCTGGTGAAGCAGCCCCAGTAAGTCAGGCTCAGCGGAAGAACTCCACGAGCCGCGCGTTGACCTCGTCGGCGCGCTCGTACTGCGCCCAGTGCCCGGCGCCGTCGATCACCACGCCTTCGCGCGCCGGCCCTTCCGAGGCCAATTGCGCCACCAGCGGACGCGGATCGGCCGTGACGTCGAACTCACCCCACAGCAGCAGCGTCGGCACGCTCATGGTGCCGATCGCCTGCTGCAGCCCGCCCGACTGCGACACCTCCTTGCTGCGAAAGCGCGTGCCATGGCAGGAGATGTCGTGGATCTCGAAGGCCAGCGCATCGATGGCTGGCTCGTCGTGCAGCATCAGCGCGCCCAGGTTGTGCAGCAGTGCGGCACGCTCTTCGTCGCGGTTGGGCGCGGCGCGCCAGTTGATCATCTTCGCCGTCATGCGCCGCAGCGTGCCGTGGCCGCCGCTGCCGATCAGCGCGAAGCGGCGCACCGCCCCGCGCCCGGCCCCGAAGCGCGCGGCCGTCAGACCGCCGAAGGAGAAGCCGCCGAGGTCGATGACGGTACCCGCGCCGATGAGCTGGTCGAGCGTGCCACCGAGCGCGGCCAGCAGCGGCTGCAGCGGGTCTTCGCCCGGCGCCACGCGCGGCAGCGCATCGGATTCGTTGAAACCCGGCATGTCGGGCAGCCACAGCGTGCGGCCGGCCGAGAGCGCCTCGGCATTGCGCAGCCAATGCATCCAGCTGCCGTGGCCGCCGTGCAGCAGCACCAGCGGGGGCTTCGTCGCGTCGGTGCCGAAGCGGCGCCAGCGCACGCGCACGCCCTCGTGCACCGGGTCGTGGTGGGTGGAGAGTGCGTCGATGCGCGCGATGAGGTCGCGTGCCCCGGCCTGCGGTGTCGTCATGGCAGCATCCGCTGGAGTTCGGCCTCGCCATCGAGGAACTGGTGCTTGAGCGCACCCAGCACGTGCAGCCCGAAGAGCACGTACAGCACATAGCCCGCCCAGGCGTGCACGCCGCCCAGCACGGTGTGCCATGCCTCCTTCACAGTCGGCTCGATGGCCATGATCCAGCCGATGCGAGGCCATTCGAACAGGCCGAAGAGCTGCATCGGATGCGTGGCGGCGTCCTTCCAGGCCGAGTCGTGCATCCAGCCCGACAGCGGCAGCAAAACCATCACAAGGTACAGCGCGCCATGGGCCGCATGCGCCGCGAACCGTTCGAGCGCACCGTACGAGCCCGGCATGGGTGGCGGTTTATGCGTGGCGCGCCAGAGGAGCCGCAGGATCACGAGGCCCAGCACGGTGATGCCGATCGACTTGTGGGTGTCGACGGCCGGGCGCACCCAGTCGTCGGGGTAATGGTCGACCAGCAGGATCAGGACGATGTTAGCGATCATGAGCACCGCGACCAGCCAGTGCAGCGCGATGGCGGTTCGGGTGTAGCGGGTTTGTGCGAGCATGCGGGGAATTTTCGGGCGTGAGGCGACTCAGTCGAAGGCGCGTGCGATTGTCCCGGCTTTGCCCGGGATTTTCGAAACCGCAGGCCGAGTTTTTGCGTATCGACGAACGACCGACTGTCGCCCCGGGGCACCTTCACTTGAACGATTCTCTCCAACGCGCCTTCGCGGCCGCATCGCCGCGCCTGTCGCCCCCCAATACTCCGCTGCGAAGCTGGCTCATCCACGGCGGCGTGCTCGTGCTGTGGGCGCTGCTCTTCGCCATGGCCTTCAAGTTCGGCAACGTCGCCGCATGGTCGGTAGGCGTGGCCTATGTGCTGTACGACACGGTACTGCTGCTGTTCGTGGCGTGGATGACGCTGCCGATCCTGCGGCCGCGCCCCCTGCCCGCTGTCGCAAGCGCGACCCGGCGCGACACGCTGGGCGTGATCGTCGCCTCGCACAACGAGGCCGCCGTGCTGCCTGTGACGCTGGCCGCCCTGCTCGGCCAGACCGACCTGCCCGACCGCATCGTGATCGCCGACGATGGTTCGACCGACGGCACGGCCGAGCTGCTGACCACGCGCTACGGGCTCGTCGCGCCGGCCCCGGGCGAGTTGAGCGCGCCCAGCACGACACATCCTTCTCTTTTCTGGTTGCGCCTGCCGCATGGCGGCAAGGCGGCCGCGCTGAACGCGGCCATCCTGTGTATCGACACCGACACCGTGCTCACGGTCGATGGCGACACGCTGCTCGACAGCCAGGCCATCGGCGCCGTGCGCCGGGCGTTCTCCGAAGAGCCCAACCTCGTGGCCGCCACCGGCGTCATCATCCCGGTGTGCAGCCGCACGCTGGCCGGGCGCTGCTTCCAGTGGTTCCAGACCTACGAGTACATCCGCAACTTCCTCTCGCGCTACGCGTGGATGCGCGTCAACGGGCTGCTGCTGATCTCGGGCGCCTTCGCCGGCTTTCGCACCGGCGCTGTGCGCGCCGTGGGCGGCTTCGACACGGACTGCCTGGTGGAAGACTACGAGCTCATCCACCGCCTGCACCGCCACGCCCAGGCCCACGGCCTGCCGTGGACGGTGCGCGTGCTGGGCGACGCGCAGGCCCACACCGATGCGCCCAGCAGCACGGGCGCCTTCCTGCGCCAGCGCCGCCGCTGGTTCGGCGGCTTCCTGCAGACGCAGTTCTGGTACCGCGCCATGGTTGGCGACCGGCGCTATGGCTGGCTCGGCGTTGCGATGCTGCCGGTGAAGGCCATCGACACGCTGCAGCCGCTCTACGGCCTTGCGGCCTTCGGGCTGCTGCTGGTGTATCTGGTGCGCGGCAACTTCGGCGTGCTCGCGCCGGTGGCCGGCGTGATCGGCGCGAAGATCGTGCTCGACCTCGTCTTCCACCTGTGGTCGGTGTTCCTGTACCGGCGCTGGATAGGCCACAGCAGCGAAGCCAACATGGTGCAGGCCTTCCTGGCCGCGCTGGTCGAGCCCTTCACCTTCCAGATACTGCGCCACACGGGCGCGGCCTGGGGCTGGTGGATGTTCCTGACCGGGCGCGGCACCTGGGGCCGACAGACGCGCGTCGGGCTGGTGGATGCCGAGGGCGTGCGGCGGGGCTGAAGCCTCAATCGAAGTTCAGGATCACCTTCATGGACTGCGACCGGTCGGCCGCCAACGCGAAGGCCCGCGCCGAATCGCGGTAGGACAAGGTCGCGGAGATCAGCGGCTTCACGTCGACCAGGCCCTTGTTGAGCAGTTCGACCGCCACCGCGAACTCTTCGTGGAAACGGAACGCCCCGCGCAGGTCGAACTCCTTGGCCACGATGGTGTTGATCGGCAGTGTCATGTCGCCGCCGAGGCCCAGTTGCACGATGACGCCGCGCGGCCGCAGCGCGTCGAAGGCGCCGACCAGCGCGCGGGCATTGCCGCTCGCTTCGAACAGCACATCGAAACTGCCCTTGTCCGCTGTGAAGCGCGCCAGACCGTCCGGAGTCTCGGCCACGTTGACGACTTCGTCCGCGCCGACCTTGAGCGCCTTGCCCAGCGTGTGCGCGCCGACGTCGGTCGCGACGATGTGACCCGCCCCCGCACGTCGCGCCGCGATGATCGCCAACGCACCGATCGGCCCGCAGCCCGTGACCAGCACGCGCTTGCCGAGCAACGGCCCGGCGCGACGCACCGCGTGCAGCGCCACCGCGAAAGGCTCAGCCATCGAACCCTCGGCATCGCTGAGCGAATCTGCCAGCCGGTGCGCCTGGTGCGTGTCGACCACGATCTGCTGGCGAAAGGCACCCTGCACATGCGGCGTGCGCATCGCACTGCCGTAGTAGCGCATGTCCAGGCAGTGGTTCTGCAGGCCCTGCTGGCAGTACGTGCAGAGGCCGCACGGACGGCTCGGGCTGATCGCGATGCGCTCGCCCGGCTTGAAGTCCGTGACCCCGGTGCCGACCGCCTCGATCACGCCCGCCACCTCGTGACCGAGCACCATCGGCTCCTTGATGCGGATGGTGCCGAAGCCGCCGTGCTGGTAGTAGTGCAGGTCCGACCCGCAGATGCCGCCGCAGCGCACGCGCACCTGCAGTTGGCCGGCACCCAACTCGGCGGTTTCGAACTCCTCGACGCGCAGATCGCCCGGGGCATGAATGACGAGAGCTTCCATGGTGATGGCCCTTTATTTCTTGAGATCTACGCTGTCGAGCAGCGACTTGAAGTAGACGGACTGGCTGTTCATGAAGACCTGGAACTGCTCGCCCTCCATGTAAGCCGGCTGCAGGTTGGCCCTGACGAGCGCATCCCGGAATGCGGGGTCTTCGGCCGTCTTGCGCGTGGCATCGCGCAGGTACTTGACCACGTCGGGCGGCGTGTTCAGCGGCACACCCAATCCGCGCCACGTACCGACGACAAGATCCACGCCCTTCTCCTTGAAGGTCACGACCTTATCGTAGGGCGCGGGCAGCCGCTGGTCGGACATCGCGACCAATACGCGCACCTTGCCCGCTGCGACGTGCGAGCCGATCTCGGCCGGGCTCACCATGATTGCATCCACGTGCCCTCCGACCAGCGCACCCACGCTCGGTGCCGCACCCTGGAACGGAACGTGATTGAAGCGCACCCGCGTCTTCTGCTCGACGGCAGCCGCCGCCAAGTGCCAGATGGTGCCGGTGCCCGCATTGCCCATCGACACCGCGCCGTCCTGCTTGCGCGCGGCGGCCAGCAGGTCGTCGATGGTCTTGTACGGCGACTCGGCACGCACGGCGATCACGCCCGGGTCACCGTTGAGCCGCGCGATCGGAATGAAGTCGGCGGTCGTCACCTTCGTCATGTTGAGGTGGGGAATGATCGCCAGCTCCGAAATGAGCACGCCGATCTTGTAGCCGTCGGCCGGCGCGCGCTGCGCCTCGGTCATGCCGATGCCGCCGCCCGCGCCGGGCTTGTTGACGACGATCAGGGGCTGCGGCACGCTTTTCTTCACCGCATCGGCGAAGAGCCGGGCCATCACGTCGGTGCCGCCGCCGGCCGAGGAAGGCACGATCACTTCGATCGGCCGCGTGGGGTAGTCCGCTGCATGCACGACAGGCAAGGTCAGCAGCATGCCCGCGAAAGTCGCGGCGGCTGCGCAGGCAAGACGAAAGTGCTTCATGGATGTCTCCTTCTTTGGGTGATCGTCAGAGCACGGACACCATGCCGCCATCGACATAGATGATCTGCCCGCTCACGTAGTTGGATGCGTCGGACGCAAGGAAGATGGCGGTGCCGATCAGCTCCTCGGGCTTGCCCCAGCGCCCGGCCGGGGTGCGCCCCTTGACCCAGGCGTCGAAGCTCGGGTTGTCGATCAACGCCTGGTTCATGTCGGTCAGCATGTAGCCCGGTCCGATGGCGTTGGCCTGGATGTTGTGGGCCGCCCACTCGGCGGTCATGGCACGGGTCAGCATCTTGATGCCGCCCTTGGCGACCGTGTAGGGCGCCACCGTGGCACGCGCCAGTTCGCTGGTGAGCGAGCCGATGTTGATCACCTTGCCCCGGCCGCGCGGGATCATCCGCCTGGCCGCCTCGCGCCCGACGACGAAGGCGCTGGTGAGGTTGGTCTCGATCACGCGGCGCCAGTCTTCGGTGGCCAGCTCGACCATCGGCTTGCGGTACTGCACGCCGGCGTTGTTGACCAGGATGTCGACGGCAATGCCGGCCGCATCGAGCTTGGCGAAGGCCGCGACGACCGCAGCTTCATCGCATACGTCGAACGCATGGGCGTCGACGGTGTAGCCCTTGTCGCGCAAGGCGGCGGCGGAGGCGTCGAGCCGGGCGGCGTCGACGCCGTTGAGCATCAGGCGCGCGCCCGCGGCGGCAAGTCCTTCTGCAATGGCGAAGCCGAGCCCGCGTGAGGAACCGGTCACGAGTGCGGTCTTGCCCGCGAGGCTGAAGAGTTGGGTGGACATGATGGATTTCCTCAGGGGGTTTGCAGGGTGCCGTCGACCAGGCGCGTCTGCGTCCAGGTGGTCACGGCGTTCTCGCAGGGGTACTTGCGGGCCTCTTCCTCGTCGATGTCCACGCCGAGGCCCGGCTTGTCGTTGGCGTAGACGTAGCCCGCCTTGAATTCGGGCAGCCCGGGGAACACGTCCAGCAGCGCGCCGGGCGGGCCCTTCAGGTCCTGGATCACGAAGTTGGGCGGCTGCACGCCCGACCATTCCTGCACACCGAAATTGCGCGCGGCCAGGTCGATGTGGATGTTGGCCGCGTGCGCGACCGGCGACATGTCGCCGGGCCCGTGCCAGGCCGTCTTGACGCCGAACTGCTCGGCAAAGAGCTGCAGCTTGCGCCCGGGTGTGATGCCGCCGATCTGGCTCAGGTGGACGCGGATGAAGTCGATGAGCCGCTCGGTGATGAGCGTCTTCCACTCATAAGGGTTGTTGAAGAGCTCGCCCTGCGCCAGCGGAATCCGCGTCTTCTCGCGCAACTGGCGCAGCCACTTGCCCTCTTCCAGCGGGATCACGTCTTCCAGGAAGAACAGCTCGAAGCGTTCCATCTCGCAGGCAAACCTGATCGCCTCGATCGGGCTCAGGCGCTCATGCACGTCATGGCACAGGGCCACGTCGAATCCCACCTTGCTACGGATGCCCTCGAAGAGCTTGAGCGTGTCGCGCATGTAGCTTCGGCTGTCGAGGTAGACGCCGTCGGGTGCGCCGCGCGGCGCGCTGGCGGGCGCGGCGCCGAAGCCGCCACCGCCGTAGCCGCCGCTCTGGCAGCGGACGTGGGTGATGCCCTGCGCCATGTAGCCCTGGATGTTGTCGCACAGCTCGGCCAGGTCGCGGCCGTCGGCATGCCGGTAGATCGGCACGCCTTCGCGCACCTTGCCGCCAAACAGCTGGTAGACCGGCATGCCTGCCATCTTTCCCTTGATGTCCCACAGCGCCATGTCGACGCCCGAGATCGCGTTGTTTTCGGCCGGGCCGTTGCGCCAATAGGCGTTCTGGTGCATGAGCTGCCAGAGCTCTTCGATCGCGCTCACGTCGCGCCCGACCAGCAGCGGCTTGAGGTACTGCTCGACCAGGCATTGAACGACGAGGTGGCGGTAGGCGAAGGTCGCGCACCCGAGGCCGTACAGGCCGGGCTGGTTGGTCTCGACCTTTACGACCACGAGGTTGATGCCTTCGGGCGCCGTGAGGATGACCTTCACGTCGGAGATGAGTGTTGCCATGTTTCGCGTTCGTCAGTGCTGGGTGGAAAAGCCCGGGGCCGCGTGCGGCGCCTCGGCGGGCAGAGGGATGTCGTTCGAGATGCGCCGGCCCGACTCGGCCGAGAACAGCACGGCCTGCGTCAGGTCGAGCGAGACACGCACCTTGTCGCCGGCCTGCAGCGTGCTATAGCCCGCCTGCGTGACCATGATCTCGTCACCCACGCCGTCGTCACGGTCGTGCGCGGTGCGGGCCGTGTCGAGGCGAACGGTCACGATCGATTCGGCCCCCACGTGCTCGACCAGCGCCACGGTGCCGGCCATGCCGGGTTGCGCCGGATCGGTGCCGATGGCGAGCGCGTTGGGCCGCACGCCCACCAGTACTTCCGCGCCGCTGCTGGCGCCGCGTACGCCCAGGTGCGCCGGCAGCGGCATCCGCAGCTCGCCGATGGCCAGCCGGCCGCCGTCGATGCGCGCGTGCACCAGGTTCATGGCCGGCGTGCCGATGAAGCGCGCCACGAAGGTGTTGGCGGGGTTGGTGTAGATCTCGCGCGGAGTGCCGATCTGCTGCGCCTCGCCGGCATGCATCAGCACGATGCGCGTGCCCATGGTCATGGCTTCGATCTGGTCGTGCGTGACGTAGACGAAGGTGCCGCCCAGGTCGCGGTGCAGCTTGATGATCTCGGCGCGCATCGACGAGCGCAGCTTGGCGTCGAGGTTCGACAGCGGCTCGTCCATCAGGAACACCTCGGGTTGGCGCACCATGGCGCGGCCCAGCGCCACGCGCTGGCGCTGCCCGCCCGAGAGCGTGCGCGGGTGGCGGTCCATCATTTCGGTGAGCGACAGGATCTTCGCGGTGCGATCGACCAGTTCCCGGACTTCGGGCGAGCTTTCGATTCGGCGCTTGGCGAAATGCCCCAGAACCGGTATGTGAAACCACCACCGGAACTTGCGCATGATCAGCGGGAAGGTGATGTTGCGCCGCACCGTCATGTGGGGATAGAGCGCATACGACTGGAACACGAAGGCCATGTCGCGCGCGCTGGGCGGCAGCGTGTCGACGCGCCGCTGGCCGAGGTGGATCTCGCCGCCGCTGACGGTTTCAAGACCTGCCAGCATGCGCAGCAGGGTCGACTTGCCGCAACCCGAGGGGCCCAGCAGCACCAGGAATTCGCCGGCGGGCACATCAACGTGGATGTTGCCCAGCACCGTCTTTGCACCGAAGGTCTTGGTGACGTTTTTCAGGGAGATGGATGACACGATGCGATCCTTGCGTTCCGTCAGCCCTTGACGCTGCCGGCGGTCATGCCGGCAACGACATAGCGCTGCACGAGGAGATAGAAGAAGACGGCGGGCAGCGTGTACATCAGCCCGATGGCCATCACCGAATGCAGCGGCGTGCTGAGTTCGCCGACAAAGCCGGCCAGCCCCACCGACGCGGTGTGCAGCTCGGGCGCGCTGACCAGCGTCTGCGCGAACACGTACTCGTTCCAGCCGTGGAAAAAGGCGATCACCGCGGTGGCCGCGAGCGTCGGCGTAATGAGCGGAATCACGACGATGAACACCGTGCCCAGCCGCGAGCAGCCGTCGATGCTGGCAGCCTCCTCGATGTCGATCGGCACGCCGTCGATGGCGCCTTTCAATATCCAGGTGATCACCGGCACCGTGAAGGCGGTGTTCACCAGGATCAGGCCGGTGAGCGTGTTCAGCAGCGAGAGCTGCCCGAAGATCGCGTACAGCGGCACCACCAGCATCGCCTCGGGCAGCATCTGCGTGACGAAGAGTGCGAGCCCCACGATGGCAATGCCGGCGAACCTGAAGCGCGACAGCGCATACGCCGGCAGCACCGCGAGCGCCAGGCTCAGCACCGTGGTGCCGACCGCCACGATGGCGCTGTTGAGCAGCCAGGTGCCGACCTCGGTGCTGGCGAACACATCGCGGAACACGTGCCATTGCGCCAGGCCGGGCAGAAGGTGCGGCGAGGTCGAGAAAAGATCGGCCGACGACGTGGTCGAGGTGACCAGCATCCAGTAGATCGGAAAGGCCGTGACGCCCAGCATGCCGAGGATCACGATCATCAGCAGCGCCTGGCGCCAAGCGAGGGTTGTCGTTGTTGTTCTCATCAGTGCCCCGCCGCGCGCTCAGCGCGCACCGTCAGACGGAAATAGATCACCGTGATCGCCAGCGCGAGCGACAGGCCGACCATGCCCACCGCCGCGGCCTCGCCCAGCTCGCGGTAGGTGAAGGCCCGCCGGTACAGCTCGATGACGAGCGTGTTGGTGGAGCCGATGGGGCCGCCCTGCGTCATGAGCCAGATCAGGTCGAAGCGGCGCAGCGACCAGATCGTGATGAACAGCGTCAGCAACATCACGGTAGGTCGGATGGCGGGCCACACGACCGCGCCGAACACGCTCAGGCGGTCGGCGCCGTCGATGATCGCTGCCTCGCGCAGGTCGCTCGACACGCCCTGCAGCGCCGACAGGATTACCACCGAGGTGAAGGGAAAGATCTGCCACACGGTGGTGAGCAGCACCGCGGGCAATGCCCGCGCGGGGTTGTCGAGCCAGCCTTCCATGCCCGACGACAGGCCGAGGAACTGGAAGACGTGCTGCAGCACGCCGTACTGGCCGTTGAACATCCAGATGAAGATCAACGCGACCGCGACTGGCGGCGCCGCCCACGGAATGGTGATGAGCGAACGCGCGATGCCGCGCCCGCGAAACGGCATGTTGAGCAGCAGCGCCGTCCCCAGGCCGATGCCGATTGCGAACACCACGCAGGCCACCGTGTAGACCCCGGTAATCACCAGCACCTGGGCGAACTCGGGCTGGCCGAACAGGTCCGTGTAGTTGCGCAGCCCCACCCAGCCGTGCTGGCCCGGCGACAGCAGCGAAGTCTGCGTGAAGCTCAGGTACAGCTCCTGCACCAGCGGATAGGCCTGAAAGACCAGCAGGTACAGCATGACGGGCGCGCAGAACAGATAAGGCGCCCACCCCACCCCGCCCGAGGCGGCTTGCTTGTTGGCAGTCATCGGCAGTGCTTTCGCGCCGGCTTACTTGCGCAGCACGCGGGCACTTACCAAGCGCTGGGCGTCGTCCATGGCCTTCTGCGGATCGACGCCACCCTGAAGCACGCGCAGCACCTGCTCCAGGATCACCTGCTGGATCTCGGGCGTGCGTGCCTCGAAGCCCCGCACAAGCTGGGGCACGCTGTGCGGCGACTGGTCGTCATACACCTTGAGCCATGGCTTGGCCTTGAGCTCCTCGGGCGTACGCTCGACCACCGTGGCGACGCCGGCCGCGCCGAGGATGGCCTGCAGCTCCTTCTGGTTGTCCGGCTGCATCATCCACTTGACGAAGGTGATGGCGGCGGCCTTGTGCTTCGTGTTGGCGTTGATGGCCAGCGGCGCGAGGATCAGGCCCTGCGCGCGGGTCGGGAACGGCGACGGCGCGGCGGCAAGCGGCAGGTCGGGCGCCTGCTGGTTGAAGATGCCGGCCACTCCACCGTTGTCGATCTCCATCGCCAGCTTCTTCTCCCAGAACATGCGGCGGTAGGTGGCGGCATCGGCCCCCTTCGGCGTGGCGCCCAGGTCGTACATCTTCTTGTAGGCGACCACACCCTCCACCACCTTGGCGCTGTTGATGGTGAGGTTGCCCTTGTCGTCGCTCCAGCGCCCGCCGAAGCCGTAGACGAAGTTGCACAGGTCCTGCCAGAAACCGTTGCTCTCGGCCATGGTGGCGCGGTAGGCGAAGCCGAATACGTTCTCACCGGTGGCCGCCTTGGCGGCGCTCAGGAACTCGTCGAACGTGGCCGGCGGCTTGCCGCCCTTGAGCAGTTGCGGGTTATAGATCAGCTGGTAGTTGCTGATCTCGAATGGCACGCCGTAGCGCTTGCCGCCGATTACGAGGTACTTGTTGGGGTCGGTCAGACGGTAGTCGGCCGGCTTGATGTCGCCGTCGATGGCCACGATGCGCTGCGCCTGCGCGGCGGCGTAGTAGTCGATCAGATCGAAGCGGATGAGATCGGGCCCGGCGCCGCCGCCCATCTGTGTGAACACGGTCTTGGCGAGCGTGGAAAAAGGCAGCGCGAGTGGCTGCACTTCAATGGCGGTCTGGCTCTTGTTGAACTTGTCGACCCACTGCTTGAGCTTGTCGCCACGCCCCGATTCCGCAAAGGTCGCCCCGGCAAAGCTCAGTGTTTCCTTGGCCTGAGCGCAGGCAGCGCCGGGCAATGCCCACGCGAACACGGCTGCGGCTCCGAGCGCGACGGCGCTGACGGGTAGGCGAGGAAGGCTCGAGAGTTTCTTCATGCAGGTCTCCAGGAGGCAGCTCAGTAGCCGCTAGTTCTTCGGTGAAAGGTGCGCAAGAATATCGTGATATTTCACGATATTTATTCGTAATTACCCTTCCCTCCCACGGAGGAAGAGAATGCACCGTCCTCATTGGAGATTGGACGTTCGGTCCTGTGATTTCCCTTGCATATCAGATATGCTCCGACCTCGAAACAAGGAATTTCCATGGCAACCCGTTCCCCTGCCAGGCCCAAGCTGGTTTCCGTCGACACCGCAGCGCCGGGCACCTTGCACAAGAGCCCCGCCAACCAGTCGGATCAGGCCTACGAGCGCATCGAAGAACTGCTGATCTGCTGCAAGCTGGCGCCCGGCCGCTTCCTGGCCACGCACGAGTTGCAAGCCATGGTCGGCTACGGCCGCACGCCGGTGCACCAGGCGCTCAATCGCCTGGCGGCCGACACGCTGGTGCAGATCACGCCGCGGCACGGCATCCGCATCGCCCCCATCGACCTCACGCGCGACCGCCTGCTGCTGAGGCTGCGCCGGGACATGGAGCGCTTTGTCATCCGGCTCGCCACCGAGCGCTCAGGCGCGTCGGAGCGCAACCGCATGCAGCACATCAAGCGGCAGCTCGTCGAGCACGGCGCGAACATGACGATCGAGCAGTTCAACGTGGCCGACCGCCTGATCGACCAGCTCTTCCTGGCAGCCGCGCAGGAGCCTTTCGTGGAGGGCACGCTGCGGCCATTGCACACGATCTTTCGCCGCATCGGCTGGATCTATCACATGCATGCGCCGGAGAAGGTCGACCTGCAGGGCACCATCGATGGGCACATTGCGGTGATCGAGGCCGTGGCGAGCGGGAACGTCGACGGCGCCATTGCCGCGTCGGATGGACTGATGGATTTCGTCGACAGCATGTTCGAAGTGCTCGAGCGCGACGTGGCGCCGAACACGCTCGACTGCAGCCTCAATGGCGACGACAGCTATCTGGCGCTGGGCGCCTCCAGCCCGGCCGGCTGAGCCCCGATCAGGCGCCGAAACGAAAGCTCGACACCACCAGGCCGCCCATGAAGGCATCCTCGTGGTACACGCGCTCGCCGGCCTCGCCCTCTGCCGCACCGACGGCCACCATGAGTGGAATCAGGTGCTCTTCGCGCGGATGCGCCATGCGTGCCGCCGGGGCTGAAGCCCAGTCGATCAGTCGGGCGCTGCGCCCGGCCGGCGCGCCCTGCACCACCGCGTCGTCGAGCCAGTCGTCGAAAGCCTTCGACACGCCGTGCGCCTGCGGCCCGAAGTTGCGCAGGTTGTGATAGCTCAGGCCGCTGCCGACGATCAGCACGTTCTCGTCGCGCAGCGGCGCGAGCGCGCGGCCCAGCGCCAGGTGCTCGGCAGGGTCGAGCCCGCGGCGCAACGACAGCTGCACCACCGGCACGTCGGCCTTCGGGTACATCGCGGCCATCGGCGAGAACATGCCGTGGTCGTAGCCGCGCTCGGGGTCGATCTGCACCGGCAGGCCCGCCGCGGCAATCAGCGATTGCACGCGCTGCGCGAGTTCGGGCGAGCCGGGCGAGCCGTAGTGCACTTCGTAGGTGTGCGCCGGAAAGCCGCCGTAGTCGTAGATCATCGGCGGCTTCGGGTTGCCTTGCACCGTGAAGACGGGCGCCTCCCAGTGCGCCGACACCATCAGGATGGCGCTGGGCGTGCGGCCTATCTGGCGCGGCATGTCGGCCAGCGAGGCGGCGAGCTGGTCGTAGGTCGGGCCCATTTCCTTTTTCATCCAGGGCCAGGGGCCGCCGCCGTGCGAGATGAAGTAGGTGGGCAGGCGCGATGAAGCGCTGGCGTTGTCGTGGGTCAAGTCGATGCTCCTTGAAGGCGTTGCATCGACTGTAGACATTTCCTGCAAGGAAATCGACGGGCTACCATGCATCGAATCAGTTCTCCACAGGAAAGATTGCCATGGACCGGATGACCAGCCTGCGTGTGTTCCGCGAAGTCGTCGAGGCCGGCAGTTTCGTGGCCGCGGCCGAGCGGCTGGGCCTGTCGCCGCCGATGGCCAGCAAGCACGTGGCACAGCTCGAGAAGTCGCTCGGGGCGCGGCTGCTGCATCGCTCCAGCCGTCACCTGAGCCTGACCGAGGCCGGCACCGCCTGGTACGAGCAGAGCCGCCGCGCCCTCGACCTGCTCGATGCGGCCGAAGCCGCCATCGGCCAGGCCCACGACGCGCCGCGCGGCCAGCTCAAGGTGAGCGCGCCCGTGTGGTGCGCCACGCCGCGCTTCGCACGGGTGCTGGCCGACTATCGCGAGAAATACCCCGAGGTGCTGGTCGACATGCATCTGGAGAACCGCAAGGTCGATCTCGCCGCCGACGGCTACGACCTCGCCTTGCGCGCCACGCAGGAGCCCTCGCCCGCGCTGATCGCCCGGCCGCTGTGCCGCGTGCCTTTCTACCTCGCGGGCACGCCGGCCTGCCTGGAGCGCATGGGCGGCGCTCCCGCGCTGCCGGCCGACCTGGCGAAGCTCGGTGCCATCGTGCCGAGCTACGTGAATCTGGAGAACCTCGCGCTCAAGGGGCCGGGCGGACGGATGTTTGCGCTGCGGCTGGCGCCGGCCCTGCGCTCCGACGACACCACGCTCACGCTGCACGCGGTGCGCGCGGACATGGGCATCGCCTTCTTGCCGCTGTGGCTGATCGACGAGGACATCGCACAGGGCCGGCTGGTGCGGCTGCTGCCGGAGTTCGAGGCCGCGCCCGTCACGCTGTTCGCGGTGTACACGAGCCGGCAGTACATGTCGCCCAAACTGCGTACTTTCATCGACTTCCTGGGTGAGCGGCTCGGCAGGGATGCGCCGCTGAGCGCACCTTTGCGGGGCAAGGTCATGCATGCGCGGCTAAAGTCCTGAGCTCTCCGGGAGACTGTTTCCTTGTTCCGCCTCTTCGAAAAACTCCTTCACCCCTACCCTGCAGCCGAACCTGCGTTGCCGCCGCAGGGCTTCGTGGCTTTTCTCTGGGCCTGCACGCACGGCGTGCGCGGCAAGATCGCCGCGATGGCCGCGCTCACCGCCGTCATGTCGATCTTCGAGGCGGCGCTGTTCGCGATCCTCGGGCGCATCGTCGACTGGCTCGGCGGGCTCGAGCCTTCGCGCCTCTGGGAAGAACGCGGCACCACGCTCATGTGGCTGGCCGCGTTCCTGGTGATCAGCATCGGCGTGGTCGCGCTGCAGACCATCGTGAAGCACCAGACGCTCGCGGTGAACCTGCCGATGCGCCTGCGCTGGAACTTCCACCGCCTGATGCTGGGCCAGAGCATGGCCTTCTACCAGGACGAGTTCGCCGGCCGCATCACGGCCAAGGTGATGCAGACCGCACTGGCCGTGCGCGACACCATCTTCGTGCTGGCCGACGTGCTGGTGGCCATGGGCGTGTACGTGGCCACCATGATCCTGCTGGTGGGCGTGCTCGACGCGCAACTGGCATGGCCCTTCCTGATCTGGCTGGCGCTTTACATCGGCTCGCTCGTGTACTTCGTGCCGCGCCTGGGCAAGGTCGGCAAGGCGCAAGCCGACGCCCGCGCGCTCATGACAGGCCGCGTGACCGACGCCTACACCAACATCGCGACCGTCAAGCTGTTCTCGCACACGCAGCGCGAGGCCGGCTTCGCGCGCGACGCGATGCGCGAATTCATGAAGACGGGCTACGGGCAGATGCGCCTCGTGAGCGCCTTCGAGATCGTCAACCACACGCTGAGCATGGGCCTCACCGCCGGCATGGCAGGGACGGCGCTGTGGCTGTGGTCGCACGGCGCGGTGGGCGTGGGTGCGGTGGCCGCGGCCACGGCGATGGCGCTGCGGCTGCAGGGCATGTCGCACTGGATCATGTGGGAGATGACCAGCCTGTTCGAGAACATCGGCACGGTGCAGGACGGCATGAAGACGCTGTCGCGCCCGCGCACCGTGCTCGACGCGCCCGGTGCCAAGACCCTGGAAGTCCCGCGCGGCGAGGTGCGCTTCGAGCGCGCGAGCTTCCGCTATGCCGATGCAGGCCGCCGCGTGATCGACGACCTGAACCTCGTGGTGAAGCCCGGCGAGAAGATCGGCCTGGTGGGCCGTTCGGGCGCGGGCAAGTCGACACTGGTGAACCTGCTGCTGCGCTTCCATGACCTGGAGAGCGGCCGCATCCTGATCGATGGGCAGGACATCGCGCACGTCACGCAGGACTCGCTGCGCAGCCACATCGGCATGGTCACGCAGGACACCTCGCTGATGCACCGCTCGGTGGCCGACAACATCGCCTACGGGCGGCCCGATGCCACGCACGCACAGATCGAGGCGGCGGCGAAGCGGGCCGAGGCGCACGAATTCATCCAGACGCTCGGCGACGCAACCGGACGGCGCGGCTACGAGGCGCACGTCGGCGAGCGCGGCGTGAAGCTCTCGGGCGGCCAGCGCCAGCGCGTGGCCATTGCGCGCGTGATGCTGAAGGACGCGCCGATCCTTCTGCTCGACGAAGCCACCAGCGCGCTCGACTCCGAAGTCGAGGCCGCCATCCAGCAAAGCCTCTACGCGCTGATGGAGGGCAAGACCGTGATCGCGATCGCGCACCGGCTGTCGACCATCGCCGCGATGGACCGCCTGATCGTGCTCGACGAGGGCCGCGTGGTGGAAGAAGGCGACCACCGCACGCTGATGGCGCAGGGCGGGCTGTATGCGCGGCTGTGGGCGCACCAGAGCGGTGGCTTCCTGGGCGACAACCTCGAGGAAGACGAGGCGATGCGCGCCTGAACGGCGCCGGTTGCGCCTGCAAACAATCGTCACAAATGAGGCGAGCCGCCACGAGCCCCCGGGGAAACCTCCGGGCGGTGCTTCACCCGCGCCTACAGCACACGCCGCCCCCTGCCGACAGTGGTGCCACGCAGGCGGCGCAATGCTGGACCCGTCTCAACACAGAGGAGTCCTCGCGTGAATTCCATCATTTACATCGTCGGTCTGATCGTGGTGGTCGTAGCCGTGCTTTCGTTCTTCGGCCTTCGCTGAGACCGGGCACGCGCCATTGCCTCCCGCGACATGCAGAACGGGGCCGCTTGCGGCCCCGTTTCCTTCGTGGCCGTCCCTGATGCGCCGGGCATAATTCGCGCGCCCCCCGCACCCGGCGGGGCGATGACCGATTGGCTGCGAAGGGACCCTGTTGACCAACACCGCGCTGCGCGAAACTGCTTTTCCGGACGCGGTGATCACCGAGGCCATCCGATGGACCGAGCAGGCCGGTCCGCTCGACGATGCGCAAGCCCTGCGCACCGCAGCCTCGCGCACAGCCGATGCCCACGGACAGATCGTCGAACGCGCACTCCGGCTCGGCGAACGCATCGGCCTGCAGGCTGAACTCGCACGCGCCCGCCATTGGGCCCCTTGGGTGCTGCTCACGCTGGTGGCGCTGATCGTTGCGGCCGGCCTCGGGCTGGCGGGCAACGTGGTCGGCGGCGGCGAGCGCCACATCAACGTGATCGTCGCGCTCGCGAGCCTGCTGGGCCTGCATGTGCTCACGCTGCTGCTCTGGCTCGTGGGCCTGTGGGTGCCCTTCGTTTCCTTCAGTACCGCATCGCTCGGCTGGATCTGGCTGTCGCTCACCGCCCGCGTGGCCGGCGGCAGGCGCGGCCAGGCGCCGCTGCTGGTGCGTGCGGCCACCGGGCTGCTGTCCCGCGCGAAGTTGCTGCCATGGGCCTTCGGGCTCGTGAGCCACGGCATCTGGTCGCTGTCATTCGCCGTGGTACTGGCCGCGATGCTGTTCGCGCTCGCGTTCCGCAGCTACACGCTGAGCTGGGAGACGACGATCCTCGAGCCGGCATTCTTCGTGCGGGCCGTGCAGGCGCTGGGCTGGGCGCCGGCGCAGCTCGGCTTTCCCGTGCCCGATGCCACCGCCGTGCTGGCCGCGGCACCCGGTGCCGCAAACGCCGGCGGCCAACGCGCCTGGGCGCTGTGGCTTACCGGCTGCATCGTGGTCTACGGGCTGCTGCCGCGCGTGGTGCTCGTGCTGTGGAGCGCGGCCGTGTGGCGCAGCCGCCGCAAGGCGCTGCAGCCCGACTGGAGCGAGCCCTACTACCGCAAGCTGCTGGCCCGCTTCGCCGCGATGGCCCCGGCGGCCATCGTCGATGCCGACCCGGGCCGCACGCGCGGTGCGCTGCCCACGGGCCTGCCGGCCTCGGAGCTGCATGACGCGCTCTTCGTCGTCGGCTTCGAACTGCCACCCGACATGCCCTGGCCCCCAGCCGCCCTGCCCGCCGGCATCGCGACGCAGGTGCAGCGCATCGACGGCAGCGCCCCCGCGCGCCGCGCCCTGCTCGACCAGTTGGCCCACGTCCATCCGCGTACCGTGCTGCTGGTCTGCCACGCCGCATCGAGCCCCGATCGCGGCACCGAGCGCTTCCTGCGCGAGCTGCTCGCGCATTGCGGCGAGTGCCGAATCTGGCTGGCCGATGCGCCGCATGCCGGCGCCACGCAGCGCTGGCTCGACTGGCTGCGCGACACCGGCCTGGAGCGCGTAACCGCCGGCGACCGCCTGGACGTCTCCTTGCAGGACGGGGTCGCCGCACCGTGACGCCGCAACCGCCCATCCGCATCGCCGTCGTCGGCCACACCAACGCGGGCAAGACCTCGCTGCTGCGCACGCTCACGCGCCGCGTCGGCTTCGGCGAGGTGTCGCAGCGCCCCGGCACCACGCGCCATGTCGAATCGGTCGACCTCGACGTGGATGGCGCAGCCGCCGTGCGCTTCTTCGACACGCCAGGCCTGGAAGACGCGGTCGCGCTGCGCGAGCACCTGGCCGGATTCGACCAGCAGGCCACGCCCCCCGAGCGCATCCGCCGGTTCCTGCAGGGTCCCGAAGCCCATGGCGTGTTCGAGCAGGAGGCCAAGGTGCTGCGCACCATGCTCGACATCGACGCGGCCTTCCTGGTCATCGACGTGCGCGAGCCGGTGCTGCCCAAGTTCCGCGACGAGATCGAACTGCTCAACTCCTGTGCGCGCCCCGTGCTGCCGGTGCTGAATTTCGTGCGCGATGCCGCCAGCCGCGAAACGGCGTGGAAGGAACTGCTCTCGGCCTATGGCCTGCACGTGCAGGTGCGCTTCGACGCGGCGGCCCCCTTCGTCGGCTCCGAACAAGACCTGTACAACGACCTCGCCACGCTGCTGCGCGAGCGCCGCGACCTGCTGCGCGCCGTGGTCGATGCGCTGGACGCCGAGGCGGCCCGGCGCCGCCAGTCCGCCTGCACGCGCATCGCCGGCCTGCTCGTCGATGCGGCCGCGGTGCGCCGCACGGTGTCGTCCACCGAGTTCGCCGACGCGGCACGCCGCCAGGCGCTCGTCGAGGCGCTGCAGAAGGCGGTATTCGACAAGGCCCAGCGCTGCACCGACGACCTGCTCGCGCTCTACGGCTTCCGCCAGGGCGACGCCGACGAGGCACCGCTGCCGATGATCGAAGGCCGCTGGACGCTCGACTTCTTCAGCCCCGAAGCCATGAAGGACGCGGGCCTGCGGCTCGGCAAGGGCGCGGTCATCGGCGCGGCCGTGGGCGTGGTGGCCGACCTGGCGGTGGCCGGCATCTCGCTCGGTGCGGGCGCGGCGCTGGGCGGCGCCATCGGCGGTGCGGTGTCGCAGGGCTTGGGGCCGCTCGGGCGCAAGCTGGCCAACAAGCTGCGCGACGTGCACGAACTCACGGTGGAAGACGGCGTGCTGTTCACGCTGGCCGCATGGCAGCTCAAGCTCACGCAGGCCCTCGAGCAGCGCGGCCACGCGGCCACGCAGCGCATCGCCGCCGATGCGCCCGAGAACGGCGATGCCCCCACGCGTGCCGCCGCGGCCGCGGTGCGCGGCGTGCAGCCGGCGCGCAATCATCCCGAATGGGAAGCCACGGGCGTGGCCAGCCGCGTGTTCTGGCGCCCTTCTCCCCAGCGCGAAGCACTCGTGGCCGACCTCTCGCACGCGCTGCTGCGCGCCTTCGAAGCCTGACCCGGCCCAGGCTTCGCTTGCAGCCGGAGGTGGCCGGCTCCTACGCCCCATGCTCTGCAAGCAGGCCATGTTTCGGGCGATGTTCACCGGCACATCGAAAGGAACACCCCATGGCCGTCGAATGCAAGCTGTTGTCGAGCCCGTTGGTCGGGCGCATCTGGGAAGGCCGCACGCCCATCGCGCGAGCGGACGAATATCTGCACTACAGCGTCGAGCACGGCATCGCCGAGATCGCGAAAAAGCCCGATTGCCTCGGCGTCCAGTACTTCCGCAAGCTGAACGGCAAGGTCGCCGAATTCCGCACGGTGTCGTTCTGGCGCTCGATCGATGAAATGCAGGCCATGCACGCCACGCGCGGCAATCCCCTGCGCGTAGCGCCGCTCGCACGCGACCCTGAATTCCTGCTGGAACTGCCGGAGTTCGTCGACATCGTCGAAGTGCACGTCAACTCGTTCGGCACCGGCCGCTGAAGCGGCGCAAGCGGTTCAGTTCGCGCCCGTGGCCAGCGCCTGCAGGCGCGCGTAGTCGCCCGGCCGCGCGCCCATCTGCTCGGGCGTCGACCGCTTCGCGATCCGCTCCAGGAACAGCTGCCGGTTGGCCGGCGACACGGTCATACCCTTGTCGCGCAGGAACTTCTCGTCCTCGAGCTCGCCGGCGATCACGCCCACGTTGGTCCACTTCGCGGTTTCCGCGAGCACCTTCTCGACCATCGCCTGCTGGGGCGGCGCGAGCTTCGCCCAGGCGGCCTTGCCGATGACGATGCCCAGCGTGTCGTAGACGTGCCCCGTCAGCAGCACGTATTTCTGGACTTCGTAGAGCTTCTTCGACTTGACGATGTCGAGCGGGTTTTCCTGCGCCTCCACCTCGTTCTTCTTGAGCGAGCCGTAGAGGCTCATGAAAGGCAGCGTCACTGGCTTGGCGTCGAGCGCGGTGGCGAACAGCTGGTAGGCCGCGGCGGCGGGCACGTACAGGCGCAGGTCGCGGAAGTCCTCGGGCCTGGACAGCGGCTTTGCCGACGTGACCTGCCGCGCGCCGTAGTACACCGAGGCCACCATGCGGTTGCCGCTCTTCTCGTTGTAGCCCTTCATCAGCTCGACCAACAGCGGACTCGCCAGGTACCTGCGCATGTGGTCGAGGTCCTTGAAGGCGAAGGGGTAGGTTCCCAGGCTCAGCGGCGGATAGCCTTCGGCCAGCGTGGCCTGCCCGACGTAGGCGATCTGCACCGAGTCGTTCGCCAGCATCAGCGGAAAGTCGCCCTCCTGCCCCAGCCTGGAGGAGGGAATGACCTCGATCTTGATCTTGCCGTCGGACTGCTCGGCGATCTTGCGCGCCGCCAGCTCCGCCTGCTGGTGGAAGATGCTCGCGGGCTCGTAGACATGGCCCCACTTGAATTGCAGCACCTGGGCCTGGGCGTGGACAGCGATGACGCCACCCAATGCCATCAGCAGCACACCCGCCCGGTGCCACGGCAAGAAGCTTTTCATGAACTCTCCCTCGATGAGAAAAGGCAAAACCAGTGCAAATTGCGCGCCAGCGCAAGGGGATGCCACGGAAACATCCCCGGCTCCAATCGTAAGGATTTGAAACAAAAAGTGGTAATCGGGTTTGCCCGGGCACGGGCATACGATCACGCAAGCAACACAGAGGCCCTTCCATGTCCCCCTTGCCCCTCGAACCCGATGACGACAACGGCACGGACCCGGACCGTGCAGGCATGCGCAAGGGCTTGACCAGCTACGGCGACCGCGGCTTTTCGCTGTTCCTGCGCAAGGCCTTCATCAAGGGCGCGGGCTATACCGATGCCGCACTTGATCGTCCGGTGGTCGGCATCGCCAACACCGGCAGCGCCTACAACCCCTGCCACGGCAACGCGCCGCAACTCGTCGAGGCCGTCAAGCGCGGCGTGATGCTCGCGGGCGGACTGCCGATGGACTTTCCGACCATCTCGGTGCACGAGAGCTTCGCCGCGCCCACCAGCATGTACCTGCGCAACCTGATGGCCATGGACACCGAGGAAATGGTGCGCGCGCAGCCCATGGACGCCGTGGTGCTGATCGGCGGCTGCGACAAGACCGTGCCCGCGCAGCTCATGGGCGCGGCCTCGGCGGGCCTGCCGTCGATCCAGCTCATCACCGGCTCGATGCTCACGGGCAGCCACCGCGGCGAGCGCGTGGGCGCCTGCACCGACTGCCGGCGCTACTGGGGCAAGTACCGCGCGGGCGAGATCGACGCCGAGGAAACCGCCGACGTCAACAACCAGCTGGTCGCAAGCGTGGGCACCTGCTCGGTGATGGGCACGGCCAGCACCATGGCCTGCATCGCCGAGGCGCTGGGCATGACGATGCCGGGCGGCGCCTCGCCGCCCGCTGTGACGGCCGACCGCATCCGCATCGCCGAGCAGACCGGCGCGCAGGCCGTGCAGATGGCACGCGATCGCCTCACCATCGACAAGGTGCTGGCCCCCGCCGCCTTCGAGAACGCGATGCGCGTGCTGCTGGCCATCGGCGGCTCGACCAATGGCATCGTGCACCTCGCGGCCATTGCGGGGCGCATGGGCCTGGACATCGACTTGCACGCGCTCGACCGCATGGGCCGCGAGACGCCGGTGCTGCTCGACCTGAAGCCCTCGGGCCAGCACTACATGGAAGACTTCCACGCCGCGGGCGGCATGGCCACGCTGCTGCGCGAACTCAAGCCGCTGCTGCACCTCGACGCGCTCACGGTCACCGGCCGCACGCTGGGCGAGGAGCTCGAGCGCGCGGGCCCCGGCTTTCGGCAGGACGTGGTGCGGCCGGCTGCCCGGCCGATCTATCCGCAGGGCGGCATCGCGGTGCTCTGGGGCAATCTGGCGCCGGGCGGCGCGATCATCAAGCAATCGGCCGCCGACCCGGCGCTGATGGAACACGAAGGCCGCGCGGTGGTGTTCGAGAACGCCGAAGACCTGGTGACCCGCATCGACAGCGACACGCTCGACGTCGCGCCGCGAGACGTGCTGGTGCTCAAGAACATCGGCCCCAAGGGCGCGCCGGGCATGCCCGAGGCCGGCTACATCCCCATCCCCCGCAAGCTCGCGCGTGCCGGCGTGAAGGACATGGTGCGCATCTCCGACGGCCGCATGAGCGGCACCGCCTTTGGCACCATCGTGCTGCACGTGACGCCCGAGTCGGCCATCGGCGGGCCGCTGGCCTACGTACGCAGCGGCGACCGCATCCGCCTCAGCGTGGCAAGGCGCGAGATTTCGCTGCTGGTGACGGACGAAGAACTGGCGCGCCGCGCGCAGGAGACGACAGTGGTCGAACCCACCGCCGAGCGCGGCTACAGAAAGCTGTTCCTCCAGACCGTGACGCAGGCCGACAAGGGCGTGGACTTCGACTTTCTCCGTGCGCCGAATACGGCGGGGAAGGTGCCGCGGGCATGAGCGCCGATTGGGGCGCGTCGACGGCGCGTTCTTCCAGCCGGTGCTCGCGGGTACGCGCGCGTGATGCTTTTCTTCAATGGCTGTTCGTACACGGAGGCTTGCCGTTCGCCTGCCGCAGGTACGCAATCAGGTCCGCCCGCTCCATGGGGTCCGGCACGCCGTCATAGGTCATGGCGCTTCCGGGCACCATGGCCAGCGGCTTCGCCAGGAAGCGGTCGAGTGTCTTGTCGTTCCACACGATCTTCGAATTCTTCATGGCCTGCGAATAGCTGAAACCGGGCACGCTGCCAGCCAGCCGTCCGAACAGGCCGCAGTGCCTGGGCCCGACCCGGTCGGTCGCCAGCGCATGGCACGCCAGGCAGCGCGCGTAGATCTGCTCGCCGCGCACCGCATCGGGCGCGGCGCCCCATGCGGCCATGCTTGAGAACAGCGCGGCAACCGCCAGAAGCTGCAGCGGCGTCACGACACGAAGGCCGAAGGAACCGGTGCTTCGCCAAGCGCGTGGCGCAGCACGGCCCAATGCATGGCTTCGTCGCCGAGGATGCTCGCCGCCGCCTTCGACAGGTCGCGGTTCACAAACAGCGGCACGGCCCCCAGGTAGGCGCTCACCGCGCCCTGTTCGAGCTTGGCCGCGAACCGCAGCACGTCCGCCTGCGACTTCAGCTGGTTCGCCGGAAAGTCGTATTTCGGCTTTGCCGCAACGGCCTTGCCGCCGAGCTTGGCGATCGTCTGGGCCAGCAGCTCCGCGTGCGCCTTGTGGTGCTCCTGGAAGGTCACCGCCAGGTCGAGCACCGGCTTCTCGAGCAACTTGCTTTCGGCACCGAGCTGGTACGCCGCAATGGCTTCCAGCTCCGCGCCCAGCGCGGTATTGAGAATCTGCACATCGTTTCCGGTCGCGCCGCCGGCCTTGGCGGCCAGCACATCCTTGCCGGCCAGCAGCGCAACCGCGGCGCCGGACAGCGCCAGGCCCGAACGGCCCAGGAACATGCGCCGGGCGGCAATGGGGGAAGCCATCTGAAAGAAGGACATTTTGTTTTCCTCGCAGGGTGAACGTCACGAGCGGGGCGATTCCCGCCCGTTGACAAGGCTCGACAGCACACCCGCCACGATGCGATCGCAACGTGCGCCGTCGAATGAGAAGGCGTCGCCCAAAGCGACGTCCATGTCGCGAGACAGGCCCTCGCGCAGCAGGCTGCGTGCGCGAAAGAAGCGCGTGCGCACGGTCGCTTCGGGCAGTGCGAGCGCAATCGCCGTCTGTGCCACGCTCATTTCCTCGACCGCCCGCAGCATGAACACGGTGCGGTAGGCATCGGGCAGCCGATCGATGCGGCGCTCCATCAGAAGGCGGAGTTCTTCACGCATGGCCAGATGTTCGGGTTGCAGGTTGGGATCGTCGGCCACCGCCGACGCCGGGTCCGGGTCCACGTCGGCAACGTGCGCCCCGTCGAGCTGAATCACCTGCGCCCCTCGTCGCCGCAGGCGCCCCAGGGCCTCGTTGATGACGATGCGCACCAGCCAGGTCGAAAGCTGCGCGTCGTCCCGGAAGGTGCCGATGGCCCGCCACGCGCGCAAATAGGCCTCCTGCACGGCGTCCTCCGTCTCGGAGTCGCTCTTGAGCACGCTGCGCGCCGTGCGGAACAGCAGCTGGTTGTGGCGCCGCATGATGGCCGCGAAAGCCCGTGTGTCGCCCTGTGCGGAGCGTGCCGCAAGCTCGCGGTCGGATGCACCCCCGGTTTCGGGGGCGGCGTCGGGTGTGGAGGCGGTGTGGGGCATGGTGTGCTGCTTTTCCCATTAGATGGTGCGGGCTCGCGCTGCGTTTCAGTTATTTCCGATGCGCACGGAACATCGTCTGCCATTCGTTCGCGCCGCGCTCGCAGTCCCGAGGCCTGGGCCTTCGGCCTCGGTCACTGCCGCGTCACGCACCCGACCTAGCATCCGGCGGCTTTTGTCTCTCTTTCAACGAACACCCGAAGACCGCATATGAAAAAGAGCGTCCCCGTGCCCGCGCCACGCCCGGTTCGCGCCGCCATCGCAGCCATCGGCGGCTGCCTCGTGATTGCAGCCTGCGGGGGCGGCAACGGCGGGGGCATCGCGTTCCCGGTTCTCCCGCCGGCACCGGCACCTGCCCCCGCACCGCCGGCCCCTGCCCCGGCTCCCGCGCCCCTGGGCACGCTCGACGGCTCGGTCCCGCTGGTCATCGGCCACCGCGGCCTGCCGGGCCTGTACCCCGAGGAAACCAAGGTCGCCTACGAAGCCGCGGCCGATGCCGGCGCCGATTCGCTCGAGACCGACCTGCACCTCACCAAGGACTGCGTGCTCGTCGCGCGGCACAACCCCTGGCTCAGCGACAACACCAACATCGCCGACGTGGCCAAGACCAACACCACCGTCGCGGGCCGCAAGCGCACCGTGCCGGGCGTGCTGGTGAACGTGACGTACCCGCCCGTCGAGGCCAACGGCCCGGCCCAGTACCTGAGCGACCTGACCGACCCGAGTGATCCGAAGTCGGTGCTCAAGTCGCTCGTCGTCGATGGCGAGGACCACACCAACGACTGGTCGATCACCGACTTCACGATGGACGAGCTGCGCCAGTGGATCCGCGGCACCACCTACGACGCCAGGGACCTGCGTCCGACCGACCTCAACGGCAAGCTGCCGATCCTGAGCTTCCAGGAAATCATCGACATCGCCAAGGCCAAGAGCGCAGCCACCGGCCGCACGCTCACCGTGTACCCGGAGACCAAGAACCCGATCTGGAACAACGCCCAGGCCATCGCCAACGGCTGCGGGCCGGCCGGCAGCCATCCGCTGGAAGACGCGCTGCTGAAGATCATGAATTTCAACGGCCTGAACCGCAAGGACGCGCCGATCTTCGTGCAGAGCTTCGAACCCGAGAGCCTGAAGTACCTGCGCTCGGCCGGCATGAAGGCCCGTGCGGTGCAACTGGTGGACGGCAACGACGTCAACTACCAGACCGGCGAGATGATCTACGTCACCAAGGATGTCTACACCTTCGTCGACGGTCGCCCCTACAGCTGGACGCTGGCCGGTAACCCGAAGTGGTTCGCAGAGATGCTCACGCCAGCGGGCCTGGCCGACGTGAAGACCTATGCCGACGGCATCGGCCCGTGGAAGCCACAGGTCATGGCCCACACCATCGTGCCCTTTGTCGCAGGCAAGGGCCTTGCCGATGTGAACACCATCAAGCCCACCAGCCTGATCGCCGATGCGCACAAGGCCGGCCTGTTCGTGCACAGCTACACCTTCCGCAACGAGGCCAAGTACCTGGCAGGCGTCTACAAGGGCGATCCGACGGCCGAGTACCTCGCGTACTTCCGCGCGGGCATCGACGGCGTGTTCTCCGATTTCGCGAACACGGCGTTCGCGGCGCGCGCGAGCTACCTGAAGGAAACGGGCCGCTGAGGCCTGCAGCGAGCGCATGTACCCCGGCGAACGGTTCAACGGATACAGCCACCTGCTGGGCCTGCTGCTCGCATTGCCCGCGACAGCCCTGCTGCTCGCCAAGACCGTGCCCACCGGCGATCCCGCGCGCATCGCGGGAGCGCTGGTGTTCTCGCTCTCGGCCGTGGCCCTGTATGCGGCCTCCACCCTCTTCCACAGCACGCGCGGCCGGCTCAAGCGCATGTGGGAGCGCGCCGACCATTGCGCGATCTACCTGCTGATCGCGGGCACCTACACGCCCTTCGCGCTGGTCACGCTGCAAGGTCCGTGGGGCTGGCTGCTGCTGGCGACGATCTGGGGAGCGGCGCTTTTCGGCATCTGGCGCGAGCTGATGCCGGCCGGAGGCAAGGCGTTGAAGAAGCCATCACTGGCGCTGTATATCGGCATGGGCTGGCTCGGTGTGCTGGCCGCCGTGCCGCTGGCCGCGCGGCTCGAGGGCGCGGGGCTGGCATGGCTGCTGATCGGCGGCGTGCTCTACACAGCGGGAACGGTGTTCTACCGCAACCGCCAGGGCTTCCGGCATGCGCACGGGGCCTGGCACCTGTTCGTGCTGGCGGGGACGGCGAGCCACTATGTGGCGGTGGGGTGGTTCGTGCTGTAAGTCCTACTCCCGCGCAATGGCGCGGAATTCACCCGGCGCCATGCCCTTGAGCCTGCGGAAGTGCCGGTTGAAATTCGAGATGTTGTTGAACCCCACCTCGTAGCAGATGCTGCTGACGTGCTGGCGCGTGGACAGCAGCAGCCGGCAGGCCTTGTCCACGCGCAGGCCGATCACCACATCGGTGAAGGTCTGCCCCGTGGCACGGCGAAAGCAGCGCGAGAAGGTGTGCTCGCGCATGCCGACCACGGCGCTGACTTCGGCGAGCGAGAGTTCTTCCGCGTAGTTTTCCCGGATGTGGTCGAGCGCCGTGTGGATGCGCGTCGCGCGGCCGTTCTCGTCATGCGCGTCGTCCTGCAGCGACGGCGTACAAAGAAGACGGTAGTCGTTCCACTGCGCAAGCTCGCTCAGCAGCGCAGTGAATTCCGAGAAGCGTGCGAGCCCCTGCAGCGCGTGGATGCGCCTGAAGCGCCCAACCGTGCCCTCGCCGAGGCCGAGAAACTGCACGCCATGCCGTGCGCGGGCCAGCAGCGGGCCCGCGTCATTGAGTTCGGGAAACAGCGCCATGCCCCGGCGCAGCGGTTCGTCGCCGAAGCGCAGCACCAGGCCGCACGGCTGCTCAGCCGCCCCGCTGGCGCGGTATTCGATGGCCAGCCTGTGCGGCAGCCTGGGGCCCAGAAGAACCACCGCCTCCGGCGGCACCTCCCTGTCCACGCCGTCGCTCACGCGGATGCGCCCTGGCAAGGCCCCCGTGAGATGGAGTTCGTAGTCGTGCAGGCCGGCCTGCCGGTCGCGGGCTGCGTACTCGGCGCAGTGGATCGAGGTTTTCTTGTCGAACACGTCGGCACCAGGCCGTTGGAGCATCGCGCGGCGCAGGGTGTCGGGCATGTGCGGTCGGGCGGCGATGGCTGGCGGGATCGTGTTCAACAAGACCGGATCTCCAACTAGAAAGAGAAAGGAATCGCCTCAGTCACCGGTGCGCTGCACCGCCTGCTGCTGGAACTTGGCAAGGGTGCGGTATTCGTCGCCGAGCTTGCGCGGCAGGGAGAGGTACACGGGCAGCAATTGCCGATAGAGCGCCGCGTTCTTCGGATTGGGCGTGTGGCGGTGCGTGGCACCCACCATGCCCGACACCACGTCCAGGGAATCGACGTGCCCCAGCGCATAAAGCCCGAGGACGGCCGCGCCGAGGCAGGAGCTCTCGAAGCTCTCCGGCACCACCACTTCGCGGTCGAACACGTCGGCCATCATCTGGCGCCACAGCCCCGAGCGCGCAAAACCGCCTGTGGCCTTGATGCTGGTGCTCGTGCCCGCGATCGACTCGACCGCGGGCAGGATGCTGTAGAGATTGAAGATGACGCCCTCGAGCACGGCGCGGATCATGTGCTCCTTGCGGTGATGGATGCCCAGGCCGAAGAAGGAGCCGCGCAGATCCGCATTCCAGTACGGCGCACGTTCGCCGGTCAGGAAGGGATGGAACACCAGCCCTTCGGAGCCGGCCGAGACGCGTTCGGCAATGCGCGTGAGCACCTCGTAGGTGTCGATGCCCAGTCGCTTGGCTGTCTCGGCTTCGGCGGAGGCGAACTCGTCGCGCACCCAGCGCAGGATGATGCCGCCGTTGTTCACCGGCCCGCCGACCACCCAGCGCCGGTCGGCCAGCGCATAGCAGAAGGTGCGGCCTTCGGAGTCAGTCATCGGGCGGTCGATCACCGTGCGCATCGCGCCGCTGGTCCCGATGGTCACGGCCACCTCGCCCGGCGCCACCGCGTTCACGCCCAGGTTGGAAAGCACGCCGTCATTGGCCCCGACGACGAAGGACGTGTCGCTCGACAGCCCGAGCTGCGCCGCCGTCTCGCCCGCCAATCCCTCCACGTGCCAGGTCGTGGGCACGAGATCCGAGAGCTGCTCGGCGCGCACACCCGCGAGCGCGAGCGCCCCGGCATCCCAGTCGAGTTGCCCGATGTTGAAGAGCCCGGTGGCCGAGGCGATCGAATGGTCCACCAGCCAGCGGCCGAACAGCCGGAAGAACACGTACTCCTTGATGCCGACGAAGCGCCGGGCCTGCGCGAAAAGCTCCGGGCGCTCGTGGCGCAGCCACACCAGCTTGGCCAGCGGCGACATGGGATGGATCGGCGTGCCCGTACGGTGGTAGATCGCGTCGCCCTCCCACTCCGCGCGAATGCGCCCGGCCCAGGCCGCGCTGCGGTGGTCGGCCCAGGTGATGCTGCGCGTCAGCGGCGCGCCGTGCTCGTCCACCAGGATGAGGCTGTGCATGGCTGCGCTGAACGACACGCACAGCACATCGCCCGGCGCCGCCTTGCACTGCCGCACGCACGAGGCAATGGTCGACAGCACGGCCCTGTAGATCTGCTCCGGGTCCTGCTCCGCGGCCGCGGGTTCAGGCTGCAGCAGGGGGTACTCCACCGCATCGTTCGCCAGCACGCGCCCCGCCGTGGAAAAGGCGACCGCCTTGGTGCTGGTGGTTCCGATGTCGACCCCGATGGCGATGCGGTTCATGTGCTTTCTCCTAGACGACCATGCTGAGCAGCATGATGAAGATGATCGCGACAACCGAGATCAGCGTTTCCATCACGGTCCAGGTCTTGAAAGTCTCGGCCACGCTCATGTTGAAGTATTGCTTCACCAGCCAGAAACCCGCGTCGTTCACGTGCGAAAGAATCAGCGAGCCCGCGCCGGTGGCAAGCACCAGCAACTCGCGGTTCACGCCCGGCACCATGGTGGCGAGCGGCGCGACGATGCCCGCGCCCGTGATGGTCGCCACCGTGGCCGAGCCGGTCGCGATGCGGATCAGGCCCGCCACGAGCCACGCCAGCAGGATCGGCGATATCTGCGCATGCAGCGCCATCTGCCCGATCGCGTTGCCCACGCCGCTGGCCACCAGCATCTGCTTGAAGCCGCCGCCCGCGCCGATGATGAGCACGATGGCCGCCGTGGGCGCCAGGCTGTCGTCGACGAACTTCATGATCTGCTTCGACGTGAAGCCGCGCGCGGTACCGAAGGTGTAGAGCGACAGCAGCAGCGCGGCGAGCAGGGCCGTGATCGGATGGCCGATGAAGTCCAGCCACTGCCGCACGACGTTCTTCTCGTCGAATGCCACGTCGGCGAAGGTCTTGAGCAGCATCAGCACCACCGGCAGCAGCACGGTGAGCAGCGTGATGCCGAAGCCCGGCAGCTCGCGCGCCTCGGGCTCGTGCGCCAGTTGCGCCAGCAGTTCGGGCGAAGCCTCGCCCGGCACGTACTTCGAGATGAACTTGCCGAAGATCGGGCCCGCGATCATCGCCGTGGGCAGGCCGACGAGCAGGCCGTAGAAGATGGTCTTGCCGATGTCGGCGTTGAACACGCCGATGGCCAGCAGCGGCCCCGGGTGCGGCGGCACGAGGCCGTGCACCACCGAGAGGCCGGCCAGCAGCGGGATGCCGATGCGGATCAGCGATACGCCGGTGCGCCGCGCCACGATGAAGACCAGCGGGATCAGCAGCACGAAGCCGATCTCGAAGAACAGCGGAATGCCGACCAGGAAGGCCGCGAACATCATCGCCCAGTGCACCCGCTCGCGGCCGAAGGCGCCGACCAGCGTGCGCGCGATGCGGTCGGCGCCGCCCGACTCGGCCATCATCTTGCCGAGCATGGTGCCCAGGCCCAGCACGATGCCCACGAAGCCCAGCACGCCGCCGAAGCCGTCCTGGAAGGACTTCATCACCAGCGCCACGGGCATGCCCGAGGTCAGGCCCAGGAAGCCAGCGGCCAGCGTCAACGCGATGAAGGGATGCACGCGCCAGCGCGTGATCAGAAGGATGAGCCCGAGGATCGCTGCCAGGGCATCGACCAGCAGGAACACCTCTTTGCTTAAACCGAACATGTTGTCTCCAGGATCCTGGCTGCAAGGGGGTGGCCAGGCATTTTTGGGATAGCGCTATCCTCAAAGATCGAAAAAATCAGCCGCAGGGCAATCGAACCGGGTTTGTGCCGATGGCCCAGGGCTGGGATAGCGCTATCCTAGGACTGCGCTGTCCAATTAAATACTGGTATTAACCCCAATAAAAATGGCCGACACCTCCGAACGCCCCCGCTCCCGTTCTTCCAGCCGCGTCACGCTCGACGACGTGGCCCGGGTGTCCGGCGTCAGCCCGATCACCGTGTCCCGCGCGCTGCGCGGAGCACGCAACGTGGCGCCGGACCTGCAGGCCCGCGTGCAGGCCGCGGTGGACGAACTCGGCTACGTGCCCAACGTTGCCGCGCGCGCGCTGGCTTCGGCCCGCAGCTCCCATGTCGCGGTGCTGATCCCGTCGCTGACGAACGCCCTGTTCGTCGATTTGCTCGAGGCGGTGCAGGACACGCTGGCGCCTTCGGGTTTCCAGTCGCTGATCGGTGTGACGCACTACGACCTCGCGCAGGAAGAAGCGCTGCTGCGCAGCTATCTCTCGCAGCGCCCCGCCGGGCTGCTGCTGACCGGCCTCGACCGCAGCGCGGCCGCCTCGCGCATGCTGGAAGAAAGCGACGTGCCCTGCGTGCACCTCATGGAAACCTCGCCGGCACCGGGCACCTACAGCGTGGGGCTCTCCCAGCAGGATGCGGCCCGTGCGCTCACCGAGCACCTGCTGCAGCGCGGCCGCCGGCGCATCGCCTATGCGGCGGGCCAGCTCGATCCGCGTGTGATGCAGCGGCTCGAAGGCTATCGGCAATCGCTGCGAGCGGCGGGCTGCCACGACCCGCAGCTCGAACTGCTCACGCCGGGTCCGACGTCCATGGCGCTCGGCGGACGGCAGTTCGAAGACCTGCTCGCCCGCCACCCGGACGTCGACGCGATCTTCTATTGCAACGACGACCTTGCGCAGGGAGGCCTGCTCGCCGCGCTGCGCACCGGCGTCGCGGTACCGCAGCGCGTGGCGATCGCAGGCTTCAACGACCTCGACGGCAGCGACCAGATGCTGCCGCCATTGACCAGCGTGCGCACGCCGCGCAAGGAGATCGGCATGCGCGCCGCCTCGATGCTGCTGGCACTGATGCGCGGCGAGCCGGTGAACGAACCGATGGTGGACATGGGGTTCGAACTGGTGGTGCGGCAAAGCAGCTGAGGGCGCCTCAGCCCGCCAGCGCAGCCACCACGATGCGCGTTGCCGATGCAATGACGTCGCTGCGTCCCTTCGCGTCCTTCTGCGGAAAGGTCAGGTACACCGACAGCACCACCGGGGCACCGGCCGGCGGCCACAGCACGCCGACGTCGTTGGTGCTGCCGTAGGAGCCCGAGCCGGTCTTGTCGCCCACCTTCCAGCCGGCCGGCACACCCGCCAGGAAACGCTCGGCGCTGGTGGTGTTGCCCAGCAGCCAGGTCGCCAGCTGGTCGCGCTGCGCCGTGCCCAGCGCGTCGCCCAGCGCCAGCCGCTGCACGCTGTCGGACATCGCCGCGGGCGTGGTGGTGTCGCGCAGGTCCCCGGGAATTGCGGTGTTGAGTTCGGGCTCCGTGCGGTCGAGCCTGAAAGCCTGGTCGCCGATGCCGCGCGCAAAGGCGGTGACGGTGGCCGGGCCGCCCAGCATCTTCAGCAGCAGGTTGGCGGCGGCGTTGTCGCTGTACTGCACGGTGGCGGCGCAGAGCTCGGCGACCGTCATGCCGTCGGCCACGTGCTTCTCGGTGATGGGCGACCAGGAGACGAGGTCGGCCTTGCCGTAGCCGATGCGCCGCGCGAGCAGGCTGGCGTCTTTCGCGCTGCGTTCGAGCACGGCCGC
>Ga0182006_1000445_pt1 | contig 32791 bp, 25 predicted proteins | sample Sormic07211104_1_FD_123022 | JGI IMG/M metagenome (GOLD analysis project Ga0182006, IMG submission 123022) | Rhizosphere microbial communities from Sorghum bicolor, Mead, Nebraska, USA - 072115-104_1 MetaG | ecosystem: Host-associated > Plants > Roots > Rhizosphere | place: USA: Nebraska...
ACGCCAAGGAGCCGCTTATGCGCCAGAAACCCACCGTCCTCGCCCGCGAAATAGTCGCCAGTAGCCGTTTGTTCCGCGTGGAGGAAGTGCAGTTGCGCTTTGCCAATGGCGTTGAACGGACCTACGAGCGCCTGGTGGGCCGGGGGAACGGTTACGGCGCGGTGATGATCGTGGCGATGATCGATGAGGACCATGCGTTGCTGGTGGAAGAGTACTGCGGCGGCACGGATGAATATGAAGTGTCGCTGCCCAAAGGCTTGATCGAGCCCGGTGAAGATGTGCTGGCGGCCGCGGATCGGGAACTCAAGGAAGAGGCAGGCTACGGTGCCCGGCAGTTGGAGCACATTACCGAGTTGTCGCTGTCGCCTGGCTATATGAGTCAGAAAATCCAAGTGGTGCTGGCTACCGATCTGTACGAAGAACGTCTGGAAGGCGATGAGCCCGAGCCGATGCGGGTGGACAAGGTCAACCTGCGCGAGCTGTCGAGCCTGGCGCAGAACGAGCAATTCAGTGAAGGTCGCGCCCTTGCCGCGTTGTATCTGGTGCGCGATCTGTTGACCCAGCGTGGAGCCTTCAACGCATGAGCGAACTGTTTCTGGGTCACCCGTTTATCGCTCCTGTCATTGAACTGGCCCGCCAGGCGGGTGAAGTGATCCTGCCGTACTGGCGCGCGGATGTGGCCGTGACTTCCAAGGCCGATGACTCGCCGGTGACGGCGGCGGACCTGGCGGCGCACCACCTGATCCTCGCCGGCCTGACGGCCCTGGACCCCAGCATCCCGGTGCTCTCCGAAGAAGATGCCGATATCGACCAAAGCGTGCGTGCCGGCTGGCAACGCTGGTGGCTGGTGGACCCGCTGGACGGCACCAAGGAATTCATCGCCGGCAGCGAAGAGTTCACCGTCAATATCGCGCTGATCGAACAGGGTCGCGTGGTGTTTGGCGTGGTCTCGATTCCCACCAGTGGCCGTTGCTACTTCGGTGGCGCGGGCCTGGGGGCGTGGCGTTCGGATGTCAATGAAGCCCCACGGCAGATTCAAGTGCGCCAAGCGCCGGCGGAGGGCGAGTGCTTTACGGTGGTGGCCAGTCGTCGACACAGCAGCCCTGAGCAGGAGCGATTGCTGGAGGGGCTGAGCGAAGGGCTGGGCAAACTGGAGCTGGCGAATATCGGCAGTTCGTTGAAGTTTTGCCTGCTGGCCGAAGGCAGCGCCGATTGCTACCCGCGCCTGGCTCCGACCTCACAGTGGGACACCGCTGCCGCCCAAGGCGTGCTGGAAGGTGCCGGTGGTGAAGTGCTGGAGTTGAGCGGTGCACCGTTCAGTTATCCGGCGCGGGAATCGCTGCTCAATCCGTTCTTTTTGGCGCTGCCGGCCAAGGCGGCCTGGCGTGAACGTTTGCTGAGCTTGGCGCGTTCTTGAGACCTCAAGCGAGCTGACTGTGGGAGCTAGCCCCGTCCCACAGTGTTTTGTGTAGGGGGTTCTAGCGGTGCAGGACGTATTGGCCAGTGAAGGCGACCGCTCTTTCGTCACTGCCCTCATTCACGATCCAGGTGTCCAACGTCAACCGCGCCCGCCCATAGCGCTTGTAGGTGGCTAAAAAACGCTTCCACACCTTTTCCTCCGGCGCCTGGCAAATCACCGTGGCGTCCTGTGTCACCGGCAACGGATAACTGATCTGCCCCTCCTGAATCACGATATGCCCGTCCTCGATACCTTCCTCGCGCAACTGCAGGTGCAACCAACCCCAGCCCGCCAGCACCGCGCCGCAGTAGAGGCTGCCGCCGAACATGGTGCTCTTGTGGTTGATATTGGCTTGCAAGGGCAGGTGCAGCTGCAACTGGCGATCTTGCCAGTCGAGCACCTTGAGCCCCATTTCCCGGGTCAGGGGAATGTCATGGTGAAGGATGGATTCCAGGTAACGGCTGTCGCGGCTCATGGTGGCCTCTTGGCGGGTAGGAAGGGTCATTCGTCGTCGGCACTGTGCTGGGCGCTGTCGGCGAAGTTCAGCCCGTGCTTGCGCAGTTTGTCGTGCAAGGTCTTGCGCGGTACGCCGAGGGCTTCGGCGAGGCTGCGCAGAGAACTGTGGGGGCGGGCGAGTTCGGCGGCGATCAGGCTTTTTTCGAACTGTTCGACCTGTTCGCTCAAGCCGCCCGGCGTGGATGTCAGCACGCTGCCGGTGGGGTTGTCCGCCGAGCTGTCCAGGGCCAGCTCCAGGCCCAGTGCAAAGCGCTCGGCGGCATTCTGCAGTTCCCGCACATTACCCGGCCAGCTGTGGCGCAACAGCAATGCGCGCTGGCCCGGTTGCAGTTCGTGTAGCGGCAGGCCATGGCGACTGCTGGCTTCGTCGGCAAAGTGTTGGAACAACATCAGCGCATCCTCGCCCCGTTCGCGCAACGGCGGGATGCGCAGCGGCGCCACGTTGAGACGGTAATACAGGTCGGCGCGGAAGCGGCCCTGGTCGGCGGCCTGACGCAGGTCTTCCTTGGTCGCGGCGATGATGCGGATGTCCAGGGGGATCAATTGGTTGCCGCCCAGGCGCTCGACCACGCGCTCCTGCAACAGACGCAGGAGCTTGACCTGCACGTCCAGGCTCATGCTTTCGATTTCATCCAGAAACAACGTACCGCCATTGGCAAACTCGAACTTACCGATGCGGCGCTTCTGCGCACCGGTAAATGCGCCGGGTTCATGGCCGAACAGTTCGCTTTCGACCACCGACTCGGCCAGTGCCCCGGCGTTGATCGCCACGAACGGCCCGCTGCGTCGGCTCGACAGATCGTGCAACGCGCGCGCCACCACTTCTTTACCGGCGCCGGTTTCGCCGAGGATCAGCACGTCGGCCTTGGTTGCGGCCAGGGCGCCGATCTGCTCGCGCAGGCGCAGCATCTGCGGCGAATGCCCCACCAGGCGCGTGCTCAGTTGCTGGCGGTCGCTAAGGGCCAGGCGCAGGCTGCGGTTGTCCAGCACCAATCGACGCAAAGCCAGGGCGCGGCGCACGCTATCGAGCAAAGCGTCGCTGGCGAAAGGCTTTTCGAGAAAGTCATAGGCCCCGGCGCGCATGGCTTGCACAGCCAGCGGTACATCACCGTGGCCGGTGATCAGCAACACCGGTAGATCCGGGTCCTGGCCGTGCAGCTCGGCCAGCAGTTCCAGGCCGTCCATGCCGGGCATGCGGATGTCGCTGACCACCACCCCCGGCCAATCCCGCGACAGCTGCGCGGTGAGGCCAGTGGCTTCGGCCAAAGGCAGGACCTTCAGCCCGGCCAGGTCCAGGGTCTGGCACAGGGCCTGACGCAAGTGCGGGTCGTCGTCGATCAGCACCACCTGAATCTGGTTATCGATACTCATACACTGCGGTCCTCGGACGGTTGCAGACTGACGCCCGGCGAGCCGGCACGCAGTTTCAAGGTTAACAGCGCGCCGCCTTCCTTGTGGTTGGCAAACAGCAGTTCGCCGCCAAAGGCGCGCATCAGGGTTTCACAGATGGCCAGGCCCAGCCCAAGGCCTTGTGTACGCGTCTTGGTGGTATAGAACGGCTCACTGGCGCGGCCCAGGGCTTCCATGCAAAAGCCTGGGCCGTTGTCGCGAATGTACAGGTTGACGCCTTGCTCGGTGGTTTCGGCACTCAGCCAGAGTTTGCGCGGCTGGCCTTTTTCGGTCAGCGCGTCCAGGGCGTTGGCCAGCAGGTTGCCCAGTACCTGGCGCAGGCGGGTTTCGCCGGCCTGCACCCACAGCGTGGCTTCCGGCAGATCGCGGATCAATTCCACTTCCATCGAGCGGCGGCGCTTGGCCAGCAGCGCCAGGGCGTCATCGAGCGCCGGTTGCAGCGCCACGCTCTCGGGAGCATGGCGGTCGCGGCGGGCAAAGGCGCGCAGGTGGGCGATGATCGAGGCCATGCGCCCGGTCAATTCGCTGATCAGCTTGAGGTTGCCGCGCGCGTCGTCGGTGCGCTGGTGATCGAGCAGGATTTCGGCGTTTTCGGCGTAGCTGCGGATCGCAGCCAAGGGCTGATTGAGTTCGTGGCTGATGCTCGCCGACATGGTCCCCAGCGCCGACAGCTTGCCGGCCTGTACCAGGTCATCCTGGGCGCGCACCAGTTCCTGCTGGGCGTGTTCGCGCTCCAGCACTTCTTGTTTCAGGCGTCGGTTAAGGCCTTCCAGGTCGCTGGTCCGTTCGGCCACACGCATTTCCAGTTCGCGGCGGGCTTTGGCCTCAAAGGCAATACGCTCCAGATAGTGGCGACGGCGCTGCATCAACAGACCGAGCAACAGCATCAGCACCAGCAGTGCCGCGCCGCCCACGGCCACCACGGTGCGCACCGGGCGGCTGATCAAGGATTTCGGCGCGAGGATTTCCACGTTCCAGCCGGTTTCGGCGATGGCCGTGGACTGGCGTAACCAGGCGGTGCTGCTCAGGTTCAGCGGCTGTGGATCGCGGGTCGGGTAGGGCTGGATTGCGATGATAGCCTGCCGCTCTTCAGCGGTGAGCGGGCGCGTGGCGCGGAATCGCCATTGCGGGCGTGACGTCAGGATCACCACGCCGTTGTGGTCGGTGACCAGCAGTTGTTCCGGGGTGTTACCCCACAGGCTTTCGGTGTGATCCAGGTCCACCTTGACCACCAGCACGCCGATGACTTTTTCACCGTCGCGCACCGCCGCGGCGAAGAAGTACCCGCGCTTGGCGGAGGTGGTGCCCAGGCCGAAGAATCGACCCAAGCGCCCGGCCATGGCTTCACTGAAGTAGGGGCGGAATGAAAAGTTACGTCCGACGAAGCTGTCCTGTTTATCCCAGTTCGACGCGGCGAGGGTCTTACCGGTGGTGTCCATTAGATACATCACTTCCACGCCGGCCTGGGCCGCCACGTCTTTGAGCAGCAGGTTAGCGTTGGCCAGGTGGGTACTGACCTCGGGCGCCGCCAGCGCGGTGCGCAGGGCGGGCAGATCGCCGAGGATCTGCGGCAGTACTTCGTAGCGGTGCAGGGTACCCAACAGGTTGGCGACGTACAGGTCGAGGGTCTGGCGGTTTTGTCCGGCCAGCTCACTGCGATAGTAGCGCTCGGCCAGGTGTTCCAGCGGCCACAGCAGCGGGGCCAGGCACAACGCCAGCAATGCGAGGCTGCGCCAGCGGGGTCGTCGCGGAAGGGGTGGAGTCATGGGAGTCGTGCGCCTGGGGGTACAGGCGCATTATGCCTAGTGCGGCTGTGCAAGACACTCGCGCAGTGCGTCCAGCCAATGCGGTTGGGCGACATGCCACTGTTGCTGCAAGCGGCTGCAGTCCAGACGCGAGTTCAGCGGGCGTTTGGCGGGTGTCGGGTAAGCGCTGGAAGGGATGGCCTCCAGCTCGGCGCAGGCTTTGCCGGTGGCCCGCAGATGCTCGCCGATGGCTTGGGCAAAGCCGAACCACGACGTTTCGCCTTGGGCCGTCAGGTGATACACCCCCCACGCGCCAGCGGCCCCAGCCTGCCAATGTTCGATCAGGGCGCGAGTGCTGTCGGCGATGGTGCCGGCCCAGGTCGGCGCACCGATCTGGTCGGCGACGATGCGCATCTGCGGCTTTTCCTGCAGCAGGCGTTGCATGGTCAGCAGGAAGTTCTTGCCGTGGTTGGAATACACCCAACTGGTGCGCAGAATCAGATGCTCGCCTCCCACTGCCGCAATCGCCTGCTCGCCGGCGAGCTTGCTTTGGCCATACACCCCCAACGGGTTCGGCGTATCGGCCTCGGTGTACGGCGCCGGTTTGCTGCCGTCGAACACGTAGTCGGTGGAGTAGTGGATCAGCGGCGCGCCCAGGGCCTTGGCCTCCTCAGCCAGAATGCCGGGGGCGATGGCATTGATGGCGAAGGCCACCTCCGGCTCGCTTTCGGCCTGGTCGACCGCCGTGTGGGCGGCGGCGTTGATGATCAGGCCGGGGCGGTGGGCACGGACCTGCTGGCGGATCTGGTCGACGTTGGTCAGGTCCAGTTGCTCGCGACCCAGCACGATCAGTTCGCCGAGCGGGGGCAGACGCTGCTGCAGAGCCTGGGAGACTTGGCCGTGTTGGCCGGTGATGAGGATTTTCATGGGAACAGGTCCGCTTCCACCAAGCGTTTGCCGGCCTGGTCCTTGACGGACAGTTGCGGCGTCTCGGTCAGTTGCCAATCAATTGCCAGCGTTGGGTCGTTCCATGCGATGCAGCGCTCAGCACTGGGCTGATAGTAATCAGTGGTCTTGTAGAGAAACTCTGCGTATTCACTCAACACCACGAACCCATGAGCAAAACCTTCGGGTACCCACAGTTGGCGGTGGTTCTGAGCCGACAGACGGACCCCCACCCATTGACCGAAGTTCGGAGAACTGCGGCGAATATCCACCGCCACGTCGAGCACCTCACCTGCGGTGACACGCACGAGTTTTCCCTGTGTGTCTACCAACTGATAGTGCAAGCCCCGCAGCACACCCTTTTGCGAGCGCGAATGGTTGTCTTGTACGAAGTTGCGTTCGAGGCCCGTGGCCTGCTTGAACGTCCTGGCGTTGAAACTTTCGTAGAAAAAACCTCGGTCGTCGCCATAGACTTTTGGTTCGAGGATTACAACACCGGGAAGTGAGGTTTCAACCACGTTCACTGGCTATCTCCCGCCAGCGAGTACAGGTATTGACCATAGCCGGTCTTGCCAAAATATTGGGCGCGCTGCAGCAGGTGGTTGCGGTCGATCCACTCATTCTCGTAGGCAATTTCTTCAAGGCAAGCGACTTTCAGACCTTGGCGGTGTTCAATGGTCTGTACGTACGTCGAGGCCTCCAGCAAGCTGTCGTGGGTGCCCGTGTCGAGCCAGGCAAAGCCACGCCCAAAGCGTTCCACATGCAGATCGCCACGCTGCAGGTACGCGTTGTTGACGTCAGTGATCTCCAGTTCACCGCGAGGCGAAGGCTTGACCGCCTTGGCGATCTTGATCACATCGTTGTCGTAGAAATACAGGCCGGTCACGGCGTAACTGGACTTCGGCTTGGCGGGTTTTTCTTCGATTGAAAGGGCGCGGCCTTCGTTGTCGAAGTCGATCACGCCGAAGCGCTCCGGGTCTTTGACCCAATAGCCGAATACAGTCGCACCGGACGGGCGATTGGCGGCTGTGCGCAATTGATCGCCGAAGTGCTGGCCATGGAAAATGTTGTCGCCCAGGATCAAGCAGACCGGGTCGTCACCGATAAACTCTTCGCCGATGATAAACGCCTGCGCCAGGCCATCCGGAGAAGGCTGTTCGGCGTAACTGAACCGCACGCCGAACTGGCTGCCGTCGCCAAGCAGGTTGCGGTATTGCGGCAAGTCCACCGGGGTGGAAATCACCAAGATGTCCTTGATCCCCGCCAGCATCAGCACTGAGATGGGATAGTAGATCATCGGCTTGTCGTACACCGGTAACAGCTGTTTGGACACACCCAGGGTAATGGGGTGCAAGCGCGTGCCGGAGCCACCGGCCAATACGATTCCCTTCATCATGCAATCAGATCCTTCGTGTCGGTGTTGCCCAATCGTTCGCCCTGATAACTGCCGTCCTGGACCCTGCGGCACCATTCCAGGTTATCGAGGTACCACTGCACGGTTTTGCGCAGACCGGTTTCGAAGGTTTCTTCCGGAACCCAGCCCAGTTCGCGTTCGATCTTGCTGGCGTCGATCGCGTAGCGTTGGTCGTGACCTGGCCGATCCTTGACGAAAGTGATCAGGTCGGTGAATTGCGCGACGCCGGCGGGCCGTTGCGGCGCCAGTTCTTCCAGCAGGGAGCAGATACCGCGCACCACGTCGATGTTCTTTTGTTCGTTATGGCCGCCGATGTTGTAGGTCTCGCCGACCACACCTTCGGTGACCACTTTCAATAGAGCGCGGGCGTGGTCTTCGACGAACAGCCAGTCCCGCACCTGCAAACCATCACCGTAGACCGGCAATGGCTTGCCCGCGAGGGCGTTGAGGATCACCAGCGGAATCAGCTTTTCGGGGAAATGGAACGGGCCGTAGTTGTTCGAACAGTTGGTCAGCAGCACAGGCAGGCCGTAGGTACGGTGCCAGGCGCGCACCAAGTGGTCGGATGCGGCCTTGCTGGCTGAGTAGGGCGAGCTGGGAGCGTAGGGCGTGGTTTCGGTGAACAGGTCATCCACGCCGTGCAGGTCGCCATACACTTCATCGGTAGAAATGTGATGAAAGCGAAAGGCGCTTTTGGCCGGCTCGGTCAGCGTATGCCAGTAGGCACGGGCGGCTTCGAGCAGGCTGTAGGTGCCGACGATATTGGTCTGGATAAAATCCGACGGACCGTCAATCGAACGGTCGACATGGGACTCGGCGGCCAGGTGCATGATCGCATGGGGCTCGAAGCGTGCCAGCACGGCGCTGACGGTGGCCTGGTCGATGATATCGGCCTGGACAAACTCATAGCGGCTGTTGGAGGCGATGCTGGTCAGCGACTCCAGGTTGCCAGCGTAGGTGAGTTTGTCGAGGTTGAGCACTTCGTGCTCGGTGTGTTGAATCAGATGGCGGATCAGGGCTGAGCCGATAAATCCGGCGCCACCGGTGATGAAAATGCGCATGTCGGAGGGCCTTTTCCTTAGACGGACATTAAGCGGATGAAGCATAGCTTGAGTTGCGCAGCGGGGCGGCGCAAGCACGGTTATAAGCAGGGGGTTGCTTAACCCCCCAAAACAATGGCGATATACACGCCTAAAAATCAGAGGCTCTGACCATGCTGCTCGCCACGTTGATCCATCGCGCCAGTCTACCTTGCCCGCAAGTAGGCCTCGATCAGGCCACTCAACTCTTGGCGCAGCACTATGGCCTTGCTGGCACTTTGCAGTCACTGGGCAGCCAGCAAGACCTCAATTACAGAGTCGACACCCCCCAGGGACAGTTTGTTCTGAAAATCTGCCGGGGTGACTACGCGGCGTTGGAGCTGCAGGCTCAGCACGCGGCGCTGGGTCACCTGCAGACGCACGCCGAGGTGCGTGTGCCTAAGGTCATCAAGACCCTGGCTGGCGATGAGTTGCTCACCCTGACGATCGGCGGGCAAACCCTGCATTTGCGGCTGCTGGACTATCTCGACGGCCAGCCGTTGACCCACATGCCGCACTTGAGCCGTGAGGTGATCGCCGGATTTGGCGACCTGTGCGGCCGCATGAGCCTAGCGCTCGCGCCGTTCGAGCATGGGGGCCTTGAGCGCACCTTGCAGTGGGACCCGCGCCATGCTCAGGAACTGATCACCCACCTGCTGACCAGCCTGGAACGCCTCCCGCACCGTGACGCGTTGGAGCGCGTGGCCGCGCAGGTTCAAGCCCGGATCCGCCCCTTGGCCGAGCGCCTGCCGTGGCAAGCCGTTCACATGGATATCACCGATGACAACGTGCTGTGGCAGCGCGATGCCCAGCGTCATTGGCACATTCAGGGGGTGATCGACTTCGGCGATCTGGTTCACACCTGGCGCATCGCTGATCTGTCGGTGACTTGCGCGGCCCTGCTGCACCATGCCAAAGGCGACCCCTTTGCGATTTTGCCGGCGATCCAGGCCTGCCATGCCGTGACCCCTTTGCAACGCGAAGAATTACAGGTGCTGTGGCCGCTGATCGTTGCGCGGGCGGCGGTGCTGGTGCTGAGCAGTGAGCAGCAGCAACGCTTGGATCCGGATAACAGCTACCTGCTGAAAAATGCCGAGCATGAGTGGGAAATCTTCCATGTGGCGACCTCGGTGCCGTTCGAACTGATGGAAGCGGCGATTTTGAGCAGCGTTGGCGAAACGCCGACGCCCATCGCCAGCCAGGATTTTGCCCCACTGTTACCGGAGCTGGTCGGTCGCGAATTTGCGTTGATCGACCTCGGGGTGCTCAGCCCGCATTTCGAGGCTGGCAATTGGGAGACACCCGGTGTCGATCGCAGGCTGCTGGACGAAGCAGCAGCAGTTCACGGGTTGGCGGCCAGCCGCTACGGGCAATATCGGCTGTCGCGCACCGTCCCTGACAGCGCCGCCGAGCCGGAGACCTTTCCCCTGCACGTCGAGCTGCATGTGCCCCACGGCACGGTGCTGGAAGCGCCTTTCGCCGGTACGTTGCATCAGGACGCCGATGGGGCCGTGAGCCTGCAGGGCGTCGAGTCGAGCGTTCGCTTGATGGGGGTCAAACCCTCCCTCAAACCGGGTGCGCTGCTGGTCAAAGGGCAAGTGTTTGGCGAGGTTCAAGCGCCGCTGACCGTACAACTGTGCCGCGCCGATCTCGAACCGCCGCTGTTTTGCACGCCTTCGCGCGCATCGGCCTGGCAAATCCTCTGCCCGTCGCCTGCTGCTGTGCTGGGGCTGGCTTGCGACGCCGAGCCTGAACTGGACGCTCACGCCCTGCTGGCTCGCCGCGACGCCAGTTTTGCGCGCTCGCAAAAGCACTATTACACCGATCCGCCGCGTATCGAGCGGGGCTGGCGCAACCACCTGATCGACATGCAGGGGCGTTCCTACCTGGACATGCTCAACAACGTGGCGGTGCTCGGCCATGGGCATCCGCGCATGGCTGCGGTGGCGGCGCGGCAATGGTCGCTGCTCAACACCAACTCACGCTTTCACTATGCCGCCGTCACGGAGTTTTCCGAACGCCTGTTGGCCTTGGCGCCGGCGGGCATGGACCGTGTGTTTCTGGTCAACAGCGGCACTGAAGCCAACGACCTGGCCATTCGCCTGGCCTGGGCCTACAGCGGCGGGCGCGACATGCTCAGCGTGCTGGAGGCGTACCACGGCTGGTCGGTGGCGGCGGATGCGGTGTCCACCTCGATTGCCGATAACCCCCAGGCCTTGAGCAGTCGTCCGGACTGGGTGCACCCAGTGACGGCGCCCAACACCTATCGCGGTGAGTTCCGTGGGCAGGACAGTGCCCCGGACTACGTACGCAGCGTGGAGCACAACCTGGCGAAAATCGCCGCCAGCAAACGCCAACTGGCAGGCTTTATCTGCGAACCGGTGTATGGCAACGCCGGTGGCATCTCGCTGCCGCCGGGCTATCTGCAACAGGTGTATGGCCTGGTGCGCGCCCAGGGCGGCGTGTGCATCGCCGATGAAGTGCAAGTCGGTTATGGGCGCATGGGGCGGTTCTTCTGGGGCTTCGAGGAGCAGGGCGTGGTGCCCGACATCATCACCATGGCCAAAGGCATGGGCAACGGCCAGCCACTGGGGGCCGTGATCACTCGCCGCGAAATCGCCGAAGCGCTGGAGGCTGAAGGCTACTTCTTCTCGTCTTCTGGCGGCAGCCCGGTCAGTTGCCGGATCGGCATGGCAGTGCTGGATGTGATGGAAGAAGAAAAGCTGTGGGAAAACGCCCAAGTGGTCGGTGGGCATTTCAAAGCTCGCCTGGAAGCCCTGATCGAGCGTCACCCGTTGGTCGGCGCGGTGCATGGATCCGGTTTCTACCTAGGCCTGGAACTGGTTCGCGACCGGCACACCCTGGAGCCTGCCACCGAGGAAACCAAAATACTGTGCGACCGCTTACGGGAGTTGGGCATTTTCATGCAGCCTACCGGTGATTATCTGAACATCCTCAAGATCAAACCACCGATGGTCACTTCCCGCAGCAGCGTGGATTTCTTCGTCGACATGCTGTCGAAGGTGCTCGATGAACAGTTATAAATAGTCGATTCTTATCGATAATGAGGCCGGATGCTTCAGGCTAAAGCCTCTTAACTGCTTTTAAAGCCGATTTTTATCCGTTATAAAGTCGGCCATCACCCCTTCGGAGCACCGAACGCCATGACCACTTTGCACAGCACTCCCCGCGCCGATGGCTTCCATATGCCCGCCGAATGGGCGCCACAGACCCAGATCTGGATGATCTGGCCTGAGCGCCCGGACAACTGGCGCCTGGGTGGCAAGCCGGCGCAGGCGGCCCATGTGGCCGTGGCCAAGGCCATTGCGCGGTTCGAGCCGGTGACGGTGTGCGTGTCCGCTGGCCAATATGAAAACGCGCGGGCGCGTTTGGATGTGCCGAATATTCGCGTGGTGGAAATGTCCAGCGATGACGCTTGGGTGCGGGACACCGGCCCGACATTCGTGATCAACAACAGCGGCGAAGTGCGCGGCGTCAATTGGGATTTCAACGCTTGGGGCGGTTTCGACGGCGGCCTCTACGCGCCGTGGAACCGTGACACACAGGTGGGCGGCAAAATCCTTGAGATCGAGCGCGCCCCCCGTTACCGCACCGAAGGTTTTGTGCTGGAGGGTGGTTCGATCCACGTTGATGGCGAAGGCACCCTGATCACCACCGAAGAATGCCTGCTCAACCGCAATCGTAACCCGCACCTCGACCGCGCCGAGATCGAAGCGGTGCTGAGCGCCAATCTGGCGGTGGATAAAATCATCTGGTTGCCGGACGGCCTGTTCAACGACGAAACCGATGGCCATGTGGATAACTTTTGCTGCTACGTGCGCCCGGGCGAAGTATTGCTGGCCTGGACCGATGACCCACAAGACCCGAACTACGCGCGCTGCCATGCCGCCATGGACGTCCTGCAACGCAGCACCGATGCCCAGGGCCGCTCGTTTACAGTGCACAAAATGCCGATTCCGGGGCCCTTGTATGCCACCGAAGAAGAGTGCGCCGGGGTCGACCCGGTGGACGGTTCCCAGGAACGTAATCCGACCGTGCGGTTGGCGGGTTCCTACGTCAACTTCCTGATCGTCAACGGCGGCATCATCGCGCCGAGCTTCGACGATCCGCTCGACCATGAAGCCAAGCGCATCCTGCAGGACCTCTTCCCGCAGCATGAAGTGGTGATGGTGCCGGGTCGTGAATTGTTACTGGGTGGTGGCAATATTCACTGCCTGACTCAACAGCAGCCTGCGCCGCATAAAAACTGAGTGCGGTTGTAACAGCGCTTTAACGACGACCTGGCGCTACGCGCCTCCAGCGTCCAAGGCAAGCCCGCGGCCCTAATAGCCCGCGGGCTTTTTTGCGCGCGCAGGCCCCTGAATCTGGCGCATTGGCATAGCTCTTGTATCGGTTTTGCCATAGCAGTGGCCCAAGGTGATGACTGCGCAGTTCTGTCATAAACCTTGAGTAAGTTAGCCGCTCACGCAGTCGGAGAGAGCGCTGAAATGAACGTCGAAATCAACCCCATGCGCGCGCGCCCGCTTCATCCTTCACGGGTCGACAGTGACGCCATCCATGCCCTGGCGCTCTGGTTGAAGGAAAACAGCGCGCGGCAGGTCAGGCAACCTGACCTGCGCAGTGTATTGAGTGAACGCTACCCGCAGGGGTTGTTCAGTGAGGATGAAGTGCACGCGCTGTGCGAGGTGATGCGCAATTAGTTGTCGTTTTTAGACATGTCATCAGTATCTCCTTAGAATTATTTCGCCTAAATACAGACGATTCGCGAAATTGACACATAGTTCAACGCGCGACTAGGATTGCGCCCAACGCCTGTGGCTAACCGCCATGACTCTTCCAATAAAAAAAGGCCCGCGGCATGTTCAGTCGTCCGCGGGCTTTCTTTTTTCTGGAAAAAGTCGATATCAGAAAGCGACATGGAGCCTGGTATCACAGCGCGTACTCAACCCGTAATAAGGAATACAAGAACATGTTGAAGCAACGGATGAGTCTGATCGCTCTGGGGATTTTGAGCGCATCGACAGCAATGGCCAACGACCAGGACCAATCCAAGGGTTTTGTCGAAGACAGCCACCTGAATATCGCCGCACGTAACGCCTACATCAGCCGTGACTACAAAAACGGTAAGCAAGACAAAGCCGAGTGGGGCCAGGGTTTCATCGGTAAATTCGAGTCCGGCTTCACCCAGGGCACCGTCGGTGTGGGTGTGGACGTGATCGGTCAGTACGCTATTCGTTTGGACGGCGGTAAAGGCCGCAGCGGCGCTGGCGGCATCGACTTCTTTAAGCAGGGCGATAGCGGCTCGGCCGCAGACGACCTGGCCAAAGGCGGCGCTGCCGTGAAGTTCCGGGTGTCCAACACCGTGCTCAAATACGGTGATCAGTTCCCTAACGTCCCGGTTCTGGCCTACGACAACTCCCGCCTGTTGTCCGAAACCTATACCGGCACCTCGATCGTTTCCAAAGAGATCGAAGGCCTGCAACTGGACGCCGGTCATTTCACCAAGGAAGCGCGCAAGAGTGCTGAAGGTACCGACAGCGGCCGTCTGAAAAGCATCGATTACATTGGCGGTAGCTACAAATTCACCGAAAGCCTGTCGGCCGCGCTGTATGCCTCCGACATGCAGGACGTGCTGAAAAAGCAATACGTCAACGTCAACTACGTGCTGGCCCTGCCAGAGAAACAGTCGCTGACCTTTGACTTCAACGGCTACAAAACCAAGTTGGACAAGAGCTTCGCCCTGCAAAACCAAGGTGACGAAGATGCTCGCGACAACAAGATCTGGAGCCTGGGCGCTACCTGGGCAGTTGGTCCGCACAGCTTCACCGTCGCTCACCAGCGCAGCACTGGCGACACTGGCTACCTGTACGGCGGCTACCGCAACGATGGCGGCATCGGTGACGGCGGCAACACCATCCTGCTGGCCAACTCCTACTGGTCCGACTTCAACGGCAAGGACGAGCGCTCCTGGCAGGTCGGTTACGGCCTGGACTTCAGCACCTTCGGCGTGCCTGGCCTGACCTACAACGTGGCCTACGTGCGCGGCACCAACATCGACGACGGTTCCAACCGTGGCGATGGCACCGAGCGGGAAATCTTCAACCAGTTCAAGTACGTCGTTCAGAGCGGCCCGGCCAAAGACCTGAGCCTGCGCGCTCGTGCGTCCTGGTTGCGCGTCTCCAACAACGCCAGCAACTACAACGTGGGCGGTAACGAACTGCGTCTGTTCGCTGACTACCCAATCAACGTGTTCTGATTGACCGCACGTTGCGCCTGATGTCAGGCGTTAAAAAACCCCGACTGGTTCGGGGTTTTTTTATAAGCGCCGATCAGTCCTGACGGCTTTGCAAGATGCTGCGCGCCAGCGACGCGTTCACGTAATCGGTTATCAGCGACAGCCCTTCGTAAGGCGCGATCTTTCGGTTATCGATGCACAACTGCGCCATCTGCAACACCACCAGGCGCTTCTTCTTATTGAGTCGCACCCCCGGCACGCCGAACGCCGTTTTGCGCAGTTCGGGCAGCGGTGCTTCGTCCGTCAGTTCAAGCGTGAGCCAGATGCCTTGGATCGGTTGCAGCGACACATTGGCGATATGCTCAATCGGCAGCGGTTGCGCCAGGTTGGCAAACACAAAATGCTCCGGCGTGAGCCGCAGCGCGATCTGCGGCGCGCGTTTGTAACGGCGCACGCCCAGCCACACAAAGATCAGCGCGATGCTGGCGATGGCCGCGCCGGCACCGATGGTCGACAGCGGCGTGCCTTTCACGCGCGATGGCTCGAGCCAAGGCAGGCTCATGATCAGCAGCCCGAGCACCACAAACGGCGCCGCCAGTACCGCCGTGACCAGGGCGCGCCGCCGGCCACCCTCGTGCAAGGCGTGTTCGCCCTGAGCGGAAGCGGCCAGCGTTTCCAGCAGTTCGGTTTGTGCCTCGTCTTCGGCGACGACGGCCTGGATCAAGTCGTCGGACAGCTGTTCGCTAAGCGCTGACACCGAACTGAAAAAAACCGCCAACTGCGCCTGCGCCGCCTCGACATCCACCGCGCGGGTAGCGTTGCGCGTGGCATCATCCAGCGACGCGTTCAGGGCTTGCAGGCGTTCGCCGTTGGAAGGGTGGGAGTCGGTCGGGTGTGGTTGGTGAATGTCCAGTGCGTCAGTCGGCAGTTGCAAGGCTTGTTCGCGTAATGCAATCAGCACACCCTGGGTCAGGTCTGCGGTCGACGCCGTCTCGCACAGCGTGATCAACGCGTCCTCGAGGTGCGGTTGCAACACCGAAACGCGCAGCAAGGCCGAGGCTGCTGCCCCATTACCGGCCAACCGCGCGCCGGCGGCATCGGCCAGCAGTTCGCGCTCGCGACTCCAGTGGTTCACCGCGTGGTCGAAGCGCTGTATGAAAAACACTCCGAACAGAAATGATGGACGCATCAGCCAACCTTGGATCAGATCACTGGCCAGCAATGTCTCTTGCAGCGCCTCCAGGCTGCGATTGACCCCATCGTAGATCGGCAAAAAGCGCAGGCTGTATTCTGTGTCCTGCCCGACAAAGTGCGCCAGCTCATGGCCAATCACGGCATTGATTTCCGCCGGATTCAGCAGCCCCAGATACGGCAACGGCACGTGCAACGTCCGCCCATGCAGCAAGGTGTGCGCCGGCAGCAATGTGGCGTCGCTGGACGTGACGTAAAAGCCTTGGGCCAAGCTCACCACGATATGGTCGGGCGGCAAAGCACCGAGCCGACCCGCCAATTCACTCACCTGGCGCCATAAGCCCGGAGCCTGTACGGGCGTGACTTCCCGCGCGAAAATCTCCATGGGCGCCGGCGTGAACATCGCCAGCATGTGGCGCAATTGCCGCAGCAGCAGCCAAATGGAATACAGACAAAATGCCGCAACCACCCCCAGCACCGCCATCAGCTTGACTTCGCCACTGCCCAACCGGCCTACATGCCACATCCCCAAACCTTCGAAACACAAGGCCAGTGCCACCGCCGCCGCCATCGCCACCACATGGCTCACCAGCCCATAAGGCAACAACCGACTGCCTTGGGTGAACACACGTAGTAATGTTTCTCGCGATTGCAACGCCTGTCGCCCCGCCCAGTGCGTCCCGGCCAACGCCGCCAGGCCGATCACCGCCGCCAGCAAACCGAACCCCACCACCCACGGCGCCAACACGCGCATCGCCCGATTTACCTGATGAGCCGTGGGTAACTCCGCTTCGATCTTTTCCAGACGCGAGAGCGCCAACTGCACGCTGATCTTCTCATTCGGCAGATCGACACTGGCCGTAGGGTTTCTCGCCGCCAGCGCCCGCAGTTGCTGTTTCGCGATGCTCACATTGCTGTGGTAATCGATCATCGCATTGCTCATCTCCTCCGCGCGCTGCCGCTCCCAGTTACCCAGGGCAGCCAACAGCAGCGGGAAAATCACCAAAAGGGCGACGAGTTTTAGAGCGTTCATGGGAATCCGTTCGTGACGCTGGGGGATGTTGGTTATACCGAAAACGGTTGGGGGTGGGCAAAGTGCTTTTGGCGGTCACCTCGCTGACCGAGGCCCTTATGCATATCGATCAGCAGCTCCCACGGCCGGATATCTGAAAACACAGGAATTGCCAAACGCCAACGGGCTTCCTCTTCATTTCTTTTAGTCGACATTGCGCGAGCTATTGATGCTGTAACCGGTGCTATCCGTAGGCAGCTTCTTCCTGGCGAATCCGTTGATAACGATGTAAAACAATGGGCCAATCGATACGAAGACAGCCGTTATTAGAAAGTAAGGCACAAGAGAGACCGCAGCTCGGCCTTTGGACCGAGCGTCTCGATACATCCAGATGCAGGCGAGGACGCCGAGCAGATAAAGGTCAATAACTACTTGGGCAGTGTCCGGGCTGGATATTAACTCCCGGCCGAAGTCGATCAGCGATTGATCGGCAACGAACATAGTACCCGCTGTATACATTGAAAAAATCACCAACGTGGAAAGCGAGAGGTAGGGTCTGTTCATTTGTCCTCCTTGAGCAACAAGCGATGATCAACGCTGACAAGGTAGTGATATTGTCACGACGAGATCAATGACCTCACAGGTCATGGACTCAGCCAATTCGCGCCGTCAGAGTCGAACAATGAGCCCCCGATCTTTTTCTCGAACGACACCCTCCATCACCGCAAGTGAGCAGTTGCGGCAACTGCGACGTCAGGCAAAATTGAGCCAACTCGACCTCGCCTTGATGTCGGGTATTTCTCAGCGCCATCTCAGCTGCATTGAGACAGGGCGCGCCAAGCCAAGCCCCGGCACCCTGCATAACCTACTTATGGCACTCAATGCGCCTCTAGAGCTCTGCAACAGTGTCTTTCTCGCCAGTGGTTACGCACCGCGCTACGAAGCGACACCTCTTTCCTCGCCAAGCATGGAGGCTGTTCGTGACGCTATTACTCATCTCCTTCATGCCAACAACCCCGCACCAGCGATTGTCTTGGGGAGTCAGTGGGAGATATTGGCCGCCAACGCCAGCGCTGGAGTGTTGTTCGAACTGGTCGGCCTGAGTACCGATGCGGCGATTGGCCTAAATCTTTTGGTAACGCTGCTGGAGCCTGGAGGGTTGGGCGATCATCTGAGCAATGCCGAGGAAATCAGATTGATTGCTTGGCAAAGGGCAGCTAGAGAGGCCCTGAGCAACCCAGGGCTCGCGACGCTTCTGAAAAGCCTCCCCGCGCCTCAAGAGGCTTCCACGTTGGCAAACGAACCGCCTCCGTTAGTGCTGACACGGATCGACTCAATGCACGGGGAACTGAAATTCATGTCAACTTTCACAACATTTGGCATGCCTCTCGACATTACTATGGAGTCGCTGCGTATTGAGCATCTGATTCCTGCCGATGCGAGAACCTGGGAAGTCATGGGCCGACGCTATGAACAATTGAAACGCTGATGCCCCTTATCTTCGGTTCAATACATTCTAGGGGTTGTTAGCCACACGCTTAGTGCGCCAGTTAAAGCGGGCGGAGGATGAAGTACCACTGATGCGCCGCATTCCCATTGTTTTACTCGGACTCATGACCTTCACCTACTGATCAGCGGGCAGCGTAACCATATTCCAGTTTACGCTGGACAATCTGTTTTCCACCGTGGCGATGCCTGTCGCGCCTTGGTCAACTTGCTGACGCAGATCCGGTGTATTCCAGCAGCGTCGGCCGATCAATTTGTCGTGCATCGTTAACTCTTGATGCGCGCACCAATGTCACCGGCCACGCCGACATCCCTGCGCGGTGATGGGCGTGCTGGCCCACGAACCCCTTAACGTCCACAAAAAGCGGCTCAGTCACTGGCCCGCCCTGAAGGTAGCCATGGAAGAACCCAAGCCACCCGCCACCCGCAAGCACCGCAAGGTCAACGCGTTCAGCTTCGGCGAATTCGAGTCGGAGGCGGACGAGGACCACCAGCAGGCTCAGATCGGCGTGAACAAAGGCGTGGAAAATTCTGGTCGCTGTTCGTGAACATGCCGGGGGCTAGAATCGCTATCCTATCTTTAGCTATTTTTTGAGTATTCAGACTTTAGATGTGTCGCATTTTTCGCACTGTTGTCATATTAGAAAAAATTCTAGTCGGCTGTGTGATGGCGAGGGGGTAATAAATAGTCGATTATTCGAATGGAATATCAATTTTGGTATAAGTGCATGGAAGGAAGTTGGGTATGGAAAAAAGCTACTATTTGAAAAATCTAATTATTGGGCTGGGATTGTTTTCGATTTGCGCGTTCGCATTTAAATCAGATGCTAATGCAGTAATATTTTTTTTGATTTGTGGCATTAATGCATTTTTGTTTCCGTTTGCCAAGCGTCTAGTCGAAGACTTGGTGTTTCGTTATACATCTAAAGATTTTTGGAGGTCGGGTCCGTTAAGGACCGGTGCTGCAAATGGCGGGTATGCGCTTTTATATGGCTTTTATTTTGCGCTGGCTGTTCCACTTAGTTTATTGTTTTTAATTGTGTTTTATATCAAGAAAAAGTCCGCCATATAGGCGGACTTTTTTATGGAGCTGCTATGGGGTTTTTATTTTTCTCACTAATGCGTCATAAATCTGAGAGCCCGTGGTAGCGATCAAGCGCCAGAAATGCCCAGAGGATATGCTGCGATAACCTCAAACACCTCACTAACTTGGGTTGTTGCTGCGACGCCAAGTGAAAACCGAGCCAGATCCCCTCTATTCTCCCGTTAGGTGCGCTTTCTGTGGTTGAGGCTACTCAAATAGTGCGTTTTCATCAGCTTGCGGACAGCGTGCGAGCTGATGTTTCGTCTGGTGGGGTCTTGGCTATAGGGTCTGTAGACCATGAGTCATATGGGGAGACCGCGGGGATTTTGGAGACCGCGATTGAAATTGGAACTCAGCTTATCAAGCCACCATTGTCCCGGTGGCAGCGTATGAAAAACCGATTCAAAAAATGAATGTGGACGTTTTGTGGACGTTTTGACGAAAACGAGACGTAGGATTTTCGCCGTTTCCCAAACCCCAGAAACCACAAAGCCCCGCATTGCGGGGCTTTGAGATATGGTGCCGGCACCAGGAGACGAACCCGGGACCTACTGATTACAAGTCAATTAAACATTCTATATAAATCAATCGGTTAGTGCTTTTCTTGTTACGTGCGAAGCTACGTGAAAGCTGCGCATACCGGAGGCCTCTTGCTGCTTGTTACGTAGCCTAGCCAACGCCATCCCGGTTTAGAAAGCAGGCGAGGCGGCGCTGATGGTGTTTGTAATCAAAACGGTAGGCCGGATATCTTTGAAAAATCTGGGAGCGTTTGGGGTATTTTTTGCAGCTTTCCATCAGACACTCTTACTGTTATTCCTGATGAGTCATAATCAACGAGCGTCCCCAAGTCCACGCCGTTCAGCCACACAGTGTCTCCAGCATTAAAGGTCTCTCCATTGATAATGAAAGCTTCGCTTTCATTATCAAATCTCGGCACCTTGGCCGTATAAGTAAATGTGCGCTTAGGTATATTACGAGTGGGGGAAGCCTCGATTTCCGCTAGCCTTGACGATATATTTTTTAAAGACTGGAGTATTACGCTTGTATCATTTGACAGTTCAACTCGTTGGGGCAACACGGCGGGGCTAACGCCTAGTAGCTGGATCATAGAGTTGAAGTCATTAGGTTTTTCAGCTGTTTCGGCTACTGCGTTGCGAATGCTATCTTGTTCTTTTTGGACCTCGTCTATCCTTAAGGAGTGTCCATAATCGACGCACCTTAAGCCCTGAATATCGAAAATTCGAGGTGTTATATGATCTTTAATCAAGACCGTGGGCAGGTTAAATGCTTGTCGGACGCCTAGTTCATACAAGACGTTAGGGTTTCGCCCGCTTAGATCGCATATTACTAAGTCGCTTTCGACAATCTTTCTTAAAATATCAATTATTATGTAGTTGCTCGCGGCAACCAGGTCCGCACGGTGAGGCGTATATCCAGCTTTGATACATGCAGGTTTGATTAAGTGTTCATAAACTCTCGTGAAATGGCCGGCGTCATAGCCATCCATATCCGCTATTGGCATGATAACGAAACACGTTTTGGTGTTTTGGGTTGCGTCGTTATGCTCGCTAGAATTTTGGTTCGTTGCTACAGGTTTTTTTTCTTTTTGAGTCATGATGAGTCCATTCTGCTGAAACTAAAGACAGGCTGAGCGACTTTAGGTTAGGTGCCTTAAACGGATTGTATAATCTATTCCTGTGTGGGAACGATAGCTTTATCACGAGAAACTTCAGTTCGCGGACGGGTCGACGGTGGGGACGCTGTAATCGTAAACGTCCATCATTTTAGGATCGCGGTGACCGCTGGCCTCTTGCTTATCCGCCCGATTACCCACCGTATCGGTGATGCCGCGTCTTTTTAGGTCGTGAAGGGCAAACCGTTGCTCAGGCGTAATGAACTCGTCCGTTAATGCCAGGGTGATGAAGCGTTGCCACGCCGTGTCCAAGCTGGTTTTGCGAAGTGGCCCACCGTGACTGGCCACAATGATGGTTCTACGTGACGGCGTGATCGGAACCGCAGTTTTGCGCTTGGCCCAAATCTTGTTCCGATAAGCTTTAGCGTTGTCCCAAGCTTTGCGCAGGCGTGGGGTCCAACGCACGATATTGTCCCGACTTCCTTTGCGGCGGTTGGTCAGTATTCCGCTCACCAACTCGTTTTCGTCGGTGAGTGTCACAACCTCGATGCCGCGCAACCTGCAGAGGTAGGCCAGCTCCATGACGTAGCCAAGGTATTCGGGGCAACCGCCTTTCTCGTTGCGCTGCAGCAAACCTCTGGCAATTGCCCGGTCGATGAGAGCATCCATGACTAGGTGATTCGGCAGGCGGCGCTGTTTGCGCTCCACGGGCGCTTCAATGCCCAGGGCAGGGTTTACGTCTAGGAAAGCCCGATTGCGGCCCCACTGCAGTACACGGCGTAGGTAGCGTAGAGCGTGAGCGGCTTTCGATGGCGTGCCTTCGTCCGCGAGTCGGTCAACGATCCGTTGCACCAGGGCAGAGGTGAATTTCCGAACAGCCAGATCCCCCAGCGGTTTTCCCAGCCTGGTGGGAATGTTCAGAAGCACATCGCGGGAGTAGCAATAATCGTCATGTGTTTTCGAACTGAGCTTCTTGTACCGATCGCTGTCGTGGAACTGCGCGCAAACGTAGCGGAGCGTTCCCCGGTCGACGTTGGAAGCCTCATCCATGATCACGTGCAGTTCTGCAAGCGAAGGTGGGGCAGCTCATTCAGCTTCTGCAGGCGCGTGAATTCATTCTGCACTACAGGGATCAGCAGGCGCTCCAGCGCGTCACGCAGCTTTGTTGCCTGCTCCTCGGTCAAATTTTTAACCGAGCCGGTCACGCTGCTGGCGCAGAGGACGTTGGCGGGGAGGATGCCCAACGCATCCATGGAACCGTCAATGTAGCCGCCCAGGTATTCCTGCCGTTTGAACAGTACGGAGCTTTCAGGGGCTTCCTGGTAATCCCAATGAACCTCCCAGGTCGAACTGTTCTTCTTAATTTCGATGCTGGGTTCCGCTGCTTGGGACGCTGGCTTACGCATGCTTGCTTCCTTTGATCAGCACGCGGCTGAGCATTCTGAGCATTAGCTTCGAGGCGTCCGCATTAAGGTTTATTTGGGTTGACCCCCAAATCCCTGTCAGATCATGGATATCTGTCAGGAAGTGCCCTGCAGGGCCCGTGGTTACTGGGTTTTAGCTCTGACAGCGGGGTTGGATGTTTGTGTCAGTTTCTCCCCAAAAAATAAAAAAGCTTTGTAAATCAAGCGGTTGAAAACAGAAAATCTGACACTGCTGCTTTGTCAGGTTTTGACAGGTCACTGACAGCTTTCTGACAGTGATGCAAAACGCTGAAAGGCTTGAAATACAAGGGTTAGAGAGTAGATGAATATAAATCTGACAAATCTGACAGGCTTTTAAGGGGTCAACCTTAATTTTTTTTCGCGTCGCATTAGGGGCGTTTCGTCACACGCGTACCCACCGAAACAGATCTAAAAGTTCGGCCTATCACACTGCATTCATTAAGAGTCCTGGACTGGCTGAATCTCTCAGTGAGTCGAACTATCTACATCGTCCGCAGCTTCTCTGATAAGTCCGAATTTCTTCACGATCACATCACCGGCGCCGAAACCGAGCGCTACCAACCCAGCGCTGATCCAACCCGTGTGGCTAGAGATTCCACCGGCTATCAGTTGAAGGTCCTCGATGACTTTTCCCATGGCTAGCATGCCGGCCAAACCGCAACCCGCTGCCGACGTAATCGCAAAGCGCCAATCAAGCAAAATGTCCCGCCGTTTGGGAAGAATCAAAACGTACGAAAAATAGGCTGATAGCGCAGCGATGCAGAAAACTAAATAAATGCCGAGCCGCATTGGACTGCCGCGCTTCACAGACGCATCTACGAAAGCGATCTCACGTATCCCTGCAATTCTGGCCTTCATACTGATTACCGGGTCGGCACCAGAGGTGATCACCGAGAATACGACTTTGTCCTTTGGGTTAAACAGAAAGGGAGCTATTGAAACGTGCTTAGAGTCGGCTGAAATTTTGACAGGAATATCTTTTGGATCGGTGTAGTCGACTCGTGCACTCACGAATTCCAAGCCGTCGTTGCCTGAGAGTTCAATAGGCGACTCAAAATCCGAACTCAAGATCGGCTTCGATCCGGAGTTCATTAACTCAAAGGTCGTAAAGTACGGGTTTGCAAGCTGAACGTCGTTGAGCGTCACTTTGACATCGTAGATTTTTGCGTTAGCAAAGGGCTGCAGTGACGATGATGAGACGAGCCGCGCGGAGAGGTCGTGTGCTTGTAGGTCGGACTGCCATAGATAAACAGGAATCGCCAAACCGACAATTGCAAGCAAAGTCGCGAGCAGATACTTCCAGTCGAAACTCCGTTTCATCACTGTTCCTCAGACGATCCGTACGTCTAGAGCCAATCCCTAGGGTGCTTGTTACGTGCGTTGTTACGTGATGCAGAAAAAACAAAGGCCTGCATCGCTGCAAGCCTTTGATTTTAAATGGTGCCGGCACCAGGAGTCGAACCCGGGACCTACTGATTACAAGTCAGTTGCTCTACCAACTGAGCTATACCGGCGTGTTAGGGCGACGATTATAGCGATTGGCAAGGTTCTGTAAACCCCTGAAATCTGACTATTTTTGCGAAAACCCAAGTTTTTTCACAGCGCCCTGCTTTTCTCCGCCCCTTCAGCAAAAAATCAACGCTCGTGCAGTGCCTCTGCCCGGGATTTGATGATGGGTTTGAGCAGGTAGCTCAAGATGCTTTTCTTGCCGGTGATGATGTCTACCGACGCCACCATGCCGGGGATGATCAGCAGGGGTTTTTCGTCGGTGCCCAGGTGGCTGCGTTCGGTACGCAGTTTGATGACGTAGAAGGTGTTCTTCTTTTCTTCGTCCATCACGGTGTCGGCGCCGATTTGTTCGAGCTTGCCTTTGAGGCCGCCGTAGATGGTGTAGTCGTAGGCGGTGAATTTGATCATGGCTTCCTGGCCGGGGTGCAGGAAGGCGATGTCTTGCGGGCGGATCTTGGCTTCCACCAGCAGGGTGTCGTCCAGCGGTACCACTTCGGCGATGTCGCTGCCGGGTTGGATCACGCCGCCGACGGTGTTGACCAGCATCTGCTTGACGATACCGCGCACCGGGGAGGTGACCATGGTGCGGCTGACGCGGTCTTCCAGGCCTTTGGAGGTGGCTTGGGCCTTGCTCAGGTTGGTGCGGGCTTCGTTCAACTGGGCCAGGGCTTCGCTGCGGAATTTACCCCGGGTTTCGTCGATTTTGCGCTGCACTTCGTTGATCGCGGCTTGGGCGCGCGGGATGGCCAGTGTGGTGCCGTCGAGCATGCCTCGGGTTTCGACTTCGGAACGCTTGAGGCGCAGCACTTCTACCGGCGATATCGCGCCTTGCTGCACCAGCGGTTCGGACATGCCGATCTCCTGGCGCAGCAGGCCCAGGCTGTTACGGTATTGATCCTGCTTGGAGCTGAATTCACGCAGTTCCTGCTGGCGTTGCAGCAGCTGTTGTTGCAGCCCGCCAATTTCATCCGCCAGTTGCTGGCGGCGGCTCAGGTACAGCGACTCTTCGTTAGACGCCTGGTTCGGCGCGGCTTTGCGTGCGCTGTCGGAGATATTCAATGGGCGGTTGTCGACTTCCGCACTCAGACGCTCCACGCGCAGTTCCATGGCCACGCGGTCGGCTTCGGTTTCGCCGACGTTGGAGGCAAATCGCGTATCGTCCAGGCGCACCAGCGGTGCCCCAGCGTCGACGATCTGGCCTTCATGCGCATAAATCTGCGCCACGATGCCGCCTTCCAGGTTCTGGATCTTCTGGATGCGCGAGGAGGGGATCGCCTTGCCTTCGCCCTTGGTCACTTCGTCGATGATCGCGAAGTGCGCCCATAGCAACAGGAACACGAAGAAGCCGATCACGCCCCAGATGGTCAGGCGTACGATGCGTGGCGCGTCGTCGACCAGGGCTTTTTCCACTTCGGGCAGTGGCTGGTTGTCGAGTGAGTCGGTGCCTTTGAAATAACCGAAGACCATCTTCTTTAAGCGGCGTAGACCGGAGTTAAGCGACACTGATCTGCCCCTTTTTCAGCGCTTCCATAACGGCCGCTTTGGGGCCGTCTGCGAGTATCTGGCCACGGTCGATCACCAGCAGGCGGTCGACCAGGCTCAGCAGCGAAGCACGGTGGGTGACGAGAATCACCGTCTTGTTTTCGATCACCGACTGCAAGCGCTGCTTTAGGCGCTCTTCGCCGGTGTTGTCCATGGCGCTGGTGGGTTCGTCCAGCAGCAGAATAGGCGGGTTCAGCAGCAGGGCGCGGGCCAGGGCCACGTTCTGGCGCTGACCGCCGGAGAGGTTTTGCCCGCGCTCGCCCACTTGCAGTTCGTACCCCTGCGGGTGGAGCCTGGCGAATTCATGCACGCCGGCCAGCTCTGCCGCTTGCAGCACCATCTCGTCGTCCACGTAGCGCGCACCGGACACCAGGTTGTCGCGCAACGTGCCAGCCAGCAACTGGATGTCTTGGGCCACATAGCCGATGTTGTGGCGCAGCTCGCTGACGTCGATCTGGCGAATGTCCACGCCATCCACCAGCAGCGAACCCGAGTCTGGCTGATAGAGGCCCACCAGCAGTTTGGCCAGCGAGCTTTTGCCCGAGCCGCTACGGCCGATAATGCCGATTTTTTCGCCGGGGCGAACGTTCAGGTTGATGCCGCGTAGCGCCAGATTCTGTTGGTTCGGGTAGGTGAAGTCGACCTCGCGGAAGGTCATCGCACCTTGCAGCGATTTGCGGCTGAGGGGGCGCTCTTCGAAGTTGCGTTCTTGCGGCAACTCCATCATTTGGTCGACGGAGACCATTGTCACCTTGGCTTGCTGGTAACGCGTCAGCAGGCCCGACAGTTGCGCCAGCGGGCCCAGTGCGCGGCCGCTGAGCATGTAGCACGCCACCAGGCCGCCCATGCTCAGGGTGCCATCAATGATCTGATACACGCCGAAGATGATCATCGCCACGCCTGCCACTTGCTGGATCAGCAGCGTGATGTTCATCGCCAGGCCGGACAGAACTTTCACCCGCAGTTCCAGGCGGCTGAGGGTACCGATGGTTTGTTCCCACTGGTATTGACGCTCGCTCTCGGCGTTATTGACCTTCACCGCATCCAGCCCGGCGAGGGTTTCGATCAGGCTGGACTGGCGCTCGGCGCCCAGCGCCATGGTGCGCTCAAGTGTCGCGGTCAGTGGCTTTTGCAGAAAGTGGCCGATCCCCAGGGCCAGTGGGAACGCGACGATTGGAATCCACACCAGGTGGCCGCCCAGCAGCGCGATCACGCCGAGGATGATCAATGTAAAAGGCAGATCAATCAGGCTTGCCAGGGTCAGCGAGGTTAAAAAGTCGCGCATCCCCTGAAATTCGTGGATGTTTTGCGCATAGCTGCCGACGCGTGCAGGGCGCATTTTCATCGACATGCCCACGATGCGCTCGAACAGCGTCGCGGAGATGATCAGGTCGGTTTTCTTGCCCGCAAGGTCCAGGCACAGGCTGCGCATGCTCTTGAGCAACAGGTCGAACAGGTAAGCGCCGCAAATACCGACCGCCAGCACCCATAGGGTGGCGGTGGCCTGGTTGGGGACCACGCGGTCATACACGTTCATCACAAACAGCGGCGCGGCCAGGGCGATCAGGTTGATCACCAGGCTGGCGGCGATAGCATCGGCGTAGAGCCAACGTGAGCGTTTGAGGGTGTCTCTGAACCAGGAGCGAGCGCGCGGGATAAGCGTGCCAGTGGTGACGTCAAATTTATGCTGCGGTTGGGCGAAGAACACCCGGCCGCTGTAATCCTGACTCAGCACTTCCCGGGTGACGTGAACTTCGCCGCCTTCGCTTTCGCTGAGCAGCAAGCGGGCGGTATCACCGTCCCACCCCACCAGCACCGCACTGCGCCCTTCCTTCAACAGCAATAAGGCCGGCAATGCGATGGATGGAATCTGCTCCAACTTGCGCTGCAGCATGCGACCCTGCAAGCCCGCCCGCGCGGCTGCGCGGGCGAGCAGGTCTGGGCTCAGGCGCTGGCCCGCCAAGGGCAGGCCAGTGGTCAGCATTGCCCGGCTGGCGGGCTTGTAATGCAGGGAGCAGAGGGTCAGCAACCCGTCCAGCAAGGGGTCATCATGCTGACTGCGCGGGTCATGGTTGAGCGGCGCCACACTTATTTCAGAATCCAAGCTGACTCTCTCTTAATGCAGTTGAGCGGTCCAACTCCGTCAAGAATCAGTTCATCCCTGGCAGGTTCACCTTCGTTTTGACTTCGTTCTGCACAACTGATGCCAGCGGCGCAACCACGCCTTGGCTTTTGAGCAGTTGGCCCATATCGGCCTTGATACGGTATTGCGTATACAGCTGCAGGTTTTTGATCTGTGCCAGGCGTTGCGATGCCGTGAACAGTTCGTTCTCGCTGTCGAGCAGGTCGAGCAGTGTACGCTCACCCAGGCTGAACTGCTGCTGGTAAGACGTGCGCACGCGGGTGCTGCGGTCTACGTATTCCTGAGCGATCGGCAATTGCGCCGTGGCGTTGTTGTAGGCGTTCCACGCCAGGCTCAATTCCTGGTTCAGCTCACGCAGGGCGTTGTTGCGGATATCCAGCGCTTGGGATGCCTGGGACGCCTTGGACTGCAGGTCTGCCTTGTTGCTGCCGCCGGAGTACAGGTTGAACTGCATGCGCAGCATGGCGGAGTAGCCATTGTCGTGGCCTTCTTCGCCGCCGATATTGCTGTTGGCCGAGCGTTGCAACTCAGCATCGAAGCGCGGATAGAAAGTCGATTTGGCGGATTCGTATTGCTTTTCAGCCGCTGCGATGTCCGCTTCGGCCGAACGCAGTACCGGGCTGCTCTCTACCATCTGCCGACGTGCTTCTTCGAGGCTGGCAGGCATCAAGGCGACAAAGCCCTGGGGCTTCTCCAACTCGTCGGGTTCTTGGCCGACGGCGCTCATGTAGTTGGCTTTGGCGTCATCGAGGTTGGTCTGTTCGGTCAGCAAGTTGTTGCGGGCCTGGGCCAGACGGGCTTCGGCTTGATCCATGTCCGCCATTCTTCCGACGCCACGGCTGGTGCGCAATTTGATCTGGTCAAAAATGCGTTCGTGGCTTTTCAGGTTGTCTTCTGCCAGCTGCACCATCTCGCGACGGGTGAGGACATCCAGATAAACCTGGGCCACCGTCAGCGCAGTGCGCTCGGTGGTATTGAGCAGGGCATAACCGCGGGAGTTGGCGGTGGCCTGCTGGCGGCCGACTTCATTCTCGGTGCCGAAACCCTGGAACAGGTTTTGCTGAAGACGAATGCTCGATTCGCCGCGGTTCAGGGTTTTCCAGTCATGGCTGTTGCTGGCGGCGCGGGTCGAGGTGTTGTCGGAGCTTTCGCGACCATAACCGCCCAGCAAGTCGATTTTAGGCAGGTAGCCGCCCTGGGCCGCTCTGACCTGATAGTCGGCAGCGATACGTGCGTTGACGGCAGCCTGGATTTCCGGGTGAACGTCGACAGCCTTTTGCATGGCTTCTTGAAGGGTTTGAGCCTGTACGAAACTCGTCGCAAGAACAAATGGCACAGCGGTGAATAAGTGCAAACGCATTCTGATTTTTCCCCGGGGATTGGTTGCCTGAAAGCCGCAACAAACTTGAAATATTGCACTGGAGTGGCAACTCGAAATGCCCGTTTTTATTGGGCGCCGCAGGGCGCAAACAGAAAGTCGTGAAGCCGCTTAAATATCAATGTGACATTACTGGGCGGATTGTTTAGGATGACGCCCAATAGGTCAATACCTTGACGGAAAAGTAATTTTTCTGGCGCAGCAACAAAATATTGACGCCATTATTTTTTTTGAAGCAATTGAGTACTCCAGCTTATTGAATCGGCACCACTGACAGGGCCGGTCTCCTGGGTGGATACCCCTGAACGGCAATACACGGAGAGTCTTTTATGAGCAGCGTTGCGGTCGTCAAAAGCATTGTCGGTCAAGTGTTCGCGGTATCCCCAGAAGGGATTCGTCGTCTGCTGGTAGAAGGCGATCGCCTGTTCGCAGGGGAGCAGATTGATACAGGCCCGGCCGGTGCCGTTTCGCTGGAACTGGCCGACGGCCGCGTGATTGATCTGGGCCGCGACACTCAGTGGAGCGCCAACGCACCTGACTCGACCACCGACCTCAGCGCCGCCACTGCTCAAGCAGCACCGTCCGTCGCCGAATTGCAGCAGGCCATCGCTGCCGGCGCCGACCCGACCCAAGACCTCGAAGCCACCGCCGCGGGCCCGACCGCAGCCGGTGCTGACGGCGCTGTCGGCGGCGGCCATAGCTTTGTCGTGCTTGAAGCAACGGCCGGCGTGGTCGACCCGACCATCGGCTATCCGACCAACGGTCTGAACGCTGCGGATGCGGTGGCTAACGCCCTGACCGGCGCTGACAACAACGGCGTCGACCCGCGCAACGTCACCATCACCCTGACCGCTACGCCTACCATCACCGAAGCCGGTGGTGTTGTGGTTTACACCGTATTCATCACTCAAGCCCCGACCAGCGACCTGACCGTCACCTTGTCCAACGGCCTCTCTGTTGTGGTCCCAGCCGGCCAGACCTCGGGCGCGCTGAACGTTACGTTCGCCGGTAATGACACCCCTTACCTGGACGCCTCGTCGATCTCCGCCACCATCGCCGGCACGTCCGGCGGCGGCAACCTGATCATCACCACCGACCCGACGCCGGCGGTCACTCAGATCAACGACACCATCGACACCACCACCGTTACGCTCACCGCGACGGCATCGGTGGATGAGGGTGGCAAGATCGTCTACACCGCCACCGTCACCAACGCGGCGCAGACCGACGTTGTGATCAAACTGTCCAACGACCAGACCATCACCATCGAAGCCGGTAAAACCACCGGTACGGTCAGTGTCGACACCCCGGCCAACCTGGCGGATGGCAAAGACCTGACGGTCAGCGCCACCATTACCAGCGCCACCGGCGGCAACTACGAAAACCTGGCGATCAATCCCGCACCGGCCACTTCCACCGTTGTTGCTGTGGATGATCCCAGCGTCCTGGTCGCCGATACCAACACGATCGTCGAAGATAACGTCGCCACCGGCAATGTGCTGAGCAACGACAGCGACATCGATAACGTGCTGAGCGTCGCCACCTTCAACGTGGGCGGCACCACCTTCGCGGCGGGCCAGACGGCTGTTATCGCAGGCGTGGGCAGTATCACGATTGGCGCCGACGGCGCGTATACGTTCACCCCGGTCAAGGATTACAGCGGCGAAGTGCCGCAGATCGGCTACACCACTAATACCGGTTCGAGCAGCACGCTGACCGTGACGATTACGCCGGTCAACGACGCGCCGGTGATCGAGGTGTCGGCCAACACCTTGGTTGAAAACACCGCTGTAGCCGGCACTGTGGCAGGCACATTTGCCGCCAGTGACGCGGAGACGCCAACCCAGGCGCTGGATGTGAAGTTCACCGCAGGTACTAATGCGGACGGTTACTACGCGATTTCCGGCACCGACGTTGTACTGACGCAGAAAGGTGCTGACTGGGTCAACGCCGGTAACCAGTTGCCGAAAATCGACCTGACCGTGACCGACGCTGACAACGCCAGCTCGACCGCGAATGGCCAGCCGACCGTGACCCTGGTTAACGACATCCCGGTCATCAGCGTCGAAGCCAACACCCTGACCGAAAACGACGCCAAAGAAGGCACCGTCGCTGGCCGCTTCACCGCGACTGACGAAGAAACCCCGGTTGCCGATCTGAAAGTTACGTTTACCGCCGGTACTAACGCCGACGGTTACTACGCGATTTCTGGCACCGATGTGGTGCTGACGCAGAAAGGCGCTGACTGGGTTAACGCCGGTAATCAACTGCCGAAAATTGATCTGACCGTCACTGATGCCGATAACGCCAGTTCGACCGCTAGTGGTCAGCCGACCGTGACTTTGGTTAACGACATCCCGGTCATCAGCGTCGAAGCCAACACCCTGACCGAAAACGATGCCAAAGAAGGCACCGTCGCCGGTCGCTTCACCGCGACTGACGAAGAAACGCCGGTTGCCGATCTGAAAGTCACTTTCACTGCCGGCACGAACGCCGATGGTTACTACGCTCTCTCCGGCACCGACGTGGTCCTGACCCAGAAAGGCGCCGATTGGGTCAACGCCGGCAATCAACTGCCGAAGATCGACCTGACCGTCACTGACGCCGATAACGCCAGCTCCAGCGCGACCGGCCAACCGAGCGTCACTCTGGTCAACGACATCCCGGTTATCAGCGTCGAAGCGAACACCCTGACGGAAAACGATGCCAAAGAAGGCACCGTGGCCGGCCGCTTTACTGCGACTGACGAAGAAACCCCGGTTGCTGATCTGAAAGTCACCTTCACCGCCGGCACGAACACCGACGGCTACTACGCCCTGTCGGGCACCGATGTGGTGCTGACGCAGAAAGGTGCTGATTGGGTCAACGCCGGTAATCAACTGCCGAAAATTGACCTGACCGTCACTGATGCCGATAACGCCAGCTCCAGCGCGACCGGCCAACCGAGCGTCACTCTGGTTAACGACATCCCGGTTATCAGCGTCGAAGCGAACACCCTGACGGAAAACGACGCCAAAGAAGGCACCGTCGCTGGCCGCTTCACCGCGACTGACGAAGAAACCCCGGTTGCCGATCTGAAGGTCACCTTCACCGCCGGCACCAACAACGACGGCTACTACGCCCTGTCGGGCACCGACGTTGTCCTGACGCAGAAAGGTGCCGATTGGGTCAACGCCGGCAATCAACTGCCGAAGATCGACCTGACCGTCACTGACGCCGATAACGCCAGCTCGACCGCGAATGGCCAGCCGACCGTGACCCTGGTCAACGACATCCCGGTTATCGCCGTCGAAGCCAACACCCTGACGGAAAACGACGCCAAAGAAGGCACCGTCGCTGGCCGCTTCACCGCGACTGACGAAGAAACCCCGGTTGCCGATCTGAAAGTCACTTTCACCGCCGGTACCAACACCGACGGCTACTACGCCCTGTCGGGCACCGATGTGGTGCTGACTCAAAAAGGTGCCGATTGGGTCAACGCCGGCAACCAGTTGCCGAAGATCGACCTGACCGTGACCGACGCT
>Ga0182006_1000446_pt1 | contig 32761 bp, 24 predicted proteins | sample Sormic07211104_1_FD_123022 | JGI IMG/M metagenome (GOLD analysis project Ga0182006, IMG submission 123022) | Rhizosphere microbial communities from Sorghum bicolor, Mead, Nebraska, USA - 072115-104_1 MetaG | ecosystem: Host-associated > Plants > Roots > Rhizosphere | place: USA: Nebraska...
AGCATCGCGCCGCAGATGTTCGCCATCCATTTCAAGGGCAAGCCGCTGGGACCCATCGACTGCGTGATCCCGCGCATCGGTGCCTCCAGCACGTTCTACGGCACCGCCGTGCTCCGCCAGCTGGAGCTGATGGGCGTGTTCACGCCCAACCCGTCGGACGCCGTCCTGCGCGCGCGGGACAAGTTGCGCAGCCTGCAGATCCTGGCGGTCAAGGGCGTGGACATGCCGGTGACGGCCTTCGGCGACAACCCGGACGACACCTCGGACTTGCTGGCGATGCTGGGCGACCCGCCGCACATCATCAAACTGAACGAGGGAACCCAGGGCGCCGGCGTGGTGCTGGCCGAGAAGCGCTCGGCTTCGCAGAGCGTGATCGAGGCCTTCCGCGGCCTTTACGCCAACTTCCTGGTCCAGGAATTCATCCGCGAGGCCAATGGCAGCGACCTGCGCTGCTTCGTGGTTGGCGATCAGGTGGTGGCGGCCATGCAGCGTTCCTCGGCGCCAGGTGAGTTCCGCGCCAACCTGCACCGGGGTGGCTCGGCGGCCTCGGTCGAACTGTCCGACGATGAGCGCCGCGTGGCCATCCAGGCCGCCTCGGCCCTGGGCCTGGAGGTGGCGGGCGTGGACCTGCTGCGCTCGTCCCGGGGTCCGCTCCTGCTGGAAGTGAATGCTTCGCCGGGCCTGGAAGGCATCGAGGGCAGCACCGGCGTGGACGTGGCCGACGCCATCATTGCCCACTGTGAAAGCCGCCTCGCCGCCCGACCTGCGGTCGCGAAGGCCCGCCGCCCAAGGGCACCGAAGGGATTAACAGCGATTTAAACGGCGCTCGCCTATAAAGGTCCCACTGTGATTCCGCGACGCGGGGTGACGGTATCGGGGCAGTAGTTCTTTCGGCCCGGGCGGGTTTTCCGCCCGGGCCTCTCTTTTACTGCTGTCCGCTTCACGGATTCGGCGTTAAGCTTCCGGTCGCAATACTGATAAGACTCACCCGCGACCGCACAATGGAGTGCCGAATGCGCGTTCTGGTCATCGAAGACAACACCGACATCGCGACCAACATCGGGGATTACCTCGAGGATCGCGGCCATGTGGTCGATTTCGCCGGTGACGGCGTCACCGGGCTGCACCTGGCTGTCGTACACGATTTTGACGTCATCGTCCTCGACCTGACCCTGCCGGGCATGGACGGGCTGGATGTCGCCAAGAAACTCCGCCACGAGGCGCACAAGCAGACGCCGGTACTGATGCTCACGGCGCGAGACTCGCTCGAGCACAAGCTCACGGGCTTCGAGTCAGGCGCCGATGACTACATGACCAAGCCCTTCGCCCTGCAGGAACTGGCGGCGCGCCTGGAAGTACTGGCACGTCGCGGCAAGGGTCCGCAGAGTCGCGTACTCAAGGTGGACGGTCTTACGTACAACCTCGACACCCTCACCGTGACCCGCGAGGGCAAGTCGATCCAGCTGAACCCGATCGGCCTGAAGTTGTTGCAGGCGCTCATGGAAGCCAGTCCGTCCGTGGTGACGCGACAGGACCTCGAGCAGCGGGTGTGGGGTGAGGAACTGCCGGATTCGGATTCGTTGCGCGTACACATTCATGGGCTGCGTGCGGCCATCGACAAACCTTTCGAGAAGCCGCTGATCCATACGCGTCACGGTATCGGATATCGCATGGTCGATCCGGATGCGGTCCAGACGTAAGCTTCGTTTTCGCCTGATAGTCACCTTTACGCTGTTCGGCTTCAGCCTGAGCGCTCTTTTCGCGTACGCGGCGCTCAACATTCGCGAGCGCGTCGAAGAACAGCTGATCAACTCGGCCATGCAGGACGAGGTCGACTCGATCAACGAAAAGGTCCTCGCCAACCCGAACGAAGCGCCGCCCATCGAGATCGTCAAGGGCGCGACATTCAGCGACCGCACGATCTACAAGGCGCCGCTCGCCTGGCAGCCGCTCGACACGGGCGTGCACGACATCTACGAGACGGGCAAGGACGGGCGCGACCACCATTACAAGGTGGCCGTACGCCGAAAGGGCGGCATCATCAATTTTCTCCAGTTCGACGTCTCGCGCGACGAACTGGGCAAACGCCAGCTGGTCACCAGCGTGATCGCGGCGGTGTTCCTGTTCGGGCTGTTCTCGCTCGTGCTTGGCGTGTGGCTGTCCTCGCGCGTACTGCGTCCAGTGACCGATCTCGCGCGCCGCCTGCGCGACTTCCGTCGCGTCGGCAAGGCCGAGGCGCTCGCGCCGCACTTCGCCGATGACGAAGTGGGTGAACTGGCCGTCGCGCTCGACGAATACGCGATGCGCCTGACTTCGGTGGTCGAGCGCGACAGGGAATTCAACTCGGACGTGAGCCACGAGTTGCGTACGCCACTGGCGGTGATCGCCAGCACGACGGAGCTGCTGCAGGGATCACCCGATCTCACGGACAAACTGCGCGAGCGCCTGAAGCGCATCGAGCGTGCATCGCGCCAGGCCACCGAGCTGATCGAAGCGCTGCTGTTGCTGTCGCGTGCCGAACGGCGTGGCCCTACGCGCGGTGAAACCACCGATGTGGCCAAGGTCGCGTCGGACGTGATCGAAAGCCAGCGGCCGCAGATGGGCGGCAAACCGATCGAGATCGAACTGGTTTCCGACGGCTCGGTGACGGTGAATGCGCCGGCCTCGGTGCTTTCGGTCGCGTTGACGAACCTCATCGGCAACGCGATCAAGTACACGATGGAAGGCAAGGTGACCGTGCGCGTGCTCGATGGCCGCGTGGACGTGATCGACACCGGTCCCGGCATCAAGCCCGAGGACGCGGAGAAGTTGTTCCAGCGCGGCATCCGCGGAGAAAGCGCCACGGGCGGCGGCGCGGGTCTCGGCCTGGCGATCGTGCGTCGCCTGTGCGAACTGTACGAATGGGATGTCTCCCTCCGGCCGCGGCCCGACATGGCCGGTGCCATTTCGACGATCGATTTCCGCTGACCGAAAAACGGACGTCCAGGCGTCCTGTCACATCGGCTGTCACTAAGCTGCCATTTTCCTGCACGACTATCCGACGCTTCCACGGCGCGTGATGAGCACCCTCAGGGGAGGTGTGCTGCGACGCGTCCGCGAGTGTAAGGATGCAGCCTCTTGTTCAAGCAGACCGTTCTGGCCGTCGCCCTCGGCATGGCCCTGACTTCCGTCGCCAACGCGACCGCCTCCGATACCAATACCGATACCACCGCACCGACTGATACCAGCGCCGGCGCCGCGAAGCGCGACAAGGTGCAGGATCTGGACGCGGTGTCGGTGATCGGCACCGGCGAAACCCGTCAGGTGCAGCGCCTGCGTCCTTCGGATCAGAAAGCCCTGCCGCCCGGTACGAGCCTCCAGAAGGTTCTCAATACGCTGCCTGGCGTCAATGCGCAGTCGGTCGACGCGCTCGGCACTAACGAACAGTCGATGACGCTGAGCCTGCGTGGCTTCAGCGGTACGCGTCTCGGCTACACGCTCGACGGCATGCCGCTGGGTGACAGCGCCTACAACAACTACAACGGCCTTTCGATCAACCGCGCATTGATCTCGGAGAACTTCGCCGGTGCGGATCTCTCCGAGGGCATTGGCAATCTCGGCACGCCGTCGACGAGTAACCTCGGCGGCACCATCGCCTATACCTCGAACGATCCGTCGAAGACGATGGGCGGCCGCGTCTCGCAGACCTTCGGTAGCGACGCCAACCGCCGCACCTATGCGCGCTTCGATACCGGCGAGTACAACGGCTTCTCGATGTACCTTTCCGGTGCCAAGACCACGTCCGATTTGTGGAACGACCAGACAGCCTACAACGGCTCGACCACGAAGCAGTTCAACGGCAAGGCGGTATGGGACCTCGACTGGGCACGCTTCACCGGATTCGCCGACACCTCGCGTACGTCGCAGGCGGACTACTTCTACTTGTCCAAGAGTGAACTGGCGCGTGGCCTTGGCTGGGACTGGGGTGGCTCCGCACCCAACTGGCAGAAGGCGATCGGCAAGGCGTACTGCAACGCCGGGACGCTTAACGCGAAGCTCTGCGACAAGAGCGGTGCGGACACCGACGCGGATGGCGCGTTCACCGCGGGTCAGATCCTGCGCAACGACGATCTTTACTATCTCGCCGGTGACTTCTTCCCGAGCGACTCGGTCACCATCCACGCCCAGGTGTATCACCATGAGGACGCGGGCGAGGGCCACAACTGGAACAGCGGCACGTACTCCTACCCGGGTACACCGCAGCAGTTGCCAATTATCTTCCGCAACACGCTGTACACGATCAACCGCTCCGGCGCGGTGCTCTCGGCCGGCTGGGACATCGCCAACCAGCATATCGAAGGCGGTGTCTGGTATGAGCACAACGTATCCACGGCGTCGCGCTATAGCAGCTATGTGACCGGCCCGCGCGACCTCAGCGGTCCGATCGATGCGACACCGGATCTCGGTGTGTTTGACCAGCGTACGGTATGGAATACCCGGCAGGCCTTCCTGCAGGACACGCTTCGCTTCCTCGATGACGCACTGACGATCGACGTCGGTGCGAAGAGTCCGCACGTGACCTCGCGTGCCGAGGCGCTGCCTGGTGTCGCGGTGAAGCCGATCCCGGCCAACTCGAACAACCAGTTCGCCACGGGTTCGCTCAGTGCGAGCAAGGCGCTCCTTCCGCAGTTCGGTGCGCGCTACAAGCTTGCCGAAGGACAGGAAGTCTTTACCAGCTTCTCGAAGAACATCGCCATGTTCCAGGGTGGCTTCAAGCTCGGCCCACAAGCCGTGGCCCAGTCTGTCTGGGACACACAGGGCGACCTCAAGCCCGAGAAGTCGCGCAGCCTCGAAGCGGGTTACCGCATCGAGACGGACCAGGTGGCCGCCTCGGTCGCTGCGTACAACGTGCGCTTCGACAACCGTCTGCTCCAGTACAACCCCTGCGACTCGCGCCAGCCTGTCGGTCCGAGCTGCGGTAACCGTTTCTACAACGTCGGTGGCGTCAACAGCCATGGCGTCGAGCTGACCTTCGTCTGGCAGCCAACGAGCCACCTGCGTTGGTACAACTCCGCCTCCTTCAATCGCTCGACCTACGCGAGCGACTACGTGCAGGCCGGCGTGGTCCAGCACACCAGCGGCAAGATACAGACCGACACGCCCACCAAGCTTTTCGCCACGCAGATCGACTGGACCCAGGGCCCGTGGTTCGCCTCGCTGCGCGGCAAGTACACGGGCAAGCGCTACTACACGTACACGAACGACCAGGGCTTCGGCGGCTTCACGACGTGGGACGCATCGGGTGGCTACGATTTCGGGCCGGTGTCCGTGGCCAAGGACGTGCGCCTGGCTCTGAACGTGACCAACCTCACCGACAAACGCTACGCGAGCAACTTCGACTCCAGCGCCTTCGTGCCGAGCGACCCGGCCGGTACGGCCTACGTATTTCACGCGTCGGCGCCGCTGCAGGTCTTCGCTACGCTGGACGTGCGGTTCTGATGGTCCGCCGCATCGCCGGTCTCGGCATGACGCTACTGCTTGGCAGCGCCGCGGCGCAGACCGTCGATGTTCGCGTTGTCGATATCGCACGCGCCCCCTTGCCACGGTCGATCGAGGTCGCCGGCAAGACGTATGTCGACCAGGGTCTGGTGGCCGCGGGCTCCCTGCCCGCGGGGACCGTCGATTTTCTCGGCGATACGCTGGGCTCGTTCTCGTCGTTGGCGATCGAGCCGGGTAGCTGGAAACGCGACGGCGATACGTATACGGGCGTGCTCTGGACCTTGCCCGATCGCGGGCGGAACGATCCCGAGCACAACGTGTTCTTCGACTACCGCGGGCGCTTGCACCGGTTCCGGTTCACCATGAAGTTGGGGAGCCCTGCACATGAAGCGGCTCCTACAGCGGGCACGGTATACCTGCAGGTGGACGGCGGGCGGGAGCTGCGGGATTTCGACGGGAAGCCGTTCACGGGTGCGGAGCCTGCGACGGGCTTGCGTAAGGAGCGCGGCATCGTGCTGCCTTCGCCGGCCGGTGGTATCGGCGCCGGGAAGGTATCGCTCGATGCCGAATCGTTGCAGTTCACTCGCGACGGAGGGTTCTACGTCGGCGATGAATACGCCGCCAATGTGTATCGCTTCGATGCGAAGGGCAAGCTCACAGGCATCATCGTGCCGCCGAAGGCCGTCCGTCCATTGGATGCGAACGGCAAGCCCGACTTCACGTCGTTGAAGCCACCGGTCACCGGTCGACGCAACAACCAGGGTGTCGAAGGCATGGCATTGTCACCGGACGCTACGCGACTGTTCGTGGTCTTGCAGAGTGCGCTGATCCAGGACACGACAACCCGTGACGCCCCTGGCGATGCATCCGGTCGCGCACTGACCCGCGTACTCGTCTATGACGTAAGCCACGACGGCGTGCCGAAGACGCCAGTGGGCCACTATGTTGTGCGGCTGCCGACCTATGCCGATCGTGGCGACGGTGGTGTGCCGAACAAGACCGCCGCGCAAAGCGAAGTCCGCGTGCTCGATAACCATACCTTTCTGATGCTGTCGCGCGACGGCAACGGCTATGGCGCCGAAGGCGGCAAGCCCATTGTCTATAAGAGCGTGCTGCTGGTCGATACGGACGGGGCCAGCAATCTGGCGGGAACAAGGTACGAAACCTCGACGGCGTCGATTCTCCGCAAAGACGGCACGCTGCGTGACGACGTCCGCACCGCGTCATGGAGGCCCCTGGTCAACCTCCTGGATCCCACCGATCTCGCGCGATTCGACCTCGGCATCGAAGCGGACACGAAGGGCATGACCCAGCTTTCGGAGAAGTGGGAAGCGATGGACCTGGTTCCCGCACTGGATCCTGCGCGACCCGATGACTGGTTCCTGCTCGTAGGCAACGACAACGACTTCATCGCCAAGCACTGCGTCATGGATGGGCAGAACTGCGATTCAACCCTCGACAACGACAACCGCATCCTCGTGTACCGGCTGACCTTGCCGGACATGCGTTCCACCGCCGCCTCCAACCATCGATAAAGGGTTATGCGCATGATGAAACGTACGGTTCTCTCGCTGCTTTCGGCGACCCTCATGCTGGGCTCTGTCGCCGGCCACGCCAATACACCGGCCTATGTCGACAGCAAGGAATACAAGGTCCTGGTCGACCCCACGCGCTTTGCCGCCAATCCGGCGAGCGCCGCTGCCACCTTGCTGACGAATCTTTCTACCCGTTTGTCGACGCTGGGCTTCGACAAGACCCTCACCGGCAACTTCGCTGCCGGTAATCGCGACACGCTGGCTTACTACGACACACCGGGCACCTGCCCTTTGAACAAGCGCGGCTATTCACTGCGCACGCGCGCCGGCGACGATTCGGATATCCAGTTCAAGTTCCGCCATCCCGATGAAGAGCTGTCGTACTGGACGGACGTGTCGGGCGCGGGTAAGAACAAGGAAACCAAGCTCGAGACTGACGTGACGCCGGGTAACCTCGTGCTTGCGCATTCGACCAAGCAGGACGCAACCACCACGCCGACCACGGTTGCGGCACTCATCAAGCTGTTCCCCGGCGCGTCAACGCTGTCCGATGTGTCCACCTCGTCATTGTCCAAGGTGGCTGGCGTGACCGTGACCCAGCAGGAGTACGACGGTCCGGTGTCCGACATCGGCGAGTCCGTGGCGGAGTTCACGCTGACCCTGTGGTACATCGACGGCGCCACGACACCGGCGCTCGCCGAGCTGTCGTTCCGGGTCGATGCGGATGAGGACAAGTACTTCACCACGCCCGTACTGACGCGTTCGCAGACGCTGAACACGGCGATCGGCTCGATCGGCAATGGCTGGAACATCGCCAACGATGGCGGTAAGACGAGCTGGCTGTATGCGTATCGGTCGTCGTCGTATCCGAACGGGTTCTGCAACTAAGTTGCTTTAGAAGCATCGCCGCTGAAGCGGCTTCCACAGAAAGCGGCTCCCAGAGTGGGGCCCACAGAGGGGCCCACAGAAAGGGGTCCCATAGTGGGGGGCCACATAAAGGGGGTCCCAAAGAAAGGGGCTGTGCCCTGTGGGAGCCGATTCATCGGCGATGGATCTTGCGACAGATTCGGGCGATGCGGACAACGATCAGCTCTGCGGTGCACCCTCGTGACAGCTACCGCCGTTGCAAACGATCTCGAGCGCAGCCCCGCCACCTGGGCAGGTGCTGAACAGGTGGGCATTGTCACCGTCGATGCTACGCACGCGGACCATGCGATCGCACTGGTGGATGGCTGCGAGGTTCTGCGCCGCGTTGAACATCGGCACGCTCACGCGTGAGTCGAGGGAGGCCGGACCGCCTTCTGCCTGCACGCTGCCCTCCGCGGGTGACTTGGGCGCGGTCGATTCGGCGCGAGCCGAGGTGGCAGGAGCAGCCACGGCAGCCGTCTGGACGTCGCCGGAAGCGGGCTCAGTCGACGTCGGCACCGGGGCCGCCTCAGCGGTCTTGTCCGATGTCGAGGGCGCGGCGGGTTTCACCACGCTGCCATCGGAGACGCGGAACGCCGGAGCGTCAGTCTGCAGTAGGTCGCATTTGCGCACGCCGTCCTGGCCTTTGGCCGTGTCGACCTTGTGCAGCATGCTGTTCGCCGACCACATGCCCATCTTCACTTCCTGCCAGACGTAGTAGGTCTGGCCGACCTGGGTATCCAGTGACAGCGAGGACGTCTCTTCGCCTCTGGACGTAATGGTGTGCGGACCTGGCGGCAAGGCCAGCTGCAGGAAGCTCTTCGGTCCGGTGTCGCCAACGGCGACACCGTCGACGGAGACGTGGAGCTTGATGGCGGCGCCAAGGATTTCGTCGCGATAGATGTAGACGACGGCCTTGTCGGTGATCGGAGCGAAGGTTTTCGCCTGTGTACTGGCGTCCCGTCCCGCTTTGTTGACGCTCGCGCAGCCGCTGACCAGGCATGCGATGACGATCGCCGCAGCGGCGATATGATTGATCTTCATGTTTTCCCCCTGTTGATTAGCCAGTCCTGTCGGCTCTTTCCCTGGCGGGGGCATCGTAGCGCGTCCCTGCGCTACGGAGGAGGGGGCTCAGAGTGCCTCGAGCCAGCCCCAGCGGTCGGCGGTCTTGCCACTGAACAGGCCGAAGTAGAGCTCCTGCAGGCGACGGGTGATCTGGCCACCCTTGCCATTGCCGATCTGCTTGCCGTCGACCGCGCGGATCGGCGTGACTTCCGCCGCCGTGCCGCACATCAGGATTTCGTCGGCGAGGTAGAGGTACTCGCGCGGCAGGTCACGCTCGACCACTTCGATGCCGTCCTCGCGGGCGAGGGTCATCAGCGTGTGGCGGGTGATGCCGGTGAGGATCGACGCGCTGGCCGGTGGCGTATGCAGCACGCCGTCGAACACGAGGAACAGGTTCTCGCCCGCACCTTCGCTGAGCAGGCCGGTCGAGGCCAGCGCGATGCCTTCGCCGAAGCCGAGACGGCGCGCTTCACGCGCGATCAGCTGGCCGGAGAGGTAGTTGCCGCCGGCCTTGGCGCCTGCGGGAATGGTGTTCGGCGCGAAACGCTGCCAGCTGGACACGCAGGCATCGATGCCGTTTTCCAGCGCCTCGGGTCCGAGGTAGGGACCCATCGGCCACGTGGCCACGGCCACATCGGTGGGGCACTCGGCCGAGAGACCGAAACCACCCAGGCCGCGGAACGCCACGGGGCGCAGGTAAGCGGCCTTGAGGTCGTTCTTCTTGACCACGTCGCGGCAGGCGGCGGCGAGTTCGTCGATCGAATAGGGGATCTCGATGTCGTAGATCTTGGCCGACATGTACAGACGCTTGAGGTGGTCGGTGAGGCGGAAGATCGCCGCGCCATCCGGTGTCTCATAGCTGCGGATGCCCTCGAACACCGAGGATCCGTAGTGCAGCGCGTGTGCCATCACGTGGACGGTGGCATCGCGCCAGGGCTTGATCTGCCCGTTCTGCCAGATCCAATCGGGGTAGTTCTGCATGGGTACGCTCTCCTGGGGACCGCCCATGATAACGCGCAGCTCGGCCCCTGCCATGGCGCGACGCGTCAGTGCGCGGGCGGATGGCGGGCAGTGCGGCCCTTCCGGCTCAGGCCGGCGGGCGTAGCCAGAGGCAACCCGAATCCCGCACCACGCTGAAATGGGCGCGGCGGGTCGCGGCGTCGTGACCAGGTCCGGAGGTGACGGCGTCCAGGCCCCCGGCTTCATTGCCCTCCACCGCCAGCAGGGGCTGGCGGACCAGCGCATCCATGTTTCGGATGTTCTCCACCGCGCCGCCGCTGCCATAGCCGTTCCAAAGGATCAGCCCGCCGATGCGATTGGCGTCGCGGTTGGCGAAGGCCTGGGCGATGCCCTCGCGCAGCCCGGCCACGTCCTTTGCACAGAGCAGGCCGGTGCTGGGCCCGGCAGGTGCGTCCGCGGAGCTGGAGCTGGAGCTGGCCGGCGCTGGCGGCATGATCGACGTCGCGCCGATGCTCGTGCACTGCTGGTCGGAAAAGACGGGGCGGCCATCCGTGCCGACGCAACGATGGATCGTCGTCTGCGCGGCGGCAGGCAGGACGATCAGGAGCAACAGCAGGGCGAGGGCACGTTTCACGGAGGCGGCATGCGTGGCGGTGGTGCGCCATCATCCGCGTACACGCTTCAGCGGGGAGTGACGGCGCGCACGTTTAGCGCGCCGCGAGTCGTTCCAGCACGCCGATGGTCGCCTTGGCCCGGTTGATCGTATAGAAGTGCAGCCCCGGTGCGCCGCCGTCGAGCAGGCGCTGGCAGAGCTCGGCCACCACGTCGGCGCCGAGGTCGCGCACGGCTGCTGCATCGTCGCCGTGGGCCTGCATGCGCTTGACGATCCAGCGGGGAATTTCCGCGCCGCATTGCTCGGAGAAGCGACGAAGCTGGCTGAAGTTCGCGATCGGCATGATGCCGGGCACGATCGGAACGTTGACCCCGAGGCGGGTCACGTCGTCCACAAAGCGGAAATAAGCGTCCGGATTGAAGAAGTACTGGGTGATCGCGCCGTCGGCCCCGGCGTCCACCTTGGCCTTGAAGTGACGCAGGTCGATCAGGGCGTTCTCGGCTTGCGGATGGGTTTCCGGATAAGCAGCCACTTCGATGTGGAAATGGTTTCCGCTGTGCTCGCGGATGAAGCTGACCAGCTCCGCGGCGTAACGAAAGTCACCGGGCGAAGCCATGCCCGAAGGAAGATCGCCACGCAGGGCGACGATGCGCCGGCAGTCGGTGGCTTTGTAGAGGTCGAGCAGCGCGGCGATTTCGGCCCGGGTTCCGCCCATGCAGGACAGGTGGGGCGCTACCGACAGGCCGTGCTCGGCCCGCAACCGTTTCACGGTTTCGTCGGTGTAGCTCAACGTCGAGCCGCCCGCGCCGAAGGTCACCGAGACATAGTCCGGCGCGTGTTTCTTCAACCGGATGACGGCGGCGTCGAGCTGGGCGCGCTGCTCGTCGGTCTTGGGCGGGAAAAACTCGAAACTGATGGCGGGCATGGACACGGTCCCCGGAGCGATGGCCTGAGTATATATCTTTCCATCCAGATGGAAAGATGACTAAAGCAGGTGCCGCTTGCAAGGGATCGGGCCGACCCACGAATATCGGGCCACCTGATCTGTCGAATGGACGCTGCCATGCTTGCCGTACTTGCCGGCGTTGCGCTTGCCGCCGGAATCGCGACACCGCCGCCACCGTGCTCCGTGGCCGGGCTCGCGATTTCCCTCGACGATCAAGGCGGCGCATTCAATGGCATGTCGCATTCGGGCACGCGACTGACGATGCGTAACACCGGCTCGGCGCCATGCCGCCTTCCCCGGTTTTCGCCCGTCGTTTTCAGGAATGCGAAAGGAGACATGCTTCCGATCGCCAGCACCGATACCCGCCAGGCGCGACAAGGGTTGATTCGTGAACCGGGGGCACTCCTCGGGGCACTGACGCTGACCCTGTTGCCGGGTCGGAGCGCTTGGACGACCCTGCGCTGGGTCTCAGGCAACGTGTATGACCATGGCCGCTGTGTCCGCCCAGCGACGATCGAGCTGCGCCTGCGCCCAGGCGACCCCGCCGATGTTCGCTTCGAAGGCACGCTGTGCGGGGAGAAGCAAAAGCCCGTCCTCGTCGATCAATCGCCGTTCGAGCTGGCGCCGCCTTAGGGGGATTCTTTGGTAGGGCGGGGCGAGCACCCGTTCGCCGATGAATCGGCTCCTACAGGAAAGAAAAAGGCGCCCCCGAAGGGGCGCCTTTCTCGAGTCGCAATGAGGCGATTCGATCAGTAGCGGTAATGGTCCGGCTTGTACGGGCCTTCCACGGGCACGCCGATGTAGTCGGCCTGGTCCTTGGTCAGCACGGTCAGCTTCACGCCGATCTGGGCCAGGTGCAGGCGGGCGACTTCCTCGTCCAGCTTCTTCGGCAGGCGATAGACCGTCTTCTCGTAGGTGTCCTTGTTGGCCCACAGGTCGAGCTGCGCCAGCGTCTGGTTGGAGAAGCTGTTCGACATGACGAAGCTCGGGTGGCCGTGGGCGCAACCGAGGTTCACCAGGCGGCCTTCGGCCAGCATGTAGATGGCATTGCCCTTGGCGAAGGTGTAGCGGTCGACCTGCGGCTTGATCGTCTCGCGGGTGACGTCCTTCGCGCCGTTGAGGCGATCCATCTGGATCTCGTTGTCGAAGTGGCCGATGTTGCAGACCAGGGCATTGTTCTTCATCGCCGCCATGTGCTCGAGCGTGATGATGTCCTTGTTGCCCGTGGTGGTGACATAGATGTCGCCGAGGCCGAGGGTGTCTTCGATCGTGGTGACCTGGAAACCTTCCATCGCCGCCTGGAGGGCGTTGATCGGATCGATCTCGGTGACGATCACGCGGGCGCCGAAGCCCTTGAGCGAATGCGCGCAACCCTTGCCCACATCGCCGTAACCGCAGACGACGGCCACCTTGCCGGCGACCATCAGGTCGGTGGCGCGCTTGATGCCGTCGGCCAGCGACTCACGGCAACCGTAGAGGTTGTCGAACTTGCTCTTGGTCACCGAGTCGTTGACGTTGATCGCCGGGACCAGCAGCTTGCCGGCTTCGGCGAGCTGGTAGAGGCGATGCACGCCGGTGGTGGTCTCTTCGGAGACACCGCGCCATTCGGCGGCGACCTTCTTGAACCAGCCCGGACGGGCGGCGGCGGTACGCTTGACCAGGTCCTTGATGACCTGCTCTTCGTGGTTGCCACTGGGCGTGTTGACCCAGTCGCTGCCGTCTTCGAGTTCGACACCCTTGTGGATGAATAGGGTCGCGTCGCCGCCGTCGTCGACGATCAGCTGCGGACCGAGCTCGCCCGGGTGGGTCAGCATGTCGAGCGTGCAGTCCCAGTATTCCTCCAGCGACTCGCCCTTCCAGGCGAACACCGGCAGTTCGCCCTCGGCGAGCGCCGCGGCGACGTCGTCCTGGGTCGAGAAGATGTTGCAGGAAGCCCAGCGCACCGAGGCGCCCAGCTCACGCAGGGTTTCGGCGAGGACAGCGGTTTCCTTGGTCACGTGCAGCGAGCCGGAGAGGCGCACGCCCTGGAGCGGCTTCTCTTTGGCGTAGCGGGCGCGGATCTGCATCAGGCCCGGCATTTCCTCTTCGGCCATGCGGATGCGGCGACGACCGAGGGCGGCCTGCGCGATATCGCGGACCTTGAAGTCCTGGAAGGAGGTGTCTTTGGTGACGGCGTTCATGGGGCGTAGCTCCGATTGGTTACGGGGGCGCCGTTGTACAGGAGGCCGCGCCGAGCCTGGCCTATGGGAGACCCCATGGTCGCAGCGCCCCTCGGCGGGCAAAACGGTCTCCCATTGTATCGCGGAATCCGGATGCAGGGATGAACACACGTTTTTAGGTACTCTCGGGGTTCCGATGACTGCAGAGAGCCCGATGGAAGCCGCACGCGATCCCGAATTCCTGCCCCATGACGGCCCCCTGCGCGAGGACGTACGCCGCCTCGGCACCCTGGTCGGCCAGATGCTCGCCGAGCAGGGCGGTCAGGCCTTCTACGAGCGCGTTGAGCATGTGCGAACCACGGCGATCCACCGCCGGCGCAGCGGCGCCGCCGTGGACGCGCTTGCCGAGCCGCTCACCGGCCTGGAAGCGGCCGACGCCGAGTCGTTGGCCCGCGCCTTCGCCACGTATTTCCAGGCGGTGAACACCGCCGAACGCGTCCACCGCATTCGCCGCCGTCGCGACTACCAGCGGGAAGGCGGCGCGGCCCAGCCCGAGTCGCTGGCTGCCGTGCTCACCCGTCTCAAGAAGGACGGGGTCAGCCGCGACGAACTTACGGCGCTGCTCGGTCGCCTGGATGTCGAGCCCGTGTTCACCGCGCACCCCACCGAAGCGGTACGCCGCTCCTTGCTGGAGAAAGAGCAGGAGATCGTGCGCGCCCTGGTCGACGAGTTCGACCCCACGCGAACGCCACAGGAACTGCGCGACGACGACGCGCGCATCCTCATGGCGCTGTCCGCCGGCTGGCAGACCGCGGAAGCCTCGCCGGTCCGGCCGAGCGTGCAGGATGAATTCGACCATGTCGGTTTCTACATCGCGCGGCCCATCTATCGCGTGTTGCCAGCGCTGTACGAAGCGCTGGAGCAGGCCATCGCGGAGACTTACGGAGAAGGCGTCACCATTCCGCGCCTGCTGCGCTTCGCCACCTGGGTGGGCGGCGACATGGACGGCAATCCGAACGTCAACGCGGAGACCATTGCGGCAACGCTCGGCGCGCAACGTTCGCTGGTGCTGGAGCGTTACCTCGACGACACCGCGGAACTGGGCCGGCTGCTCAGCCAGACCGACGACCGCGTCGCGCTGGACGATCGTCTCGTGCGCCGGCTGCAGCGCTATCGTGACGAACTCCCCGACGCCGCAGCGCGCATCCGCCCGCGCCATGCGGATATGCCGTACCGAAGCTTCCTGAAGTTCGTTGCCGCCCGGCTCGAAGCGACACTGCATGAGCAGCCCGGGGCGTATGCCTCGGCCGACGAGTTCATCGATGACGTCGCCCTGGTCGAAAAGAGCCTCGTTGCCCATGGCGGCAAGCATGCCGGCGCGTATGCCGTCGGCCGCCTGCTCTGGCGCGCTCGCACGTTCGGCTTCCATCTGGCTCGCCTGGACGTACGCCAGGATGCACGTGTGCACGACGATGCGTTGTCCGCGCTCCTCGATGATGCGGAGTTCGCGAACCACGACACGCCCACCCGGATAAAGACGCTGCGTCCGTACGCCGCCGGTGAGCGCAGCTTCGTCGCCGGCGACGGTCACGAAGCCGCGACGATGCTGCGCGAGGTGTTCGCCACGCTGGCGGATTCGCGCAAGCGCTACGGCCAGGAAGCCACGGGCCTGTACATCATCAGCATGGCCGAAAGCGCGGCCGACGTGCTTGCCGTGCTGGCGTTGGCGCGTCGCGGCGGGTTGGTCGAAGACGGACGCGTGCCGCTCGACGTCGCCCCGTTGTTCGAAACCATCGACGATCTCGCCGGCGGTGCGGAAACCTTGCAGGCCCTGCTCGACGATCCGGTCTACCGCGAGCATCTCAAGGCGCGTGGCGATCGCCAGTGGGTGATGCTTGGGTACTCGGACAGCGGCAAGGATGGCGGCACCCTGGCGTCGAAGTGGAGCCTGCAACGTGCCCAGGTCGACCTTCTCGAAGTGGCGGCGAAGGCAGGCATCCGCGTGGCCTTCTTCCACGGTCGCGGTGGCTCGGCCAGTCGCGGTGGCTCACGCATCACGCCGGCCTTGATGGCCTCGCCGCGTGGTTCGGTCGGTGGCGTGCTGCGGGTGACCGAGCAGGGCGAAGTGATCCACCGCAAGTACGGTATCCGCGCGCTCGCCGTGCGCAATCTCGAGCAGACGCTGGGCGCGGTGATGCGCGCGTCGTTGCGCCCGCGCGAGGTGGAGGTGCGCGAGTCGGCATGGAAGGACACCATGGCCAGGCTTTCCGCCGAGAGCCGCAAAGCCTATCGGGCGTTTGTCGACACCGAAGGCTTCGTCGACTATTTCCGCGGCGCCACGCCCATCGACGTGATCGAGCGGATGACGCTGGGTTCGCGTCCGGCGCGTCGTCGCAGCATGAAGGGCGTGGAGGACCTCCGCGCGATTCCCTGGGTCTTCTCGTGGACGCAGTGTCGCGCCGTGCTTACCGGCTGGTACGGGCTTGGCAGCGCGCTCGAGATCGTGGCTAAAGAGTGCGGCGAAGACCACCTCGTGCAGATGGCGCGCGAATGGCCGTTTGTGTCGACGATGCTGGACGATGTGGAAATGGTGCTGGCCAAGGCGGACATCGACATTGCCGAAGCCTTCTCCAGGCTCGCCGGTCCCCTGCACGAGCGATTCTTCCCGATGATCCGCGCCGAGTTCGAGAGGACGGTGGCCTGGGTACTGAAGCTCAAGGGTGCGGAGGAGCTCCTCGCGGGCGATCCACGTCTGGCAACGTCGATCCGACTACGCAATCCGTACGTGGACCCGATGAGCCTGCTCCAGGTCGACCTGCTCAAGCGCTGGCGCGCGACCGACGGAAAGGATGACGCCTTGCTCAACGCGCTCGTGGCCTGCGTCAACGGCGTATCTCAGGGCCTGCAGAACACCGGCTGAGCGATTTGCCACACACATCGGTGAGACGGTGGCATGCACCGTCTCACCCGGCCCAGAGAATACGTGCCGGGGCCTAAAGTCCGTCGCAAGTCTGCCGACAACGCCGGTGTAAGGGCATTCGCAAGGGATGCTCGCTGACTTCGCATAGGCCCGGTATGAACAGGTTTTTTAGTCGCGCTTCCGCGCGCAGCATGAGCGTGGGTGCCCGCCTGACCCTACTCGTGGTCGGCATCGTGGCGCTGGGCATCGCGGTGCTGACGATCGTCGTGACCACCATGGTCTCGCATGAACTCGAGACCCGCGCACGTGGGGACGTCGAGCGCGGCAATCGCGCCATCATCGCCACGGTGAACACCTTCAGCGGCGCCTTGCTCGCCGAGTCGGACCGGTTCCTCGGCGTGTTCGAGAGCTACTACCCAGGCGCATTCACGGTAGACGACAAGCATCGCGTGATGATGGGCGGGCACACCGTGCCGACCCTGCTCCACGATGGCAAGGCGCTCAATGGTGACTTCACCCAGGTGGATGAATTCTCGGCACGCGCGCATGTGGTCGCGACCCTGTTCGTGCGCGACGGGCCTGACTTCATCCGCGTCAGCACGTCGCTGAAGAAGGAAGACGGCTCGCGCGCGGTTGGAACGTCGATCGACCATGCCCACCCGGCTTTTCCGCAGCTGCTATCCAATAAGTCTTACGGTGGTCCCGCCGTCCTGTTCGACCGCCCCTACATCACGCGCTACGAGCCGATCCACGATGCATCGGGCAACGTGATCGGTGCCTGGTTCGTTGGCGTCGAGATCACCAACGAAATGGCCAATCTCTCCCAGGAGATCGCCGCGATCCGGATCGGCCAGAGCGGTTACTACTCCGTGATCGATGCCAGTGCCGGTAAACGCTACGGCACATTCATTGTGGACCCGATGACCAAGGATGCCGCTGCAAGGGCCGACGGTGCTGCCCTCAAGATGATGGACACCGATGGCCAGCCGGTATTCGGCCGCATGTTGTCCGGCAAGCACGGAGAGCTGCGTTACAGCGCGAGCGTGGACGGTCACGTGGTGGATCGTCTCGCAATCTATGCCACCGATCCCGCCTGGAGCTGGCTGGTTGCCGGCACGGTGGACATGGACGAGCTGTATGGCCCGGTAAGGCATCTGCGCATGGTCGCGATAGGCACCGCCGTCGGCATGGTCGTGGTGCTGTGCATGCTGCTGTTCATTGCGATTCGCGCGCGAATCACGCGGCCGTTGTCGCACGCGGTCGACGCAGCCAGGCGGCTGGCCGAGGGCGATCTCACGGCGCGCCTTCAGACCACTCGTGGCGACGAGATCGGCCAGTTGATGCGTTCCATCGACGGCATCGGTGACGGCCTTGGCGATATCGCTCGATCCGTGCGCAAGGCGGCGGCGAGCATGGCGGGAAGTACCTCGGAGATCGCGGCCGGTAACGCCGACCTGTCCACGCGTACCGAAACCCAGGCGCACGAACTGCAGATGACGGCATCGAGCCTCGACGAGCTGACGCGTACCGTGCGCGACAACGCGACGAACGCGGCGCGGGCGAGCACGCTGGCCGAGCATGCAAGTGTTGCCGTCCAGCAGGAGGCAGGTGCGATGCAGGAAGCGGTCGAGGCGATGAACGGCATCCAGACGTCCGCCCAGCGCATTGCGGATGTCATCGGCATCATCAACGGTATCGCCTTCCAGACCAACATCCTGGCGCTGAACGCGGCGGTCGAAGCGGCGCGCGCAGGCGAGCAGGGCAGGGGCTTCGCGGTGGTGGCCGAGGAGGTTCGCAACCTTGCCCAGCGCAGTGCGAAGGCGGCGAAGGAAATCGAATCGCTGATCACCGAATCCGTCGAACAGGTGGACGCCGGCCACGGCCTGGTAACCGAAGCCGGCCGCAACATGGCGACGGTGCTCGATCGCATTCGCGACGTCGCCAACCTGATGGGCAACATCAGCCGTGCGACGAACGAGCAGTCCGATCAGATCGGTCGGATCAACCATGCCGTGTCGCGCATGGATGATTCGACCCAGCAGAATTCAGCGCTGGTCGAAGAAGCGGCTGCGGCGGCGAAGAGCCTGGAAGATCAGGCGGGCGAGCTGGCGCGCGTGGTCGAGGTGTTTCGGCTGTAACCAAGAGCTTCGCCGCTGAAGCGGCTCCTACAGGAGCCGTGCCGCTCCGTGTAGGAGCCGCTTCAGCGGCGATGGGTGCTCGCTACGAGCCTCTCCCGGCGATCAGCCTTCCAGCTCTTCCCACCGCGCGAACGCCATCTCCAGCTCGGCCTGCACCCTGGCCAGTTCCTCGTTGCCGCGAGTGATCGTCGCGGCGTCCTGCTGGAAGTACTTCGGATCGTTCATTGCCGCGGTGCGCCTGGCAATTTCCGCTTCCAGTTCCTCGAGCTTTGCCGGTAGCAGGTCCAGCTCGCGCTGTTCCTTGAACGACAGCTTCTTCTTCGGCGAAGCGGCCACTGGCGCGGGTGCCGGCGCAGGTGCCGGTGCGGTCTTCGCGTTGGCGGCGCGCGCAGCGGCGATGATCGGCTTCTGGCGCAGCCACTCGGTGTAGCCGCCGATGTATTCGCCCACCTGGCCGTCGCCTTCGAGGACCAGCGTGCTGGTCACCACGTTGTCGATGAAGTCGCGGTCATGCGACACCAGCAGCAGCGTACCGGTGTAATCGCCGAGCAGCTCTTCGAGCAGCTCCAGCGTCTCCACGTCGAGGTCGTTGGTCGGTTCGTCCATCACCAGCAGGTTGGAAGGCTGGGCGAACAGCTTGGCCAGCAGCAGGCGGTTGCGCTCGCCACCGGACAGGCGAGTGATCGGTGCACGCGCACGCTCCGGCGAGAACAGGAAGTCCTGCAGGTAGCCGATGATGTGCTTGCGCTGACCGTTGAGCTCGATGTATTCGCGGCCCTCGGCGACGTTGTCCAGGGCGTTCATGCTGTCGTCCAGCGTGGAACGGTGCTGGTCGAAATAGGCGATCTGCAGACCGGTGCCCAGTGTCACTTCACCCTGTTGCGGCTTGAGCTCGGCAAGCAGGATCTTCAGTAGCGTGGACTTGCCCGCGCCGTTCGGCCCCATGATGCCGACGCGGTCGCCGCGCATGATCGTGGTCGAAATATTGTCGAGCAGCGTGCGGCCACCGTAAGCCTGCGTGACGTGCTTGGCATCGACGACCTTGCGTCCTCCCGCCTGCGCGACCGCAAGCGTGATCTTGGCCGTGCCCGACTGCTCGCGACGCGCGGCTCGCTCGTTACGCAGCGCCTTCAGTGCACGCACACGGCCTTCGTTGCGGGTGCGTCGTGCCTTGATGCCCTGGCGGATCCAGACTTCTTCCTGGGCCAGCTTGCGATCGAAGTGCGCGACCGCCTGGGCTTCCGCATGGAGGCGCTCTTCGCGGCGGCGCAGGTAGTTGTCGTAGTCGCCCGGCCAGCTGGTCACGTTACCGCGATCGATTTCCACGATGCGCGTAGCCAGCGAGCGCAGGAAGCTGCGGTCATGGGTGATGAAGACGATGCTGCCGCTGAAATTCTTCAGGAAGGTTTCGAGCCAGGCGATCGCCTCGATATCGAGGTGGTTGGTCGGCTCGTCGAGCAGGAGCAGGTTGGGATCGCGCACGAGCGCCTGACCCAGCAACACACGACGCTTCATGCCGCCGGAAAGATCGGCGAAATCGGTATCGGCGGGCAGCTCCAGCCGCTCGATCACCTGCTCCACGCGGGATTCGAGGTCCCAGGCGTTCAGCGTTTCGATCTTCGTCTGGACGTCGCCCAGCGCGTCCATGTCGCCTTCTTCGAGCGCGTGATGGTAACGGGCGAGCAGGTGCCCCAACTCGCCCAGGCCATCGGCCACTACGTCGAAAACGCTGCCGGTGGTGTCCTGCGGCACTTCCTGGGTCAGGCGGGCGATCCGGGTGCCGCCCTGCAGGCGGATCTCGCCATCGTCGGCGTGGATCTCGCCGGCGATCAGCTTGAGCAGGGTGGACTTGCCGGCGCCGTTGCGCCCGACGATACAGACGCGCTCGCCGGCATCGAGGGAAAGATTGACCTGTTCGAGCAGGAGCGGGCCGCCGACGCTGTAGTCGACGTTGAGGAGTTGGATAAGGGACATCCGCCCATTCTACCCGGGTTTGACGTAGGAGCCGCTTGAGCGGGCTTTTCTCAGACGGTATCGACCCGGTAACGCGTGTGCTGGCGCCAGATGACACCCGGCCGCAGGATCGCACCCTCGCACTCGGGGCTGTTGATCTGGTCGGGGAAGGCCTGGGCTTCCAGTGCGAACCCGGCGAATGGACCGTAAGGATCCTCGTCCCGGCTGGGCTGGCCGGTGAGTTTCTGTCCGCTGTAGAACTGCAGTCCCGGCCGGTCGGTCTCAACGGTCAGGCGACGACCGCTGGACGGCTCGGTGACCACGGCCACTGTCCGCAGTGCCGAGCCCTGGGGGCCGCGCGGGATGTAACAGTGATCGAAGCCGCCAACGAGGCGCAGTTGCGGATCGGGCCAGTGCAGGCGCGAGCCGATGGGCGCCGCGTCGCGGAAATCGAAAGCCGTGCCCGCCACGTGCTGGCGGCCGACGGGAATCGCCCCGGCATCGATGGCCAGGAACTCGTCCGCGTCGATCCGGATCACGTGGTCGCGGATATCGGGACGGCGGTCGTTGAGATTGAAGTAGGGATGCGCCGTGAGACTCAGCGGGGTCGGCGCATCGGAGGTCGCTTCGTACTGCAGGTCCAGCGCGCCGTCGTCGTCGAAGCGGCAGCGGAGTTCCACGCGCACCTCGCCGGGAAAACCCCCGTCGCCCTCGGGAGAGACCAGGCGCATCACCAGCGACTCGCCATCCGGTTCCACGTCCCAGCGTTGCAGGTGGAAGCCGTACTGGCCGCCGTGAAGATGGTTGCCGCCATCGTTGCGGTCCACCTTGTAGTCGATACCGTCGAGGCGAAACCGGCCGCCGCGGATACGGTTCGCCCAACGACCGACGATGGCGCCCATGTACGCGTTCGAGTCGATGTATTGCTGCGCCGTCGCATGGCCGAGCAACACCTCACCTACGCGACCCTGGCGATCGGGCGACTGCCAGGAGAGCAGGGTGCCGCCGAGATCGGCGATGTCGATCTGCGCATCGCGTGCGTTGCGCAGGGTCCAGCGGTGGAGCGGTCGGCCGTCGGGAAGTTGACCCCAGGCGGTGGCATTGGATACGGGCATGGATGAAGCGATCCCTGCGGGCAACGATCAGGTTGCCGCCGTCTTGCGATGAAGGTCGAGGTATTGGCGCGGCGTACAGTCGTACTCGCGCCGGAATACCGCGTACATGTATTGCAGTGATGTGAAGCCACAGCGCAGCGCGATGTCGGCGAGCGGGACATCCGAGTTGGTGATGAGGTCGCAGGCGGTGTCGAGCTTGTGGGTGAGGATCACCTGGTGCACGGTCTGCTTGAGCTCGCGCTTGAAGTGTTCTTCGAGCACCGTGCGCGATACGCCGACGTAATCGGCCACCTGTTCGGTCTTGATGCCAAGGCAGCCGTACTGGCGAATATAGTGACTGGCGCGCATGACGTGCGGGCTGCGTATCGGATGGAACTTGCTCGACGCCTGCACGTTGATGCCGACCGGCGGCACCAGTACGCGCGTGCCGGCGCAATCCATGCCACGCAGCATCTGGTGCAGCAGGTGGGCGGCCGTGCGTCCCATTTCCTCCGCGCCCTGGATGACCGAGGTGAGCGGGATGCGCGTGAGCAGCTGCGCCATCGGATCGTTGTCGATGCCGACAATCGCTATCTGCTCCGGCACGGCGATCCCCCCCATCACGCAGGCCTGCAGTAGCTGGCGGGCACGCGCATCGGTCACGGCGACGATGCCGATCGGCTTGGGTAGCTCGGCGAGCCAGGTCACCAGCTCTTCGACCGCCTGCCCCCAGCCACCGGCACTGGTCGGCGAGCCCTGGTAGACCAGCCCTTCGACCGACTCCTCCGCCACGATGGCGCGGAACGCGTGCTCGCGTTCATGGGCCCAGCGGCTGGTGGGATGCGGCGGCAAGCCGTAGAAGGCGAACCGGGTGAGGCCCTGCTCGATCAGATGGTCGTAGGCGAGGCGGATCAGCCGTGCGTTATCGGTGGCGATATAGGGTATGTCGCCCGGATAGTTCGCCGGGTCGTGGTACGAGCCGCCGACGGCCACCACGGGGATATGCAGGTTGCTCAGGGCGTCCGGTGCTTCGGGGTCGTCGAAGTCGGCAATGACGCCGTCGCCGCGGAACTGGCTGATGTCGCGCATGCGGCTGCGGAAATCCTCTTCCATGAAGAGATCCCACTCGACACGCGTGCTGTTGAGGTAATGCCCAATGCCGGCGATGACCTGGCGGTCATAAACCTTGTTCGCGTTGAATAGAAGGGCGATGCGATGGGGTGCCATGGCCGGGGAAATTACCACGCCACGTGTTAAACGGGTCATGACGCACCGCGGCAAAGAAAACCACGGGAACCGCGAGGGAAATCGCAATTGCGCCGCATGCCCCCTGCTAGTCAGCATCGTTGGAATTCGTCCCCACGTTCGTCAAGGAATTGTTATGTCGTACTTTTCCCACATTCCCAAGATCGCCTTCGAAGGCGCCGGCTCGGACAACCCGCTGGCGTTCCACCACTACGATGCCGGCAAGCAGGTCCTGGGTAAGAGCATGGCCGAGCACCTGCGCCTGGCCGTTTGCTACTGGCACACCTTCGTCTGGCCGGGTTCGGACGTATTCGGCGCAGGCACCTTCGACCGCCCCTGGCACACTGCCGGCGACCCGATGGAGAAGGCTCGCGAGAAGGCCGACGCGGCTTTCGATTTCTTCAGCCGCCTGGGCACGCCGTTCTACACCTTCCATGACACCGACGTGGCCCCGGAAGGCGCCAGCCTCGCCGAGTACAAGAACAACTTCGCGGCCATGGTCGACGTGCTTGAGAAAAAGCAGGCCGAGACCGGTGTGAAGCTGCTCTGGGGCACGGCCAACGTATTCAGCAACCCTCGCTACGCCGCCGGTGCCGCCACCAACCCGCAGCCGGAAGTGTTCGCCTATGCGGCGACCCAGGTGCGTCATGCGATGGAGGCCACGCACCGCCTTGGCGGCGCCAACTACGTCCTGTGGGGTGGCCGCGAAGGCTACGAGACCCTGCTCAACACGGATCTCAAGCGCGAGCGCAACCAGCTCGGCCGCTTCTTCCAGATGGTGGTGGAGCACAAGCACAAGCTCGGCTTCAAGGGCACCATCCTGATCGAGCCCAAGCCGCAGGAGCCGACCAAGCATCAGTACGACTACGACAGCGCCACCGTCTATGGCTTCCTCAAGGACTTCGGCCTCGAGAACGAGGTCAAGACCAACCTCGAAGCCAACCACGCGACGCTCGCCGGCCACTCGTTCCAGCACGAGGTCGCCACGTCGATCGCGCTGGGCCTGTTCGGCTCGATCGATGCCAACCGCGGCGACCCGCAGAACGGTTGGGACACCGACCAGTTCCCGAACAGTGTCGAAGAGCTGACCCTGGTCACTTACGAGATCCTCAAGGCCGGCGGCTTCACCACCGGTGGTTACAACTTCGACACCAAGGTCCGCCGCCAGAGCAGCGCGCCGGAAGACCTCTTCCACGGTCACATCGGTGCGATCGACGCGCTGGCGCTCAGCCTGGAGCGTGCGGCGAAGATGATCGAGCGCGACACCCTGGCCAACCTGAAGGCAAAGCGCTACGCCGGCTGGGATGCGGAGTTCGGCAGCAAGATCCTGCAAGGCGGCTTCACGCTGGCTTCGCTTTCGGACGAGGCAATCTCCCGCGACATCCATCCGAAGCACGTGTCGGGCGGCCAGGAGTTGCTGGAGAACATCGTGAACCGCTATATCTATGGGTGATATGAAACCCGACATGGAAGCTTCGGAACGTATGTACCTTGGTATCGACCTCGGCACCTCCTCCGTCAAGGCGGTGCTTGTCGACGACACGGGAGAGGTGCGCGCAAGCGCCACCAGCCCGCTCGAAGTCTCCCATCCCAGGGCGCGTTGGTCCGAGCAGGACCCCGCGACCTGGTGGTCGGCGACCGAGGCCGCTGTTGCGGATGTTCTCAAGGGAACCGATGCCCGCCGCGTGGCGGCCATCGGTCTTTCGGGGCAGATGCACGGCGCTACGCTGCTCGATAAGTCCGACACCGTTCTTCGGCCGGCCATTCTCTGGAACGACGGTCGCTCGGACGTGGAGTGCGCCGAGCTGGAAAAGGTCCCGGGCTTCCGCGAGATCACCGGCAACCTGGCCATGCCCGGGTTCACCGCGCCCAAGCTGGCCTGGGTGCGCAAGCACGAACCCGAGGTGTTCAGTCGCGTTGCCAAGGTGTTGCTGCCGAAGGATTACCTGCGCCTGCGCCTCACCGGCGAATACATGACCGACGCCTCCGATGCCGCCGGTACGTTGTGGCTCGATGTCGCCAAGCGCCAGTGGAGTGAGGTCATGCTCGCGGCGACGGGACTCGATCGATCGCACATGCCTGAAGTGTTCGAGGGCAGCCAGCCCGCTGGACGGCTGCGCAGGGAGCTGGCCGAGCGCTGGGGCATGAACACCGTGCCCGTGGCTGCCGGTGGCGGCGACAACGCGGCAGGAGCGGTCGGTGTCGGCATCGTCCGCCATGGCCAGGCGATGCTGTCGCTGGGTACGTCTGGGGTTTACTTTGCGGTCTCCGATGGCTTTCGCTCGAGTCCGGAGCAGGCCGTGCACAGTTTCTGCCACGCCTTGCCCGATACCTGGCACCTCATGTCGGTGATGCTAAACGCTGCCAGTTGCCTGGATTTCACGGCCCGCCTTACCGGGCAGAAAGACGTACCGGCGCTGCTTGCCGAGGCCGAGGCACGCGGCCTCAAACCCGACGGCCCGATGTTCCTGCCTTACCTCACCGGCGAGCGCACGCCTCATAACGATGCCCACGCCCGCGGCTCGTTCACTGGCCTGGGGCCCGACACAGATCGGGCCGCTCTGGCCAATGCCACGCTCGAAGGTGTTGGCCTCGGTCTTCTGGATGGCCTGCTCGCGGTGGAGTCCACCGGATTGGTCGCCGAGGAGATCACGGTCATTGGTGGCGGTTCGCGCAGTGCCTATTGGATCCGCATGCTGGCCGACATCCTGGGCAAGCGGTTGGTGCTGCGCAGCGGCGGCGAAGTCGGCCCAGCGCTCGGCGCGGCCCGCCTGGCTCACCTCGCCGTGGACCCGCAGGCCACGCTGGAAGCGGTTTGCCCGATGCCCGCCGTGACCGCGACCTACGAGCCCGATGCAGCGCGTCATGCTTATTTCCTGCAAACGCGCCACCCTCTGTTTCGCCGTACCTACGAACAGTTGAAGCCCCTGACTACCGACGCCGCCCGCGGCGACGATTTCCGCCCCTCCTGAAGGGCGATTCCATAAGCACGGAGATAAGCATGAAGCAGAAAGCCCTACACACGGTGCTGGCCGTATCGATGATCGCCGCAGGCGTTTTCGCCACACCGCAGGCGCATGCGAGCAAGGAAAAGCCGGTCATCGGTTTCTCCATCGACGATCTTCGCGTCGAGCGTTGGACCAAGGATCGCGACTACTTCAAGGCCGCCGTCGAAGCCAAGGGTGGCACCGTCTCGGTGCAGTCTGCCGACGCCAACGAGCAGAAGCAGATCCAGCAGATCGAGAACCTTATCTCGCGCAAGGTCGATGTCATCGTCATCGTGCCGTTCAACGCCAAGACGCTCACCACCGTGGTCGCCGAAGCGAAGAAGGCCGGCATCAAGGTGATTTCGTATGACCGCCTGATCCTCAACGCCGATGTCGATGCGTACATCTCGTTCGACAACGACAAGGTCGGCCAGATGCAGGCCCAGGGCGTGGTCAACGCCGCACCGAAGGGCAATTACTTCCTGCTCGGCGGCGCCCCGACCGACAACAACGCGAAGATCCTTCGCGAAGGCCAGATGAAGGTTCTCGATCCCCTCGTGAAGAAGGGCGACATCAAGATCGTCGGTCAGCAGTGGACCAACGAGTGGCTCGCCTCGAACGCGCAGTCGATCATCGAAAACGCGCTGACCGCGAACAAGAACAACATCCAGGGCATCGTCGCTTCGAACGACGGCACCGCCGGCGGCGCCATCGCCGCGCTCAACGGCCAGAAGCTCGCCGGCAAGGTGGCCGTGTCGGGCCAGGATGCGGATCTCGCCGCGATCAAGCGCATCAAGGCCGGCACGCAGACCATGACGGTCTACAAGCCGATCAAGACGATCGCCACCGATGCCGCCAACCTCGCCATCGACCTCGCCCAGGGCACGGCGCCGAAATTCACCTCCAAGATGAACAACGGCAAGGGCGACATCAACACGATCCTGCTCACCCCGACCCTGCTGACCAAGCAGAACGTCGACCTCGTGGTGAAGGACGGCTTCTACACCCAGGCGCAGGTCGGCCCGTAAGCTAGCGTTAGGCGTAAGATCGGCGACGCCCCGCCTCGCGGCGGGGCGTCGCCCTGCTAAAGGAAATATCGGTGAGCGAATACCTGTTCGAGATGCGCCAGATCGTCAAGGAATTCTCCGGCGTGCGCGCGCTCAATGGCATCGACCTGGCTGTGCGGCCGGGCGAGTGCGTCGGTCTGTGCGGCGAGAACGGCGCCGGCAAGTCGACCCTGATGAAAGTCCTGTCCGGTGTGTATCCCTACGGCACCTGGGAAGGCGAGATTCTTTTTGACGGCAAGCCCCTGCGCGCGCACTCGGTGCGCGATAGCGAGGATGCCGGCATCGTCATCATCCACCAGGAGCTGATGCTGGTTCCGCAGCTCTCCGTTGCCGAGAACATCTTTCTCGGCAACGAGATCCGCAAGTACGGCGGTGTGATGGACTACGACGCGATGTATGCGAAGGCCGAAGCGCTGCTTACCCGGCTCAAGCTGAAGGATGTCAACGTCGCGGCGCCCGTGATGAACTACGGCGGGGGTTACCAGCAGCTGTTCGAGATCGCCAAGGCGCTGGCCAAGAATGCACGCCTGCTCATCCTCGACGAGCCTTCCTCCTCGCTGACCTCCTCCGAGACCGACACGCTGCTGTCGATCATCGAGGACCTCAAGCACGAAGGCGTGGCCTGCGTGTACATCTCGCACAAACTCGAGGAAGTGGCGCGCGTCTGCGACACGGTCACCGTGATTCGCGACGGCAAGCACATCGTCACCAAGCCGATGAGCGAGATGACCACGCATTCGATCATCACCGCGATGGTCGGCCGCGACATCGAGAACCTGTTCCCGAAGGTGGACCATGACATCGGTGAGGTGATCTTCGAGGCGAAGCATGTCACCTGCTGGGACGTGGCCAACCCGAACCGCAAGCGCGTCGACGATATTTCCTTCGAGGTACGTCGTGGTGAGATCCTCGGCATCGCAGGCCTGGTGGGTGCGGGCCGTACCGAGCTGGTCTCGGCGATCTTCGGCGCTTACCCCGGCCGTTACGAGGCCGAGCTGGTTCTCGAAGGCAAGCCGATCAAGATCAGAAGCCCCGAGCAGGCGATCAAGGCCGGGCTTTCGCTTGTGCCTGAAGATCGCAAGCGTCAGGGCATCGTTCCCTTGCTGGGCGTGGGCGACAACATCACCCTGGCCACCCTGTCGCATTACGCACACGCGGGCCAGATCGATCGTCAGGCCGAGCTCCAGGTGGTCGAAGCCGAGATCAAGCGCCTTCGCGTCAAGACGGCCAGCCCGGAGCTCGCCATCATGGGCCTGTCCGGTGGCAACCAGCAGAAGGCTGTGCTGACCAAGATGCTGCTGCCCGGTCCCAAGGTGCTGATCCTGGACGAGCCGACCCGCGGCGTCGACGTGGGCTCCAAGTACGACATCTACAAGTTGATGTTCGAACTGGCAGGCAAGGGCGTTGCGATCATCATGGTGTCCTCGGAGATGCCCGAAGTGCTCGGCGTGAGCGATCGCGTCCTGGTCGTTGGCGAGGGTAAGCTGCGTGGCGACTTCAAGAACGCCGGCCTGACGCAGGAGCAAGTACTCGCCGCCGCGATCTCGCATGCCGCCGAGGGGCCCGCACACGCGGCCTGATCCTTAAATCTATTCACGCGTTACCAGGAAGCTCCTCCATGCAGTCGCAGCAAATCCAGCAACTGTTCGTCCGTTACAAGATCCTCGCGCTGCTCATCGCCGTCGCGATCATCTGGGTCTTCTTCCACATCAAGACCGACGCGGCCTTCGTCACGCCGGGCAACCTGTCCAATCTGTTCCGACAGATGGCCATCACCGGCATGCTCGCCTGCGGCATGGTGTTCGTCATCATCGCCGGTGAGATCGATCTGTCGATCGGCTCGCAGCTCGGCCTGCTAGGTGGCGTCGTCGCCATCCTCACCGTGAACCAGGGGTGGGGAACATGGCCGGCCATCGGTGCGGTGCTGGTGCTCGGCCTGCTGATCGGCGCGCTCAATGGCTACATAGTCACGAAGTTGCGCGTGCCCTCGTTCATCGTCGGCCTGGGCGGCATGCTCGCCTTTCGCGGCATCGTGCTCTACATCACGGGCAGCTCCACGATCGCCCCCGCGCCGGACAACCTCATCACGATCGGGCAGGGCTTCGTCCCGCCTGGCGTATCGGTCTGGATCGGTGGCCTGATCTTCCTGGCCATGGTTGCGCTGACCGCGCGCCGTCGCGTGCGTCGGGGCAAGCTTGGCCTGACGCAGGCTGCGTTGTGGATCGATATCCTGAAGATGGTGGCGATCGGCGCCTTCATCTTCGGCTTCGTGCGCATGCTCAATGACGCCAATGGCATCCCCATTCCGGTGATGATCCTGCTCGGCCTGCTGGCCGTGTTCACCTATGTCTCCACGCAGACCGTGTTCGGCCGGCACATCTACGCGGTCGGCGGCAACATGGAAGCCACGCGCCTTTCGGGCGTAAACGTGGCACGCGTCAAGCTGGTCGTGTTCGCCATCATGGGCCTGATGTGCGCCTTCGCCGGCATCATCACCGTGGCACGTACCGGTTCGGGTTCGCCGTCCGCCGGTACCGGCGGCGAGCTGGATGCGATTTCGGCCTGCTTCATCGGCGGCACCTCCATGCGCGGTGGTTCGGGCACGGTCTACGGCGCACTCATCGGTGCGCTGGTCATGGCCAGCCTCGACAACGGCATGCAGTTGATGGACGTCGACAATTCCTGGCAGATGATCATCAAGGGCGTGATCCTCGTCCTGGCCGTGTGGGTCGACGTGCTCTCCGGCTCCAACCGCAACGGCTGATCCACAAAAGCATCGCCGATGAATCGACTCCTGTAGGAGCCGATTCATCGGCGAATGGGTGCTCGCTCGAACTTCTCGGGAAAACATGGACGACCTCCACCACCTCCAGGGCACCTGGGCCCAGATCCGCTTCGAAGAGAACGGCATCATCAATCCGCCCGATGTCCATGGCGGCTACGGAGTGATCACGACCATCGAGGGCGATACCTTCGCCGTCCACCTGCCCACCGGGGAGCTGCTGCTCGCAGGCCGCTTCCTCCTAGACCCGACCGCTACACCGCGCTCGATCACCTGGATCGACAGCATGGGCGATGACGCGGGGAAGATGCTTCCCGCGAGCTACGAGTTGAACGGCGACTCGTTCGTCTTCATCGCAGCGGATGAAGGTATGCCGCGGCCGGTGGAGTTCGCGACGTCGCCAGGGCTGACGTTGCGCGGGTTCGGTCGGCGCGGTACTCCGTAGCCATCGCCGCTGAAGCGGCTCCTACACAGAGCGAGGTTCCGCTTCATGTAGGAGCCGACGGCGAAGTCCGTTTCAGATGGCTGAACTGATACCCAGAACGAGTGGTGCCGCGGTGTGTCGCATGCCGCCGGTCAGGCATCCGGCGAGCTCGATGGTAAGTTGCGGCAGGAATACGCTGGCGTGGTTCGCTTGGAATGGGCCTGTCGCGATGTCTCCCTTTGCAGCCAGCATCGACCCGACGGGGATGGTCACGCCCAGACTATTCAGTGGCGCCTCGCTGGTGGCTAGGACCTGACCGCTGGCGTCGGTCCAGTTCAGTTGAAGCTGCCCGATGAACGATGAAACGCCGAGGCAGCTGTAGGTGCCTTGACCGCTCACAGTAAAGCTCCCACCGGTCATGGCTGACTCACTCGTCGTCAGGCAGGAAAAGTTTCCGGACGCAGAAAACGCGATGTTCTGGGGGGCGAGGGTTACGGCGGGGGTGTAGGTCTGGTTTCCAATGCCCGTACAAAGCGCTCCGCTGACTGCGACTTGCGCGCTTGTTGCCGGCGAGATGGTCATGCAGGCAAACGCGACTACTGCCGTGCAAATGGCTGCCTGGATTTTCTGGCGTATGTTCACGGTGAACTCCTTTTCGATGTGGTCGCCAATGGCGCATCTGTTGTGCGGACATCCTTGGTCCGGTACGCACGGTACGTCATCGACGGTGGCACGATAGTCGCGGGTAGATCCTGGGCCTATATGCCGTCGGTTGTAGGCGAGGATGGGCCTATCCGGCATGCGATCGGTATGTCTTTGATCGCGTATGCAAGGCGCGCCGTCGAAGCAGCAACCACGCAGGGTAAAGCTCTGCTTTGTGTGGGAGCCGCTTCAGCGGCGACGGGTGCTCGCGATCTCGCCACGGATCGCGTTTACTTCGCGGTATTCAAAGCCCTCGCCATCTTCAGATGCTCCTTCAGCGTCGGCAGTGTCTTCGTCGCGAACGCCTTCAGCTCCTTGTTCGAGCCCTTCTGCGCTTCCACTTCGAAGATCGCAACCGCCTTCTGGTGATCGGCAACCATCACCTTGGCGAACTCCTTGTCGAAGGCCGCGCCATTGAGCATCTTCAGCGCGTCGATGTCCTTCTGGTTCGCGGGAGGCGGCGATTCGGCGGTGGCATAACCACGGTCACCCGCGGCGAGGCTCTTCAGTTCCTCGCCTGCCTTGGTGTGGTCGGCGACGATCTGTCGGGCGAACGCTTTCACTTTGTCAGAGCCGGCGTTGGTCTCGGCCAGCTTACCGGCTTCGATTTCAGCGAGGCCGGCACCGCTGGCATTGGTGACGAAGCCAGCGTCGGTTGGCGTGCCGCCCTTGGAATCGGTTTGCTGGGCGAAGGCGGCCATGGGGATGGCGGCGATGAGGAGAGCGGTGGCAAGGATACGGGGCAGGGCGAGGTGCATGGCGTCTTCTCCGGTGACAAGGACCGAGGTTTCGCATCCGCGCCATGAAGTCGCCGTGACCGTTGCGGGTAGGAACCTTCCACGGGGGTAGCTGGCTCGTGCCTTCACCGATGTATCGCATCGGGCCGCCGTGATTGCCGACGTGAGCGACTGGTTTGTCGTGTCGTGGGCGACGTCGGGTTGAGGCTTTGTCGGATGGTGTCGCGAGCACCTTATCGCCGCTGAAGCGGCTCCTACAGGGGCGGGGCGCAATGGCCGGGGCCGCAACGAAAAGGGGCGCCCTGAGGCGCCCCTTTTGTCTTGCATCTTGCGTGTCGCTTACTTGCTGCGAACAGCCTTCACGCCAAGACCGGCGGCATCGCGCAGGATCTCGGCCTTGTCCGTCTTCTCCCACGAGAACGCCGTGAACGTGTTGCCGTTCTTGTCGGTGACGTCGTAGGGCTTGCGGCCGAAGTGACCGTTCGAAGCGGTCTGCTGGTACATCGGGTGCACGAGGTCGAGCATCTTGATGATGCCGAACGGGCGCAGGTCGAAGTGCTTGCGGATCAGCTTCTCGATCTTCTCGTCGGGAATCTTGCCGGTGCCGAAGGTGGTCACGGAGATCGAGGTCGGCTCGGCCACACCGATGGCGTAGCTGACCTGGATTTCGCAACGGTCGGCCAGGCCGGCGGCGACGATGTTCTTGGCGACGTAACGCGCGGCGTAGGCAGCCGAACGGTCGACCTTGGACGGATCCTTGCCGGAGAACGCGCCACCACCGTGACGGGCCCAGCCGCCGTAGGTGTCGACGATGATCTTGCGGCCGGTGAGGCCGCAGTCGCCCACCGGGCCGCCGATGACGAACTTGCCGGTCGGGTTGATGTGGAACTTGGTGCCCTTGTGCAGCAGCTTCGCCGGCAGCACGGGCTTGAGGATCAGCTCGCGTACGCCTTCGATGAGGTCCTTCTGCTTGACGTCCGGATCGTGCTGGGTCGAAAGCACGACGGCGTCGATGGCGACGGCTTCGCCGTTCTCGTAGCGCAGGGTGAC
>Ga0182006_1000447_pt1 | contig 32746 bp, 20 predicted proteins | sample Sormic07211104_1_FD_123022 | JGI IMG/M metagenome (GOLD analysis project Ga0182006, IMG submission 123022) | Rhizosphere microbial communities from Sorghum bicolor, Mead, Nebraska, USA - 072115-104_1 MetaG | ecosystem: Host-associated > Plants > Roots > Rhizosphere | place: USA: Nebraska...
GTGTTCTCGATCCGCAATACCAGCGTCGAGGCCTATGCGCACCCCATCGTGCACGAGGTGAAGGTGAGCCGCGCCGACCTGCTGGGCGACCTGCGCAAGCCCGACAAGCGCGCGGCCTACCTCGACCTGGGCGGCGAATGCTGGTACGTGCTGGGCAACGACGCGAAAGGCCGCTGCATCGCCACGCCCGAGGAGGTGCCGGCCGAGTGCGGCGTGATGGTGCTCGAGGGCGATCGCCTCGTGGTGGCACGCGCGGCCGTGCATCGCGCGTTCGATCGCATTCCGTTTGCGGTGTGGCTTGCGCTGGCCAAGGCGCAGCCGGTAGAGGGCTTCGAGGACGACGCGCAGGACATGCTGATCTGAGCCGTTTCCTTGCGCAGTTCAGTGCAGGGGATAGGAGTCCAGCAGCTCGTGGCGGAACGGGGACGTGAAATGCGAGCGCACCAGGCGGAATTCGGTCGCCGTCCAGCGGATCGGGGCCCGCAATGTGGGCCCTGCGGCATGCTCCGAGTGCCGTGCGATCGTGATGTGCGGTGTCCACACGTGAACCAGAAGGGGAAAGCCGGCCCGCAGCAGCACGTGGGTGATGTCGCGCTGAAGGCGTCGCAATCCTTCGTGCTCGGACAGCTGCATCACCGAGACATTGTTCGACCAGGTGCATGAGCGGTCGAGCGTGAGCTCCAGCGGCTGCATCGACACTTCGGCGAGCGCGGCACGCAGCCGTTGCTCGGCGTCTTCCTGTTGGTCGTCGAGGTACTGAAGCGTCAGGTGCAGGCGTTCCTGGGGCGGAAAGGAGCAGCCGCGGGGCCACAACCAGTCCTTGCGGTGAGTCTCGATGTCGACCTGGACTTCCCTGGTGGGAAAAAGCCCGATGAGAAGCTGTCTGCGAGCAGCCATTGCGCACCTCCATCAGGATTCGGATGGCCACCAATTCTCGGCCGTCGTGCGGATCACGCGCGCCGCCTGGACGCGAATGTCGTCCCTGTCGCGGGCTACCTTGAAGGGCCAGGTCGAAATCCGGCCAGTGCGAGAGCGGGAGCGGGCCTGCAACGGGTGCAGCCGGGAGAAAAAAAGAACCTGCGCAGAGGGCGCAGGCGGATTGGCGGTGGTCATGGTCGTCGCCTTGAAGTTGTTCTCGGAGACGACGAATTCTAGGGAAATACTGTGTTTGTGTACAGTATGTTTCCGGGCTCGCAAGCCCTGAGGAAGGCTGCTCTCTAAGGCTGGACGGGTGCGCCGAGCAGGGCGTCCAGGTCGATGGCCGCCGCCATCGCCTTGTAGCCGGCATCACCCGGATGCAGGTGGTCGCCCGAGTCCATTGCCGCCTTCAACCGCGAGGGGCGGGCCGGGTCGCGCAGCAGCGCATCGAAGTCGACTACCGCGTCGAACACCCTGCTCTCGCGAATCCAGCGGTTCACGGCCTGGCGCACCTTGTCCTTGTCGGGCGAGTAGTGGCCTTCGAGCGGCGTGCCTTCCAGCGCGCGCTCGGTCGGCGCGATGGTGCCGGCCATGATGCGCACGTTGTGGGCATGGGCCATCTCGGCCAGTTGCCGCAGGCCCTGGATGACGGCTTGCGCGCTCACCGCGGGCTCGTCCGGTGCGAAGGGGCCGCCGGGCCAGCCGATGTCGTTGGTGCCCAGCAGCACGACCATGGCGCGCACGCCGGGCTGGCTGAACACGTCGCGGCCCGCGCGCTCCAGGCCGGCACGGCCCATGCCGTCCTTCAGCAGGCGGCCGCCGGAGATGCCGGCGTTCAGCACCGCGACGTTGCGGCCCGCCAGCCGCTCGGCCAGCGCGTCGGGCCAGCGGGTGTTGGCGCCGGGCGTGGAGCCGTTGCCGTCGGTCAGCGAATCGCCGAGGGTGACGACGGTGATGGGTGGCTGCTGCGTCTCGACCATGAGGCCGCTCACGTAGACGCGGGTGCTCCACGCGGTGGCCGTGGCAGGCAGGCGCTGCGCCGCGCTCAGGTCGCCGTCGGCCACGTAGGCTGTCTGGCGTGCATCGAAATGAAAGCCCGCGGGCTGGCTGGGCTGCGGCAGGTAGAGCGACACGGCCACCTCGGCGAGTGCAGGCAGGGCAATGTCCACCGGATCGCTGACCAGCCGCGCGCCGGGCGGGATGGTGACTTCGGTCTGCCCGCCGAAGCGCAGCGGCCGGTCGCTGCCTTCGACGACCGCCGAGCCCTCGGCATGCCGCGCCAAGCGCGCCGCGCCGATGTGCAGCGGTGTGGTGCCGCCTTCGTTGCTGATCGCCACGCGCAGCCGCGAGCCACCGATGCTCAGCCGCGCCACCTGCCGCACGGTCTGCCGGTTGAACTGGAACGGCAGGCCGGTGGGCAGCACGAAGTCGCCGCTCCAGATCGGCTGCGTGCTGGACATCCAGCTGGGGCTCCAGTGCGCGGCGGCCGGTTCGGCCACCGAGCCGGCAGCGAGGCCGGCCAGGGTGAGTGCGAGGGTGCCGTGGCGCAGGATCGATGCGAATTTCGGGGTTGTCATGAGAGTCCTTCGATGAGCGGTGAAGCCAGGACTCGACTTTCTTGCATGCGTATCCGGAGGGGTAGACGGCAGAATGGCATGCAGACCATTCCATATTCGAATACACCATGGACACCCTGCGCGCCCTCGAAGCCTTCGTGCACAGCGTGGAGCTGGGCAGCCTCTCGGGCGCGGCCCGCGCGCTCGGCACCACGCAGCCGACCGTCAGCAAGCTGGTCGCGGGACTGGAGCGCTCGCTCGGGGTGCGCCTGCTGCGGCGCACGGCGGCCGGCCTGAGCCTGACGGAGGAGGGGCAGCGATTTCACGAGCGCGCACGGCGCATGCTGGAGGACTACGGCGACGCGGTGTCCGATGCACGCGAAGGCATCCAGCAGCCGCGCGGCCTGCTGCGCATGAGCGCGCCGGTGACGATGGGGCAGCGGCATCTCAATGCGATGGCGCTGGAGTTCCTGGGCCTGTATCCGGACATCGAACTGGAGCTGGTGCTCGACGACCGCTTCGTCGATCCGCTGGAGGAGCGCATCGACGTGTCGCTGCGCGTCGGCGGCGCCTTGCCGCCCGACCTCGTTGCCCGCCACCTGGGCACGTGGCCGCGCGTGCTGGTCGCCTCGCCCGACTACATCGCGGCGCGCGGCAGGCCGCGCAAGCCGCAGGACCTGCTGGCGCACGACTACCTGCGCTATGCGTCAGGCGACGACGGCGTGCTGCTGCAAGGCCCTGAAGGCTCCGTCACGGTGCCGGTGCGCAGCCGCTACCGTGTGAACAACGCGGTGGCTTTGCTCGACAGCGTGCTCGGCGGCGCAGGCATTTCGCTGCAGCCCACCTGGATGGTGGCCGACCCGCTCGCGCAAGGCCGGCTGGTGCGCGTGCTGGGCCGGCACACCGGGCCGCCGCAGGAGGCGCACCTGCTGTATGCCCCGCGTCGCCAACTGCCGCTGCGGGTGCGCGTGCTGGTGGACTTTCTGTCGGAGCGGGTGGCGAAGCTGCCGGGCGCCTCCCGCGCGGCTGTTTCGTCTGCTGGGTTCAGTGGCAGCCGCAGGCCGGCTCCCGAGCCGTTGCAAAAGAAGACGGCAGGTCAGTCGAGGCGGATCTCGAAGTAGGCCTCGTCGGCTTCGCCCAGCGCACGGAAGCCCGCGGTCTTCGCGGCTTCGTAGGCCTTGGCCCAGGTGGCGGCCAGTGCGAGTTCGTCCTTGGTGAGTTCGTCGGCGCTGGACTCGCTGGCGTTCTCGAATGCCTTCAGCGCAGGTTCGACGCCGTCGCCCAGCAGCTTGTCGAGTTCACGGCGAAAGCGCGACTCCGCGGTGGCGATGACGTCGGCCGGGGCGTCGGGAAAGTCGACCAGTTTCACGGTGTAGCTCATGGCCGGATGCTACGTGATGCGGGTGCAGGGAGCGGCCCCTTCGCTCAGACGACCGACACAGCGGCGGACCCCGCGGCGCGGTTGTCGAAGATCGGCGGCGTCTTGACGATCGACGTGAGCGCGGGTACGGCCGCGCGCAGCGAGGCCAGGTCGGGGCGCGGACGGCGCAGCTGCGCGTCCGGGGAGAACGCCGCCTCCATGGCATGCGCCGCACCCAGCACCTGGTGGTCGGCCCTGAACCCGCCCACGATCTGCAGCCCGAACGGCATGCCTGCGTGGTCGAGGCCGCAGGGCAGCGAAATCGCCGGGTGCGTCGTCAGCGTGACCACGTAGGTCAGCGCGAGCCAGCGGTAGTAATTGGCCTGCGTCTCGCCATTGATGGTGTCGGCGTACAGCTGTGTCCACGGGAAGGGCGAGACCGGCGTGGTCGGCGACAGCACCAGGTCGTAGTCGGCGAAGGTCGCCTGGAAGCGCTTGAGGAGCCGGGTCTGCTCGGCCTGCGCCCAGGCGCTGTCGAGCAGGCTCATGCGTGCACCCATCTCGTAGTTGGCGCGCGGGTTGGGGCCCAGGCTGTTCGGGTCGCGCTCGTAGGCTGCCTGCATGCCCGCCACGAAGGCCTCGGCGCGCAGCACGTCGAAGCAGCGATGCGCTTCGCCCATGTCGAACTCGACCTTGTCGCAGCGGCGAAACAGGTGCCGCATGGCCTCGATCTTCCGGCGGAAGGTGGCGCGGATGCCGTCGTCCACCGCGCAGGTGCCGAAGTCCTCGGTCCACGCCACGCGCAGGTTGGCCAGGTCGACGCGCTCCGGCACGAGAAATGACTGCGGGTCCAGTGGATAGCTCAGCGGGTCGCCGGCGTTCGCGCCCGCGGACGCCGCCAGTTGCAGGCAGGCGTCTTCCACCGTGCGGCCCATCGGGCCGACCACCGAGATCGGCGTCCAGCCCAGCGGCTTGCGCACGCTCGGCACGATGCCCGGCGAGGGACGGAAGCCCACCACGCCGCACTTGGATGCGGGAATGCGCAGCGAGCCGCCGGTGTCGGAGCCCGTGCACACGGGCAGCATGTCGCAGGCCAGAGCGGCCGCCGAGCCGCCGGACGAGCCGCCGGCATTCAGGTTCGGGTTGAAGGGGTTGCCGGTGGCACCCCACACGTCGTTGCGCGAGTTGGCGCCCGCGCCCATCTCGGGCACGTTGGTCTTGCCCGCCACGATGGCGCCCGCGCGGCGCAGCCGGGCCACGAGCTCGATGTCTTCCGTCGGCACGTGGTCGCGGTAGATCGCCGAGCCCCAGGTCGTGAGCAGGCCCTCGGTGGGCTCCAGGTCTTTCACGCCAAGCGGCAGGCCATGCAGCAGGCCGAGCGTGTCGCCGCGCAGGACGGCGCTTTCCGCCGCCTTGGCCTCGGCGCGCGCGCGCTCGAAGCTGGTGGCGGTCACCGCGTTGACGAAGGGGTTCACGCGCTCGATCCGCGCGATGCACGCCTCCAGCAGTTCGACGGGCGAGACCGCCTTGCTGCCGATGAGGCGGCGGAGTTCGACGGCGGACTTCTCGACGAGCTCCGTGCCGGTGTTCATGTGATTCATCAGTCGGCAGTGATGTTGGCGCGCGCCGCAACCGCGCGCATCAGGGGCAATTCACGGGTGATCAGCTCGCTCGCCGCGGCGGCGTTGCTGTAGCTCGGCTCCAGGCCCTGGCCCAGCAGCTTGGTGCGCGTGTCGGGGTCGGCGATGGTCACGGCCAGCGCCTTCTCGAGCTTGGCCTTGACGTCGGCGGGCAGGCCCTTCGGCCCCGCCACCATCAGCCACGAGTCCATGTCGATGCCGGCGTAGCCGCTCTCGGCGAAGGTGGGCACGTCGGGCAGCAGCGCGGAACGCTTCGCGGTGGTCAGTGCAATGGCCTTGATCTTGCCGCTCTTGAGCTGGGGGATTGCCGCGCTCACGGTATCGATGCTGAACGGGATCTGGCCGCCCATCAGGTCGGTCATTGCGGGGGCGCTGCCCTTGTAGGGCACGTGCGTCATTTTCAGGCCGGTCGCATGCAGCATGGTCTCGCCGGCGAACTGGGCGGTCGTTCCGGTGCCGAAGGAGCCGTACGAGTATTTGCCCGGCGAGGCCTTCACGTAATCGACGAACTGCTTCACCGTCTGCACCGGCACCTCGCTGTTGGCCAGCAGGATCAGCGCGACGCGCCCCGCGATGCCGATCGGCTCGAAGCTCTTCACGGGGTCGTAGGGCAGGTTGGAGCGGATCGCCGGGTTGACGGTGAATGTGGAGCCCGAGCTGATCAGCAGCGTGTAGCCGTCGGGGGCCGCTTTCGCCACATAGCTTGCGCCGACGACCGTGCCTGCGCCCGCGCGATTCTCGATGACGACGGGCTGGCCGAGTTCCTTGCCGAGCCGCTGTGCGATCACCCGGCCGTTGACGTCCGTCGCGCCGCCGGGCGGGAAGGGAATCACCAGCGTGATGGGGCGCGACGGGAAACCCGTGTCCGCGGCGAGGGCGGCCAGCGGTGCAAGACCAAGGCAGGACAGCAGCGCCGTGCCGACCATGAGCGGGAGACGGTTCATCGGGATACTCCTGGAGCTAGGGGGGATGAGTTCATCCTAGGAGTGGCGGGGCGCTGCTACAAGCGCAATGTTTAGAATTGTCGATTGCCGATTCGGCAATCGACGCAGGCCGCTTGTGGCCGCACCAACCGGGAAATCCATGGCAATTCGCGCCTTGCAGGAAACCGCGGTCCGGTACTTTCTAGAGGTTGTGAAGACCGGTTCCGTGAAGGACGCCGCGCTCAAGCTCAACGTCGCGCCCTCGGCGGTCAGCCGGCAGGTGGCACGGCTGGAGCGTGAGCTCGACACGCTCCTGTTCGAGCGCCACGCGCGCGGCATGGTGCCCAACGCGGCCGGCGAGATGCTGGCCGCGCACGCCAAGCGGGCGCAGCAGGACATCGAGCGGGTCACCAACGACATCGCCGGCCTGCGCGGCCTGCGCAGCGGGCATGTGCGCGTGGCGAGCACGGAGGGTTTTGCCTTCGACTTCATCCCGACGCTGATCGCGCAGTTCCGGCAAAAGCACGAAGGCATCCGCTTTCACCTCGAGGTCTGTTCGCTGGGCGACATTTCCAGGCGCGTGCGCGACGGCGAAGCCGACGTGGGCATCACCTTGAGCGCTGTGCCCGAGCCCGGCATCGAGATCGAACTGCGGCACCCCAGCCCCATCCTGGCCGTGATGGCGAGGGATCACCCCCTGGCGATGCAGCGGCAGTTGTCGCTGCGCCAGGTGGTGGCGTACCCGCTGGGGTTGCCGCAGGAAGACAGCTCGATCCGGCGCCTGCTCGACGCCAGCTGCATCCGGCAGGGTTTGCGCTATGAGCAGGCCATGTCCAGCAACCACGCGAGTGCGCTGCTGAGCTTTGCGGCGGCCGGCGGCAGCGTTGCTTTCTATGGCGCGCTGTCGATGCGAACGCTGTTGCGGAGCAAGGCGCTGGTCGCCATTCCGCTCAAGGACCGCGAGATGAACGAGCGCCACCTCGAGATCGAGACCATGGCGGGGCGCTCGCTGCCCGATGCCGGGAAAGCCTTTGTGCGGTTCTTGGTCGAGGCCGTGAAAGCCTCCGGCTGATCCGGCCGCCCAGCAAGGACCGCCCCACGCGAATCGCGTGCGGACCTCCTATAAATACGGGATGCCTGGAGAGGCTCCTTTCAGGTCAACTCGGACACTTGCAAGCATGCGAAAGCGAAGCAATGCCGAGACGGACCATCCACAGCGCGACCATCACCTTGAAACTGCCATTCGACCTGGACGCCAGCGAAGAGGTCACTGCCCTTCGGGCTGCCGGCATTCCCGTTGACGCGCAGGGCAATGCAGAACGGGGCTTTCTCTTCGTCAGGTTCGGCGAAGAAAGGGGAAAGCAGACCAACATCTTTCGGTGGTTTGCCGGTGGGGTGGGGCCAGACCGTCGCGATGTCCGCACTGCTTCTCGATCCCGCGAACACAGTGCCGCGCGTTCAGGCGACGTGCTCAATGGCTGGATGCCCAACTAGCTTCGCGTCCAGGTCGGGTGGTCGAATAACCCCGCCTTCGCCGCTGGGGTCGAACATATACCCGACGCCCCAGACCGTCAGGATGTAAGAGGACGGCCCGTTCTGCAATAGCTTTCGAAGCCGGGAGACTTGCACATCCAGGCTGCGCTCGAAAGCGCCGAGTTCGCGGCCACGCGCTACCTGAGCGAGTTTTTCCCGCGAAAGCGGCTGCCCCGCATGGCGGACCAGCACCTTGAGTATCGCGATCTGAACGGTTGTGATGCCCAGGATTTGCCCGTCCCTGCGAAGCGTGCGCGTGCCCAGGTTGAATTCGAATGGACCAAACCGGACCACCTCGTTTCTGCTCGAAGGACCGCCCGGCTCCTCCCTCGGAGGGCTGCGCCGCAGAATTGCCTGGATACGCGCTCGTATTTCCCTGGGATTGAATGGTTTGCGGACATAGTCGTCCGCGCCCATCATCAATCCCGCAATTCGATCGGTATCTTGCGCCTGCGCACTGAGAATGATGATGGGAACCCGGATGCCATTGGCTCGCAGCCGCTGGCAGATCGAAAAGCCGTCCTCGTCCGGCAGCAGCAGGTCGAGCACGATGAGGTCAATCGCGCGGCGATGCAGGATCGACGAGAGCGATGCACCGTTCTCGGCCTCGAATACCTCGAATCCCTCTTGCGAAAGATAGCTGCCTAGCAATTGCCGCACGCGGGGGTCGTCATCAACTATTGCGATCGCGTCGGCTCGGTGGGCTATCGTCATGGAAGCAAACTTTGTTAAATGAGAATCTCGCTCGTATCGGCGGTTTTGCGGGGTTATAGGGCTGCACCAGTTGATTGATCAAATCCATCAATTTGGCCGAAGGGCTATTTGCGGAGCGAAAAGGCAGCCCCTCCGGACCCCGTTGTTTCCAATTGACACGATAAATGAAATTCAGTCTCTCATATTTCAATGCAATCTTGAGATCGATTCAGGATGCAATAAAAACGAACGTGAATAAATTGGCGTTTGTACGAGGAATGCATAATTCGGGCTGAGGCGAAAGCTCCAATTACGATTGTTTGTATTTAGAGTCCGCGGCTCGCACAGGGAGGCATGGAGCACCGGAAACACCGGCGCCCGCGCTCGCAGTTCTTGCGGAGCGCATTGCCAGGACAGACAGGTTATGAACCGGATTTTTCGCGTCATCTGGAACGACGCACTCGCCCTTTGGACCGTCGCTTCCGAATTGGGACGTGGCCACGCAAGATCTACCTCAGCCACGCAGGGCGTGGCCCTGCTAGCCGCCACTTTGCTGGCGGCTGCTTCCTTGCCCGCCTCCGCCGCATGTACGACGGACACGAATGCCAATGCAGTCAATTGCACGGGAAACCAGGGCACGACGGTAGGTACGGGCGCGGCCACCACGCCGGGCGTCTCGGTCACGGTCACGTCGGGCGCGACGGTCGATACAGGCAACAGCTCGGGCATCAGCGTCGGCGACCAGGCAGCCATCGTGATCCAGAACGGCGGGATCGTTCAGAACAATGCCGCCAGTGGCGGCGCGTCGCCTTACCCGGGCATCGGTGCGAACACGATCGAGGTCAACAACAACAGCACGATCACCATCGATGCAGGGGGCTCCGTCGCCGCCAGCGGCTCAGGTGGCAACTCCGAAGCCATCAACCCCCTGGGCAGCGGAAACATCATCACCAACAACGGCGCGATCAGCTCTGCCCATACCGCGATCTGGTTCCAGGCGAACAGTGGTTCCAACACCGTCGTGAACACCGGCAGCATCGTGGCCGGCGCCGGCACGAACTCGACCACGACGACCGTCATCGGCGCCAGCGGCACGATGGCGGTCGATTTCACCAACAAGGGCAGCCTCGTCGGCTCGCTCGCCTTCGCTGGCGGCAGCGACGTGCTGCGCTGGTACACGGGAGCCACGATCACCGGCAACATCAGCGGTGGCGCGGGCGCCGACCTGCTCACGCTCAACAGCGACAACGGCGCGAGCGACACTTTCGCGCCGCGGTCTCTCACCGGATTCGAAACGCTGGTCAACAACAGCGGCACCTGGAAATTCAATGTCGCGCTGGCACCAGCGGGCATCACGAGCACCACGGTCCTGGGAGGAACGCTGATCCTTGGCGCCGACAACAGCGCCTATGCAGGCAGCATGACCGTGGGCTCGGGCGGCGTGCTGCAGAGCAGCGCGCAGTTCGCGCCGGCGACGATCACCGACAACGGACTCGTGCGCTTTGCCCAGCCCGACAACGCAACCTACAGCGGCCTGTTGAGCGGCACGGGCGGCATCGAGAAGACCGGCACGGGCACGCTCACGCTGATCGGGGACCAGACCTTCACGGGCCTCACCACTGTTTCCGCGGGAACGCTGCAGCTCGGCAACGGCGGCACCACGGGCAGCATCGTGGGCAACATCCTGAACAACGCGACGCTGGCCATCAACCGCTCGAACGCGCTCACGCTGTCGGGCACGATCAGCGGCACCGGCTCGCTCGTGAAAGAGGGCGCCGGCGCCACGACGCTGACCGCAGCCAACAGCTACAGCGGGGGCACCGCGCTCAAGCAGGGCCGATTGAACGTCGGCAACAGCCTGGCGCTGGGCACCGGCGCGCTGGCAATGGACAACGGCACCACGCTCGGCTTCGCCGCCGACGGCCTGAACCTCGCCAACGCCATCGTGCTGACCGGCAGTGAAGACCCGGTCATCGACACCGGCAGCTTCAGCGCAGCGCTCAGCGGCAACATCAGCGGCAGCGGCTTCATCACCAAGCTGGGCAGCGGCACCCTCACGCTCTCGGGCGCCAACAGCTATACCGGCGCGACCGACGTGGCCGAAGGCACCCTGAGGGCAGGCGCGAGCGGCACCTTCAGTGCGGCCTCGGCACACACGGTGGAAAGCGGTGCCACGCTCGACCTCGCGGGCTTCAGCCAGACGGTGGCCTCGCTCGCCAACAGCGGCACCGTCTCGCTGGTGGGCACCGCACCGGGCACCACGCTCACCGTCACCGGCGCCTATGCCGGCAACAACGGCGTGCTGCGGCTGGGCACTTTCCTGGGCGACAGCAACAGCGTGAGCGACCGGCTGGTGCTGGACGGCGCGAGCGCCTCGGCCAGCGGCCGCACCAGCGTGCAGATCACGCAACTTGGTGGCCTGGGCGCGCTGACCACGGGCAACGGCATCGAGGTGATCTCGGCGCGCAACGGTGCCACCACCACCGCGCAGACCACGAAGGACGCCTTCTCTCTCGCAGGCGGGCACGTCGATGCGGGCGCCTACGAGTACCGCTTGCATGCCGCCGACGCGAGCGGTGCCGGCGAGAACTGGTACCTGCGCTCGACCACCACGGCGACGCTATCGACGGGAACGCCAGCGACAGGCGCGGACGGCTCGACCGGCAGCACAGGCGGCACCGGCACTACAGGCCCGATCACCGTGCAAGTGCCAACCTATCGCGCCGAAGTCCCGCTGCTGTCCGCGTTGCCCAGCCAGGTGCGCCAGATGGACCTGGCCATGATCGGCAACCTGCACCAGCGCATCGGCGACGACGACGTCAAGGCCGGCGGCCCCGCATCGACCGGCACCGAGCGCCGTGCCTGGGGCCGTGTGATCGCCACGGACATCGACATCCGCCAGCAGGGCACCGTCAGCCCGCACAGCAAGGGCAACGTCAAGGGCTTCCAGGCCGGCACCGACCTCTTCGCCACCTCGAACTGGCGTGCCGGTGTGTACGTCGGCCAGCTCGACGGCCGCGTCAGGGTCAACGGCTTCGCCAGCGGCATCGCCAACCTGGCCGTCGGTTCCAACGACCTGCGCAGCCAGTACCTGGGCGCCTACGGCACCTGGACCGCCGATTCGGGTTTCTATGCCGATGCCGTGCTGCAGGCTGGGCGGCACCGCTACACCATCGAGCCGTTGTCGACCTCGCGCGGCGCGGGCAAGGGCGACAGCCTGATGGCGTCCATCGAAGTGGGCCAGGCCTTCGCGCTAGGCGAGAGCGGCTGGAAGATCGAGCCGCAGCTCCAGCTGATCCACCAGCACCTTGGCCTGGACAACATCGCGATCTCCGGTGCGAACGTGCGGCAGGACAGTGACGACGGCTGGATTGCACGCGTCGGCGTGCGCCTGAAGGGCGAGATGGCCACGACGCTCGGCACGCTGCAACCGTACGGCCGCTTCAACCTCTACAAGGCGAGCAGTGGTGCCGACGTGGTCCGCTTCGTCGGACCCGCTGCCGCGACCGACGTCACGGGCCGCACCGGTTCCACCGTCAGCGAGCTGGCCGGTGGCCTCACCCTGGCGCTGAATCAGACGACCAGCATCTACGGCGAAGTCGGCAAGCTGTGGGCCTCGGGTGGCGCGACGGATGTGAAGACTTCCCTGCAAGGCTCGCTCGGGCTGCGCATGAAGTGGTGAGAGCGCGCCGCGCCATGAACCAGTTCTTGGCGCGGTGCGGTCTTGCGCCGGCAGTCGAGAAGAAGCCCGGCCAGGACAAGAATTCAAAGGTACCTGCCAGCCCCCTATGAAGCCGGACATCGATCTTCCTTGGACTCCTTTCAGCTTCGATGGTGTAGCAACCTGGTTGTGTCCCAGTCTGTGGGACGAGACGAAGCACGTCCCCTTCAGGGGGGCGTTATTCGTACTTTCCTACAGCGCATCAACCATCTTCTTTTTCTCGGTAGTGATGGTTCCCGTCGGGTTGCTTGTTTCCGTTCCGTTGATGACGACGCTTGCGATCGCACTCATCCCCGGGACGTGGTTTGGTATCGCGATGGGTTTGCTTTCTGGGTGGCATTTCAGAAGAAAAGTGCATAAATCCAGGCAGCCATAGCACGGCGGGCCCCTGCCGAGCAAGACCTCAGGCCGCGGCCCACTCCAGCGCCTGGCCCACGCAGTGCAGCGCGGCGGCGAGCTCGGCGTTGGTCGCCAGGCCGAAGCCGAGGCGGAACACACGGGGCTGGTCGCCGAACCAGGGGCCCGGCGCCAGCCGAACACCGCGTTCATGCAGTGCCGCCTGAAAGCGCTGCAGCGCCGCATCGTCATACACCTGCGGCTTCAGCCGCACGCAGCACAGCGCGCCGGCGTCCGGACGCACCCATTCGATCCGCGCGGCGTGGCGGCCGACCCAGGCCTCGAGCGTCCCCAGGTTGTGCGCGAGATGCCGCCGCCGCGTGCCGACGATGTGCTCCCCTTGCTTCAGAACCGTGGCCGCCAGTGCCTCGTCCAGTGGCGAGCACGAGATCACGGTGTTGAACTTTGCCGTGATCAGCGCTTGCCGCAGCGCCGCGTCGCGCACGATCGCCCAGCCGATGCGCAGCCCCGCGGCGCCATGGCACTTGGAGAGCGATGCCACCGTGACCACCCGAGGCCCCAATGCACTGGCGCTGGGCAAGGTGGAGTGGTCGCCGTAGGCCGCCTCGCGATAGGTCTCGTCGACGATCAGCCAGGCATCGGGCGCATGCGTGCGCATCAGCTCGGCCACTTTGCGCAGCGTCGACGCCGGGATGGCGACACCCGAGGGATTCTGCGGCGAAGCGAGGCTCACGATGCGGGTCTTCGACGAGAGCAGCGCGCGCAGCGCCTCGAGGTCGATCCGGTAGCCGGCGTCGAAGTTCAGCGGCAGCGAGCGCACGGTCGCGCCGACCGCCCCGAGCGTATTGCGCGCGAGCGGAAAGGCCGGTTCGGCGATCACCGCTTCGTCGCCTGGCCCGCAGAGCGTGAAGGCAAGGAGAAACAGCGCATGCATGCCGCCGACCGTGACGACCACATCGTCGGCATCCACGCCATGACCCGCGGCGATCTGCGTGCGCAGCTGCGCACCGCCCGCCGCAGTGCCGTAGCCCAACTGAAGCGCGCCGATCTCTGCCAGGTTGGAGCCGAGCAGTTCGCCGAGCCAGAGGTTCGGTCCCACGCTCTCGGCCAGGTCGTGGCGCGGCGCGCTCGAGACCAGCGAGATGATGTCGTTGTCCGGAAATCGATCCATGGCTTCTCGTACCCGTCTTGTGTAGCTGCCTTCGATGGTGCAAGCTCCAGGTTCAAGATAACAGCCACAGTTTTCTGAAATTGCGACCAGCACAGTTGAAGCCATGACGCTCGAAACACATTCCGCCGGCGGTGCCGATCCGCAGCCCGCCACGCGCTTCCGCTACGAAGAGCTGGCCGATTTCATCGCCGGCCTCGTCGAGAGCGGCACGCTGCCCGCGGGCAGCCGCGCGCCATCGCTGCGCGAGATCAGCGCGCAGCACCGCACCAGCCTGAGCACCGCGGTGCAGGCCTATCGGCTGCTCGAGGACCGCGGCGTGCTCGAGGTGCGGCCGCAGTCGGGCTACTACGTGGCCCGGATACCGACGGCGCTGCCGCTGCCGGCACCCACGCGGCCGCCGCTGCGCCCGACCAAGGTGGCAGTGTCGAACCTCATGCTGCAACTGCTCGAGAACGCATCGAACGAGGCCTACGTGCCGCTGGGCTGCGCCATTCCTAGCGCGCGGATCCTTGCTTCCTCCAAGCTCGACCGCATCCTCGCGCGCACCGCGCGTGTGAAGGGCGCGCAGCTCAACACCTACTCACCGCCGCGCGGCGAACTGTCGCTGCGCATGGAAATCGCGCGCCGTGCCATGCGCTTCGGACAGGCTTTGTCACCTGACGCCATCGCCATCACCTGCGGCTGCACCGAGGCGTTGGCGCTCGCGCTCGACGCGGTCACCGAGCCTGGCGATGCGGTCGCCATCGAATCGCCGACTTACTTCGGCCTGCTGCAGGTGTTGCGCATGCGCGGCCTGCGGGTGGTGGAACTGCCCACCGACGCCGGCACCGGCGTGGTGATCGATTCACTGCGCGACGTGCTTGCCGCGGGCCAGGTGCGCGCCTGCGTGCTGGCTTCGAGCTTCCAGAATCCGCTGGGTTTCACGATGCCGATCGAGAATCGCCGCGAGGTGCTGCGCCTGCTCGCGAAGCACCGCGTGCCGCTGATCGAGGACGACGTCTATGGCGACATCCATTTCGGCGAGGAACGCCCGATTCCCTTCAGCGCGCTCGACCGCCACGACAACACCATCTACTGCGGTTCGTTCTCGAAGACGCTGGCGCCGGGCTATCGCATCGGCTGGATCGTGCCGGGCCGCCACATGGCACGCGTGCTCGAGAGCAAGTTCGCCTCGACGCTGGCCACGCCGGTGCTGACGCAGGCTGCGCTTGCGGACTTTCTCTCGAACGGCGACTACGACCGCCACCTGCGCCGCTTGCAGCGCGAGTTCGCCGACACGCTGGAGCACATGTCGCGCGTGATCGAGCAAGCCTTTCCGCCGGGGACCAGGATCACTCGGCCAGCGGGCAATTTCGTGCTGTGGCTCGAACTTCCCAAGGCGCTCGACACGCGGGCGCTGTTCGCTCAGGCGCTGAAGAAGGGCGTGTGCTTCGCGCCCGGCGTGGTGTTCTCGGCGAGCGGGCGCTATGCCCACTGCATGCGCCTGAGCGGCGGCTACGGCTGGGATGCGCGCATCGAGAAGGGCCTGCGCACGCTGGGCGCGCTCGCGGCAAAGGCAGTGAGCTGAACGAAGAGGCAGCGGCGGGAAACCCGGGGCTCACACCCGCCGGTGCGCAGCCACCCGTTCGAGCAATTCGAACAGCATCCCTCGCTCGCCGGGCGTCAGGTGTGCCAGCAGATCGGCCTCCATCTTCGCCGCGACGGTCTCCGCCTTCTTGACGAGATCGCTGCCCTTGCGCGTGAGCCGTACGTGCGCCGAGCGGCGATCGATCTCGCTGCGGCTGCGATTCAGCAGGCCGCGTTCTTCGAGCCGATCGAGCGTGATCGTGAGATAAGGCATCGAGACGTACAGCGCACGCGCGAGCTGCTTGGGCGTCACATCGCTGTTCGAGTCGACCAGCACGAGCAGCGAGAACTCGACCCGCCGCAGGTTGAAGGGTTCGCCCACGTGCTTCTCGTAGAGGGTCGACGTGGGGATCGTGGCCTGCACGAGGCTGTAGCCCAGCAGCCGGCGCATGCGTTCGTCTTCCAGTCCGCTGCGGTCGGGATGGCGTGCGGGCTCATGGGAAGAAGAAGGAGGGGGGCGGGCCGTCATGGAGAGGGCCAGTGTAGCGGTCCGGCCGGACCGATCGCACCCCGTCTGGCAGGCGGGCGACCGCATCGCGGCCGGCAGTGCCCGCCGTCAGTTGGCGCAGACGAACTTGCCGGGATCGTTCTGTTCCAGCAGTGCCGCCGGCGCCGAGCCGGTGGTCCCGATGTACTGCGCGTATTGCGGGTAGGGGCACAGGGGCCGCACGCGCGAGCTCACTCCCGCGGGCAGCGTCCAGCCGGCGGTGTCGGGATTGCCGGGCTTCGAGCTCGCGATCAGGCGATCGGGCGCCTTGCCTTTCTCGACCCAGTCGACCACCGCGCTGAATACCGGGAAGGTATCGGTGGCGGGGCCGCCCGAGCAGTGGTTCATGCCGGGCACCGCGAACAGCCGCACGAAGTCCTTCACGGTGCCGTTCGCCGTGTTGCCGGCCAGCGAATCGACCCACTTGGCCGTGTAGTTGAAAGAGAAGACCGGGTCGCTGGTGCCGTGATAAAGAATCAGCTTGCCGCCCTTGCCCTTGAGCTTGGACATGTCGGTCGAGTGCGTGCCCATGAAGCTGTAGGCCGACTCGGTGTAGGTTCCGTCGGTGGCCTTGATCTTCGGCGCGTCGGCATCCCAGTCGAAGCGCAGTTGGAACTGCACCAGCGAGTTGCCGGTCGCCAGGCCCTGTGTGGGCGGGGTGGTGAAGATCAGCGGACCCGCGCCGCCGCCGAGGGTGGCGTTGATCGCATCGTTCGCGCCGCTCGTGCGGTAGCCGAATCCGGTCTTCCAGATCTGCCATCCGAAGGCGCCGATGCCTGCGTCCCAGGGCCAGTCCGAGTAGAGCGCGTCGCCGGCGCTGTTTTTCACGCCGCCCATTACCTTCTGCATGGCCGTGACCTGGGCCGGAACGAGGCAGCCCGGCGCGCCTGGTGCGCCCGGCGCGCCGCAGGCCAGGGTGCTGACATCGAAGGTGCAGGAGCGCTTGTTGATCATGCCGTCGACCAGCCCGTCGTCGGCATCGCACTTCGCCAGTACCGCTTGCTGCAGGGCCGCCCATTGCGCGGGCTGGAAGGCCGCATTCATCAGGGGGGTCGCGTTCGAGGCGCCGGGGCCCGTGGTTTCCAGGAAGCCCTGCGCTTGCGCCGCAGCCGCGAATTGCTGCGTGTCCCAGGCTTCGGCGAGCCAGGCCTTCGGAAGATCCGAGCCGGGGTCTCCGGCGACCACGCCGTCGAACTCGTCGCCGAAGCGCTGCGAAACCATCATCGCTTCGCGTCCGCCTTCGGAGCAGCCCATGAAATAGGCGTAGTCCTGCTTCTTGGCGTAGTAGCGCGCGACCAGCTGATTGGCGAGCTGCTTGGTCTGGCCGATCGCGTTGTAGCCGAAATCGACGCGTGCCACGGGGTCGAGTCCGAAGGAGGCCGTGCCCGCGTTGTTCGGATCGTTGTTGGTCGCGTTGCTGTGGCCGCTGTCGTTCGAGATGGTGGCATAGCCCGACAGCAGCGGCTGGACGGTTTCACCGTTGCTGATGGCGCCCGTGGTGTCCGGCACCGAGCCATCGGAGCCGCCGCCGCCGCTCATGAACATGCGGCCGTTCCACCGCGTCGGCAGGTTGATCTGGAACGCGATTGCATAGGTCGACATCGCGTCGGTCTGGCCCGCGGCCTGGAGGCCCTTGCGGCCGCCGTTGATGGTGCCGGCCACCGCGCAGTAGCTTTGCGGGTTGCCGCTCGCGTCGGTCGCTGTGGTCTTCGCGATCTTGGTCGAAGTGATGCTCACGGTGCGTCCCGCGGCCGAGAGCTCGGCCGCCAGTGCCGCGACCGCTGCACAGCCGCCGGCCTCGTCGGGCGTGTTGAGCAGCGCAGGCTGTGCCACGGGTGCCGGCGCGGGCGACGGCGGGGGCGCAGACGGGGGTGAAGTGGGCGCCGGGGCTGGTGTCGGCAACAGGGTGAATGCGGAAGCCGCCCTGTCGCTCCCTCCGCATCCGCTTGCGGCGGCCGCCGCGACGACACAGGCCAGCAGCGGCCTCCGGATTGGGGAACTCATTCGATTGTCTCCAGTTGTTAACTAGTTTCCGAGCCCGCACAGCCCGATCCCCCTCGTGAAATCGGAGGAAGCGAGTCGTTCGAACGGGAGAATAGTTAACTTGATTAATCAAATGATCGGGACTTACCCGAGGCCCCATGCAGCGGGCTGAAGCTCGCGCTCGTGCTATTGGTGCTGGCTAGACATCAGTGTCGGGCTCTCCCAGGTTCCGGTGCTGGCCGTCGCGGGCTTCCATGTTCTGAGCGGCCGCGTTTGGGCATTCGGTCCTCCGGGGGCGGGCAGGGTAGGGCCTCCGGATTTGACCGTCACCGCAACTGCAACTTCATCACCACTTCACGCGCACGCCAACCGAGCCATTGACCGAGCTCTTGACCCTGGCGTTGCCGCCGCTCGCCCAGAGCTTGCCGACTTCTCCGTAGAGGCTCGTCGACTCGCCCACGGTCAGCGTGAAGCCGCCCGCGAGCTCGGTACTCGCGCCGCCGGTGGGCACCGAGATGTCAGTCGTGATTGCTCCGTTCACGAAGCGCGCGATGTCCGCGCCGCTGGAGCTCCTGTAGACGTTGAAGCGGCCGTACGGCTGCAGCATGCCGATGCCGGTGTCGACCTGGCCCTTCACCCGCACACCCGCGCGGGCGATCCAGCCGCTGTCGGCCTGCGGTTGGACGACGGCGCCGACAATGGCGGAGTTGTTCAGATCCATGTGCTGGTGGATCAGCTGCAACTGGGGCTCGATGCTCCAGCCGCTGCCACCGAGCGCAAAGGCTTGCCCCACCTCGATCGAGCCCAGCAGGCTGTTGCCCTTGCCGCCGACGCCCTGGCCCAGCAGCGGCTCGACCGTGTAGCGGTGGCGGCCCGACTGCAGCACCGCATCGGCATAGAACCCGCTGTCACCGGTGTAGGTGCCGTACACGCCCACATACTGGCTGCGAAGGTCGTTGCGGCCCACGGCCAGGTTCTGGATACCGCTGGCGAAGCCCCGCACGCGGGCGTCGCCGTCGAGTTGGCCGACGTAGATGCCTGCGCGCCAGTTCGGCGCGGCCAGCAGGTCGGTGCCGGCCTGGAAGCCCGTGAGCCGGCCCTTGCCGGTGGGGGAGACGGCGCCACCTTGCTGGACGTCGATGTCGGCGGAGAGCACGCGCGCCCAGGCGTGGCGATCCGAGCCGCTCGGCATCGCCGCGCTGCCCTTGACGTCGTCGTCCCCCACGCGTTTGCGTAGGTCGCCCAGCATCGCAAGATTGCCCTGGCGCAGTTGGCTCGGCAGCGCCGCGTAGAGCGAGGCTTCCGATCGGTAGGTGATCACTGGCGCAGCGGGCGCCGCCGGTGGGACCGCATTGATGCTTGATCGCAGGAACCAGTTCTCCCCCGCGCCCTTGGCATCGGCTGCGTAGAGGCGGTACTCGTACGCACCTGCATCGACATGGCCGCCGGCCAGCGAGAACGCGTCCTTGGTGGTCTGGGCCGTCGTGGTGGCGCCGTTCAGTGCGGAAATCACTTCGATGCCATTGCCGCTGGTCAGTGCGCCCAGTCCACCGAGATTGGTGATCTGCACACTGGTCTTTCCACTGGCCACCGCTGCGGCGCCGTCGAAGATCAGGCGGTCCGACGAGCCCGAGTTGCCGAGAGCCGTCCCTAGCCTCAGCACACCGTTGTTGCCGACGTAGGCGCCGTTGAGGGTCAGCGTCGTGCCCGCGGCCGCCCCGACCAGCGAGACGGTGCCGCTGTTGCTCAGCGAAGCCACGGTCTGGTTGAAGCCTGCAAGATCCAGCGTCGCGCCAGAAGCCACGCTGTACGCGGAGCTTGCACTGAAGGTGTTGGCGGCGCCGGCCTTCAGCGTGCCCTGCGCCACATTGGTGGCGCCGGTATAGGTGTTGGCGCCTGAGAGCGTCAGCGTGCCCGTGCCTTGCTTCGTGATGAAGCCGCCGCCGCTGATCGCGCCGCTCAGCGTTTCGTTGAAGCTGCCGGTGTCGATGACCGGATCGTTGTTGCCTGTCAGTTGGATCGTGTTGGCAATCGTCAACCCATCGGCGCTGAAACCCAGCGTGGTGTCGTCGTCCATCGCCAGCGCGCCGGTGCCCAGCGCCTGGTTGTGGCCGAGGTTCAGGCGCCCTTGACGCAGCGCGGTGCCGCCCGTGTAGGTATTGGCGCCCGAAAGCGTCAGTGTGCCGGTGCCGATCTTGACCAGCGAGCCGCCGGTGCCCGAGATCACGCCCGAGACTTCGGTGTTGGCGTTCAGCCCGCCCGTGGTCAGTGCCTTGGCGCCGAGAATCACGTCGCCCGTGCCCGACAGCGCGCCGATGGAGATTCCTGCTGTGGTCAGCGAGCTGATACGCAGGCGCCCGCCAGCGTTGTTGACCACCGTGGCTTGGCCGGCGCTCGCGCGGTCGAAGATGTCAATCAGCCCGCCGCTTTCGTTGACGAAGGTCGCCTGGCCCGCGCTGGCGTCGTCCAGCAGGTTGATCTGGCCGCCCGAGAAGTTGGTGATGCGCGCGTTGCCGGCCGTCGCGTTGAACCAGATGTTGGTCAGCCCACCGTGGTTCTCGATGACGGCGTTGCCCGCGGTGGCGTTGTCGCGAAACTCGGCGGCCGCGCCGTTGTTCATGACCAGACGGGCCTTGCCTGCCGACGTGGTGCCGCCGAAGCGGACGAAGCCGGCATTGCCGGTGGCGCCGCGCTCGGCGGCGGTAATGGTCAGTCCGCTCGCGTCTGCGTTGCCGCTGAAGAGCAGCGAGGCATTGGCCGCCACCGAGACAGGACCGCTGCCCAGCGCGCCGGTCGCGGCTGCATTGAGGCTGCCCGCCTCCACGGCCGTCCCGCCGACGTAGTTGTTGGCCGCACTGAGCACCAGCGTGCCGGCGCCGGTCTTGCGCAGGCTGCCCGGACCGGAGAGCGTGCCGTTGAGGGTCAGCGTACGCACCAGATCGACTTCGAAGGTCGCACCGCCCGCTCCGAGGGTGATGCTGCGCGTGGCGGTGGTCGTGCCGGTGGAGCGCAACGTACCGGCGTCGAGCGTGAGCCTGCCGGACGAGTCGCCGAGCGCGCCGTCGTCGGCGATGGCGAGCGTGCCTCCGAGCACCGTCCAGGGCGTCAGCCCGGTGGTGGTGCCGGTCAGCGTCCAGGTGTTGGCGCCTGTCTTCTCGTAGCGCTCGAAGCCGCGATAGGTCGCGGCGCCGAGCGAAGTGGTGCCGTCGGTCGCCACGCCCGAGAGGCGCAGCACGTTCCCGGTGCCGATTGCCGACAGGGTCCCGTTGATCACCGAGCCGTTCTGCAGCTCGACCGAGTTGTCGTTGCCGGTGACGCGAACCGCGTCGCCGCGCGTGACGCCGTCGCCGCCCATGCCGCCTGTCAGGGTGCCGCTGTTGACGATGCTGTTCGCATTGCCGCGGATGCGCAGACCTGCGCCTCCGATGCCATTGGCGGCACTGCTGCCGCCGGCACCGCCCGCGCCCCCCACCAGTGCCCCGGTATTGAGCACCGAGTTGCCGCTGGACTCCATCGCCAGGCCGGCGCCGCCCTCGCCGCCGCCGCCCACCATGCCGCCGATGGTCGCCACGCCGCCATTCCCCCCGCTCCCGCCAGTGGCCGTGCCGGTGTTGGTGACGGTGGCGCCCCCACCTTGCAGCACGATGCCGTCTCCGCCGCCGCCGCCACCGCCGGCCCATTGGCCGATACCGCCGTTGCCGCCATTGCCGCCGACGATGGCCTGGCTCGCATTGCTGACTACCGCATTGGCGGCGACACCCTGAAGGCCCGCGCCACCACCGCCGCCGCCGCCGGCCAGTCGCCCGCTGCCACCATCGCCGCCACTGCCCCCCAGGAGCGTGGTGGCGCCCGTCACGGTGATGGAGGTGCCAGAGGTGTACACGGCGGCACCACCGCCGCCGCCGCCGCCCGCCCCATAGATCGGATCGGGATCGGGAACGCCGGTGCTTCCCGACGATCCGCCGACGGAGCCCGTGACGCTGGTCGCGCCCACCGCTCCCCCGACTCCGCCGGCACCAGCCGCTCCGTTACCGCCGGCTCCGCCACTGCCTCCCGATGGAGACGATCCGTTGCTGGTGGGGTACATGCCGATGTTGCCGCCGCCGCCGCCGCTGCCATTTCCAGCACCGCCCCGGCCGCCAGTACCCCCGCCCGCGACGAATGCAGTACCGCCGCTGGCCTGCGCCCAGGCGCCTGCCGGCAGGCCAGCCAAGGCCAGCAAGCACACGGCGGCAGCGACCGAAGAAGCGCGCCGCCCGCACCGATGCGAAACCTCCGAAACGGCGACCCAGGCGCCGAGCGCAGCGTTCCAGATGCTGCGGTACACAGTGTTCATGTCCCAACCTCTCCTAACGATGGATATGCAACCAAAACAGGCTGAATGTAACTAAACGTGCAGGAGGGAGGGTACTGTTTTCGTCGGCGCTCAAACATCGCCGGAACGGGTGATAGCCAAATCACTGACGCAGGGCAGCTGAGTTGCCGATTGCAGTGTTCGTTCGTACTCATTTGCTCCAGGAGATCGGAGCGGACAACCGCCCTCGGGCTGCGCTCAGGAGTGCCAGTAGAATCCGTGCCTGCCGCGGGTGTAGTTCAATGGCAGAACGGCAGCTTCCCAAGCTTCATACGAGGGTTCGATTCCCTTCACCCGCTCCAGTTGACGTTCCGAGGTATTCCTAGGGGATCCAAAAATCTCTTGAAAATCAAGGGGTTACGGTTAAGAGGGTCTGAGGGAAGCCTACACAATCCAAGCGAAGCCAACGCCTCCACGGGGCACGGCACGGGGAACATCGGTATATTTGGCTCAGACCCAAAGCCTTGTTCCCCTATGCTCACAGAACTCGCCTGCAAAAACGCTTCGTGCCCCTCTGACAAGAAGCGCGCGCGCCTCAGTGATAGCGGCAATCTCTACCTAGAAGTCGCGTCCAACGAATCCAAGCGCTGGTTTTGGAAGTACACGGTTGGCGGCAAGGAGAAGCGGCTCGCGATTGGCAGCTATCCCGCGGTCAAGCTCAAAGATGCGCGAGCGGCTCGTGATGACGCGCGCAAAGTGCTGCAAACCGGTGCTGACCCCACCCAGCGCCGCCGCCTAGACAAGGCAAAGGTCCGCGCGACCGCAGTGACAACCTACGAGAAGGTCGCTCGTGAATTTCACGCGCTCAAGCAGCGAGAGTGGAGCGAGGCGCACAGCACCAAGTGGTTGCGCCTGCAAGAGAGCAATCTTTTTCCCTGGATTGGGGGATTGCCTTTGGGCGAGATCACCGCAAACGTCTTGTTGGAGCCACTGCGCCGAGTCGAGGGAAAGGGGTTGAATGAGACGGCGGTTTCCCTGCGCCAGTACGCCGGACAAGTCTTTCGGTATGGCATCGCGACGGGGCGCTGTGAAGATGATCCGGCCACCAAGCTGAGGGGAGCGTTGGGAGCGGTGATCGTAAAAAACATGGCTGCCGTGCTTGATCCCCAGAAGGCGGGCGATCTCATGCGCGCGATTGACGGCTATCGTGGACTGCCCGCAACAAGAGAGGCGCTGCTCTTGTCCGCTCTACTTTTTCAGCGGCCCGGCAACATCCGCGCGATGGAATGGAGTTGGGTCGACTTCAGTGGCAGCCAGGTCGTCATACCGGCAGCATCGATGAAAAGGACGAAGCAGGCAAAGCTCAATGGCGAGCCTCACCTCGTTCCCCTGGCCCCTCAAGCGGTTGATTCGTTGAAGCGTATGAAAGTCCTGACCGGACATGGGCGCTACGTTTTCCCCAGCTTGCTTACCGGCGAGAGGCCGATGTCGGACAACACGGTTAATACCGCGCTGCGACGGATGGGGTTCGATAACACGGAAATGACTGCGCATGGTTTTCGCGCGATGGCGAGAACGATCATGGTTGATCAGCTTCGCGTCAATCCTGAGGTGATTGAAGAGCAGCTGGCGCACGGCAAAAGCGGGCCTTTGGGGACCGCGTACAACCGGACCCAGTTGAAGGAGCAGCGCCGCGAAATGATGGTGCTCTGGGCGAATTACTTGGATCAGCTTCGTCTGAGCAAGCCTGCTCTCTCTTGAGGGCTCGCGTTCGCGAAAAACACGGTGCTGATTTCACGCAATGCCTCGCTTCTTCTCGTGAAGCTTGCAAAGAGGCTGAGGCTGTACCAGCACTCCGCGAGCGACGCCCGCTGAAGTCCTGCAACTTGAGCGCGCGCAGTTGGGCGAGGGTGCCGTTGTTGAGCATCACGAAGCTCGCTGATGCCTGGCTGCCGCCGCCCCGAATCCTTCATCCGTGGCCTGACCAGCGCTTTGCCGTCATTCACCCAAGGTAGGAGCCGTATGCTTGAATCGGGCACGTACGGATCTGTGCGGGGGGCGTCCAGTAATGGGCGTCCCTACCGTAATCCTCGACTGGTTGCGGTCAGGCGCAGTGTCAAAGCGTGAGGACTGCTTCGCGCCGGATTGCAGACCGAGTTGACCAGTAATCAGCTACTGCACTTTTCAGGAATTGACGAATACCGCCAATTCTGCTTTCTTTGCCAATTGCATGCGAGTGGCGTTTGATGCCCGTGGCTTTCAGCTACTCTAGCGGCCGAAAACGGACCCTTCCATGCCCCATCGCCTTCGCAAAGTCTTCGCCGTCAATATTCGCAATGCGAGCACGAACACTGCTTCGCAGCAGATCGCGCTGCTCGATCTCCGCGCCCACACGATGGCAATCGGCGAAAACGGCGTTGGCAAGTCCAGCTTCATGCGGCTGATTCCTCTCTTCTATGGGGCAAGCCCCGAGCGCATCCTGCGGGGCACCCAGAAACACCACCTGATCGGCTACACGCTGCCCGGCCCGAGCAGCGCAGTCGCGTTCGAATACGAGCGGGAGACGGAAGATGACCTGCGCCTGGCCGTCATGTTCGCCAAGCCAGGGGCCGAGCGGCCCGAGTTCATGATCGTCGAGGGCGGCTACAAGGAGAGCTACTTCGTCGATGAGAACGGTGACTTCGTGGACCGCGACCGCTTCAAGGATCGCCTCGAGGCCATGAACATTGAGGTTTCGCCGCGGTTCGAGCTGCACGAGTACCGCAGCGTCATCCTCTACGAGCATCGTCTCACGAAGGAGGCGCGCAGCCTCCGCCCCTGGGCCGCCCGGCATTCTCTGGGGCCGTCCAGCCTGTTCGGCCTGGATCTGATTGCCGTGGCCATGACTTCCGAGAAGATCACATTCCGCGACCTGCAGAACCTGGTGCTTGAGCGGCTGAACGACTCGGCCTTTGAAGGCGCCCGCAACTCCAACGCGCGGCAGCTACGCAAGGACCGCAAGGACGTCGACAGCTGGCTGGCCAACGTGAAGCATGCCCAGGAAGTGCTCAACGACACGGCGCGCAAGAAGGTCATCGAAGAGCAGGCCAGGAAGGTCGGGCAGATCGCCCTTGATCTGGGGTCGCTGCGCGCCGCCTGCGACCTGAGCATCGATCGCCGCGTCGCCACGCTTGATCAACTGGACCTCGAGCTCGGCAAGCTCACCGTCGCGATGCACGATCTAGAGCAATCCGCCGCCGAGGACGCCGCAACGCACGCCAGGGCGGTCAGCGAGTCCAAAACCCAGCTCGCAAGCGCCACAGCCGCTGTGGAGGAGATCCAGGGACAAGATCGGCACTTCACTTCCATCGGCATCAAGAGCATGGTGGCGGAGCACGCCCTGCAGGGCCAGTACACCCATGACAAGCAGGTGGCCACCACCGAGCGCAACAGCCTGACCGAGCGCGCGAACGATGCGCAGCAGGCCCTGCAGGTGACGCTGGCCAACCTCGAAAAGGACCTTCAGACCCGAAAAGGACAGATCCAGACCCAGCGCGAGACCGCCACCCGTGAGTGCGAGGCACAGGTCGCCGCGGTGGAGGAGGAGCGAAACGGCGTGATTGCCGAGCTCGACTCGACACCGGCGGCGCCCCGCCTGGTCGAGATCGAAGAGTTGATTGCACAACACCGGGGCGACATCGGATCCCACGAGACGCTGGCCCGCGTGGCTGAGGCGCCCGAGGAAGCCCAAGAGCACCTTGCCGGCGCCGAGGCGTCGCTGGCGCAGGCCAACCAGGTTCTGTCGGAGCGCAAGCAGCATGTGGAGCGCACACGCCTTGAGGTGAAGTCGGGCGACGGGCTACAGACACAAACCCTGCAGACCCTGAACCAGGCGGAAGCTCAATTGGCAGACGCGGCTGCGCGCCATGAGGTCCTGCAGGCGCAACTCGACCCGCCGGCGGGCAGCGTCCTCGCCACGCTGCGCGCGCAGCCGGCCGCGCTGTGGACCGGTGCGGCCAAGGTGCTCGATCCCGAGCGGCTGCTGCGCACCGACCTGACCGCGCGCTTCGAGGATGGCACCTTCCGCGCCGCCGAGTTGACGCAGCAGGATGGGCCGAACGCCGAGGAAAGCGAGGAGGTCAACGTCGGGCCTCTGCGGTTGAACGTAGCGCCGATCGAGTTGCCGCAGTGGGCGACGCAGGACGGCGCGCGTGCCCGCATCGCCGCGTCGGCCGCCAACCTGGAAAGCGTCCGAGCCCAGCACAAGGAGGCTCACACCGCCGCCAAGAAGGCGCAGGTCGATCTGGATGCCGCCCGCAAGGCGCTCCAGACTGGCGAGCACGAGCTCAATCGCGCTACGACGAATCAGGTCGACACAGCAGAGGCGGTGGTTCGCGCGAAAAAGCATGTCGCACTCGAGCTGGAGCGCGTGCGCAAGAGCCACGCTGAGGAGGCAGCCAAGCTCCGCTTGGCCGTGTCAGCGCTCATCAGCGAATTCAACACGCTGACGAAGGACGAGCAGGCGCGCCGCGGCTCTGTGCTGCGCCAGTTCGACGAGCGGATTGGCAAGCTCCGGACCCAGCGCGACGAGGCACTTGCGCAGCTCACCCTGGAAGCTGGCGCTGCGGACACCGGCGACAAAGAACAACGTGTTAAGGCCCAGGAGGCACATGACCGGACCCTGGAGGGCCTGGGCGTAGACCCGGCCAAAGTGCACGCGCTGAACGAACGGATCGGCGTCCTGGACACCAAGCTCGTGGCCATCGCGCAGAATGCACACAACGTCGCGGCCTGGCGCAAGTTCGAGCTGGAGCTGCTGCCGCTCAAGCCCGAGCGAGAAGCCCGGGCGCAGGAGCTTCGCCGGTGCGCCGAAGCCGCGGTCGACGAGAAGACCAGGTTCGAGAAGGGCTTGATGGAGAAGCGTGCGGCGCTCACGACCGCCGAGGCGAAGGCGCGCTCTTCCCGAAACGCCAACCAGGAGGAACTGGACAACCTTCGGCGCCTGCGCACACAGCTGCTCGCGCCGTACCGGCTGCAGGGGCCGGTGCACGTGGGGGACGACGCCTACTACACCCTCAGCACCACCACCAAGACCCGTCTGGACATGCTCGGGACCGCGACCCAGCGTCTGGAAAGCGTCACGCGCGACCTGTGTTCCCGGATGCGCGAGCGGCAAAGCTCGATCTCACAGTGGCTGGACGGCGTCCAGGCCGCCCACAACGCACTCGTGCAGCAGCGTGAGCAAGACGGCCTGGGAGATGCCTACCTGCCGCATGAGCGGGCGGTCGATTGGGGCCGGGCCGTCTGCGATTGGTTTGAGCCGCTCACGCACCGGCAGTACCACATTGCCCTGCGCCACGAGATGGACGGCTACTTCGCCGCGGCAGAGTCCTTCGTCAACCACATCGCCAACTTCGAGTCGCGGGTGGACGAGCTCAACCGACAGTTCCAGCGCGCACTGGATCAGGCGACCGGGTTCAAGCGGTTCAACAACCTGCAGATCAAGATCTCGTCGAGCGCGACCTCGAGCCCGGCGCTGAAGGCGCTGCGCGAGATGCGGGACGTGAGCCTCTCGCGCCTGAGCTCGCACCGCACGGCGCTTGCAGCAAATCCGCAGCTGCCCTCCGAAGAGGAAGTCGCCCTCGTTCGCTCCTTCCGCGATCAGATCCCCGACACCGGTACGCTGAGTGTGGACCTTGACGAGCACGTGCGCCTGGCGTTCGAGCTCGAGGAGATGGGCAGGCACATCAAGATCGACAACGACCGGTCCATGCAGGGCCTGTCGTCCACGGGCTTGACGGTGCTGATCACCATGATGTTCCTGCTCGGGTTCCTGGGCATCGTTCGCGGGCCGCGCTCGCCGGTGGGCATGACCTGGGTGCTCGACGAGGTGGGGCGCGTCAGCCCCAGCAACATGCTCCAGTACCTGGATGCGCTCACGCACCAGAACGTCACGGCCGTGTGCGCGGCGCCAAGCATCGACCCGGCGCTGGGAGCCCTCTTCGCCAGTGCGCATCTCTTTGAGGACGATGGCTCGCTCGTCAAGTCAAATGCTGACGACGAGGAGATCGACCTGGAAGCAGAGGAGACCGTGCAATGAGCAAGCTGGCAAGCACCTTGAAATCCCTGCTGGCGGGCGAGTTCATTTGCCCCGTCGCCCATCCGGCCAGCTACGACATGCTGATCGAGGAGGAACATCGCGCGGCCGCCGAAGCCTGGGTGGGGCAGCTGGGCTTGCGCCTGGTGCGTCTGAGCGAGGAGGGCGCCTTCTTCCTGGCGCCCGAGGTGGCCGATGCCGAAGCGCGCTCGGCTGTCCGTGACTCGCTGCGCAATGTGCGCGCAACGCTCTCGCCAGTCGTTCCCGTGCTGGAGGCCATTCGGCAAGCCCAAGGACAGGACGCGCACCTGCAGCCGGGCCTCACGCTCTGGGAGTCGGAGCTTGCCGAGCGCGTGCGTCTCACGCCGGCGCTCGAGCAGCAGGTGATGGAACTGGCGCTGTCGGGCCTACGCCTGGACGCGAGCAGCAACGACCGGATGTCGCGCATGCTGGAGTTCCTGGTCAAGGAGCGCTATGCCGTGCCCGTGCCGAACGACAGCCGTGGCTACAAGCTCACCGGCAAGATCGAGTTCCTATACGCCGTGCTCGATGTGATCGCGGAGAACACTGAACTGATCAGCGACGCCTCGGTGGTGGACCAGGAGCAGATGCGCCTGCCGGAGGCTGCCAAAGAATGAGCAAGCCCGATTGGAGTTCGCCGCTCAAACCGGTCTTCGCGGCCCTCAGCCGGCACGTCGATGTGGTGGAGGTGGCGCTGCGGGAGCTTGTGGGCGTGGACGGAGAAGTCGCGGCCACCGACCCGGCCATCCGCTCGTTGCGTGAGCTCAACGTCCTTCGCCCCGCCGGCGAGCGCGGATACCGGCTCCATAGCCGCCTACGCGAGTTCGCCAACGACGTCCTGCAGATCCATCCGGCCTACCAAAGCCTCACGGGCATCGGTCAGCTGGTCGAGCAGATCCCGATGGTCTGGAACGAGCTGGATGATCTGCGCGTCGCCGGCGACTTCAAGCAGGCCGACGAGGCGGCCGGGCAGATCGAACAGGATGCCTTCGACATCTCGGACATGGTGGAGCGCAACCTGCGCCTGCTGGGTCTCCTTCTGAGCACGCGCTTCGGCAACGTCACGTCGCTCGCCGCCAAGAGCAGCCAGAACCGCTACTACCAGCGCCAGAGCGAGCTCATGAGCAACGACCTCGCGCGCCTGAGCCGCGCGGTGGAGCGTGTAGAGGGCGAGGCGCGCGAGCGGGGGCTGCAGGCCCTGGCCGCCATGCTGCGCAACACGATCCAGGGGCAACTGCCCCGATGGACCCAGACGCTTTCGCAATACCAGAGCCAGATCCGGCGTGAGCTCTTCAGCATGCGCGAGATCGAGCGCAAGAACGTGCTGCTCGCGCGCACGGCCATGCTGCTGCGCCAGAACCCCGCCTGGCGAGGGATCGAAGAGCCGGCCCTGTCCGAGGACCTGCCGGCCTTTCTGCTGTCCAAGCCCTTCATCGGCGCACCCATCCCGCCGCTGCGCATCCACGTGGATCCGCTGGACGACGATCGCAGCATGAAGGAGCTCATGCGCGACGAGGTGCATTCGCTCCCGAAGGCGCCAGTGGCAGCGCCGCCGGCGAAGAAGGCGCCGCGCATCAAGCGCGCGGACCCCAAGCCAGCGCGCAGCGCCCCTGAGACGCCCGCGATGCGATCTCTCGCGCGCCTGGCGGCCGCGGCGATCGCACACGCCAAGACCGAAGGGGCCACGTCCTTGTCGGTGATGGATTGGCGCGCCGGCGACGCGGCGGCGCGCTCGATGGCGCCGGCGCTCTGGCTCGCTTTCGCGGCGTCGGCGTTGCGCCCGTACAAGTTTCGGGTGGTGCTGGTCGCCGATCCTGCTGCACCAGGTGAGCGGTTCTGCCACACCTTCAGCGATGCGCTGGTGGCGCCCACGCCGGACGCTATCGTGCTCTTCAAGCGCACGCTCGGGCGCCAGGTCGGGAAAGCCCAGCGCCAGTCGCCGCCGGCGGCTCCTGTCGAGGCAATCCTCGCTCCATGACGCCCGCCCACTACACCTTCATGCGAAACCTGGTGGCCAACCGGTCGCCCAAGCTGAGCTCCGCGATTGCCAAGGAAATGGCGGACACGCAGGATCTAGGACGGGTTCGCGGGCGCGCGGTCCTCTACGAGGAAGCGGATTTCATCAAGGCCGAAACGAAGTTGCGCAACGCCGGGTACTCGATCGAGGCGCCAGCAGTCGGGCGGCAACGCTCCGACGCTAACGATGCCGGCTCCGAGAAAGCCTTTGCGGCGCCGGTGACCGAAGGCCTGGTCGCGGTGGTTGCGATCGGGGTGCCGGGCATTGCCACCCCCGAAGGTAGTTTCCTCGCCATGAAGTGGCGCGACGCAATGGCGTTGCCCTACGAGGTGCTGGTGGTGTGCGAGAACCTGGAGTCAATGCAGCGGGTTCATCGCTATGCGTGGCTGCAGCCCTACCTCCTTGAAGGCGGGAGACGGAGAAGGGCGCTCGTCCTCTTCCGCGGCGCGCCCGACTGGTTCCGGATAGGTCCGGCCAGCCGTCTGGTCGCCGGCGACACGCGACCCGTTCTCGGACTCTTCGACTTCGATCCGCAGGGGCTTTTGATGGCCGCTGGGTTGCCGCGTCGCGAGGCGCTTTGCCTGCCGCCCTGGGAACTGCTGGAAGCCCTGGTGATCGAGCGAAAGCGTCATGACCTCTATGCGGCGCAGGAGGCGGGGTGTCGGGCGCAGCTGGATGCCTGCGCCGACCAAGACGTCGCCACGGCCTGGGCCCGTATGCGCTTGCTGACCCGCGGCCTCAACCAGGAAGCTTTTCCGGAAAGCGACTGACGGCCGTGCGCCGGAGGGATCCTTGGCCGGTTCGACTTGATCAAGAAGCCTTGAATCCACTACCGTCACCGAGGCATGCTCGTCGTCGAATTCGACGGCGAGCAAAGGGACTTCTGCTTAAGACTGTGAGCAGCCGGTCACGTTGGGGCCGCCCGGTGACGGCTCTTGCCGATACCTGACATCAGCCGACGTGCGCGACGACCGCCGTTGACCGAAAGCAGACACGAGCGGCGGCGAAGGACAGCAGTGCCGGGCTTAACCAACCTGCCCCATTGGTAGCCAAGGGGTTCTTGCGTCTACGGGTCGACGTAGACAAGCAGCCCTTGTCGTGCGCTCGTTGCGTCAGGCTCCAGTTACACAAAAACGTGCCATGAACTTCGTCGCAGTCCTGCTTCTCCAGCCAAGCGCGGATGGCCACCATGCCGGAGTCCGTCGACTAAGGGGCGTTCAGGCTCCTTCGGGGCTGTGTGAGACACATTTTCCGGGTGCGCGGACCTATTCAGGGACTTCGTACGGCTCACCATATGCTGCCATCACGTCCTTAGCCGCGTGCTCCAGGTTCATGACATAGTTGCGCACTGACAGGGTCACCTCACCCAATACGAAGTTGCGGTCGAGCGGCTGCAGCTGGTCGAGCTGGCGCCTGACGATGTTCTCCCCGTTCAAGTAGTCGATCAAGTCAACGGCGTGCAGTTGGGGGCCTCGCCAGAACTTCACTGCCTTGGTCGGCCCAACCTTCACCTCACCACGCAAGACGACGTTTATCAGTTCGTGCGCTTGCCGGACCGGGTGCTCGCCCATGCGGTAGCCGGTGAAGATGCGGTTCCCGGTCACGATGCCTGTGTGGACACTGTCGGTGGGCGCAACGTCCCAGCCAAGCCACTTCAGTAGCTTCGCTTGATTGGTTAGGTCCTTCAGCCAAAGCAGACGAACATCGAGCTGGTCCTTGGCCGTTTTGATGTGCTCAAAGCTCGTACACAGCTCGTGCGCCGAGCATGGGTGGTACGGGTTTTTGCACTCAAAGACGAAGAGTTGACCGTCCCGCCAACAGAGGACGTCGGTCTCGCGTGCACCGCCCATGTCGTACTTGAAGTTTGCCTTGACGTTGAACCCCGCATCGACTAGCGCCTGCACGACGGCTTGCTCCATCGGGTCGACATCCCCGATAAAGAGCTTCCTCATTTGATTGGCAGTGACGATGTTGCGGGCCAGGTTTGACCGGGAGATGAGAGCAGGCGCCAGGATGAAGTGGCCGCCGGCCTTGATGAATGGCTTGTACTGGAGGTCGATAAAGGCCTCCGCACTCTCTTTCAACGTAAGAAGCTCAATCACCTCGGCCGCCTTGGCGGGATCGAGGACGTTTTGAAGGAGCTCATGCAGGGCAGCCTGAGGAACCAGCAGGATGACCGAGCGCATTCGGAGTGCGTTGCGGTACTCCTCGTCCGGAAACGTCTCGAGCTTGTTCATATACATCGCGTGCATGAAGCGGAACCACCGCTGCACCTTGGTGACGTCCATGACCGTCAGTCCGGGACTTACCTTCAGCGAGGGAGCTTCATCCGGTCGGAAAGCGTCTATGCCGATACCTAGTACGCCGCCA
>Ga0182006_1000454_pt1 | contig 32315 bp, 17 predicted proteins | sample Sormic07211104_1_FD_123022 | JGI IMG/M metagenome (GOLD analysis project Ga0182006, IMG submission 123022) | Rhizosphere microbial communities from Sorghum bicolor, Mead, Nebraska, USA - 072115-104_1 MetaG | ecosystem: Host-associated > Plants > Roots > Rhizosphere | place: USA: Nebraska...
AAATTAACTAAAGGTACGGTATCGGTATCTATCCCAACAAAAGGTTTTCCTAATGGTATTGCAAGCATAACGCTGCTAGATGACCAGAACAGACCTCATTGTGAACGGCTCATTTTTATACAGGACGAAAATAAGGTCAATTTCTCGATAAGCCCAAACAAAACAGCTTATAAGCCAAGAGAGAAGGTGCTTCTTAAGGTAAAAGCAACCAATTTTCTTGGTCAGCCAGCTAAAACGGCATTTTCCTTAGCTGCTGTTGATGGACTTATTCCGGATGATGGAAATGATATTGTTTCGTATCTGATGCTGCAATCGGAGGTTAAGGGAGATATTAAAAACGCTGCACAATATTTTGATGCTAAAAATCCATCTCGTTTAAAACAGCTCGACTTATTGTTGCTTACCCAGGGTTGGAGAGATTATATCTGGAGAAAACTGGCCGATTCGGCTATTAAAATAAGTTATCTACCTGAGCCTGGCATCACAATTAAAGGATTGGTAAGAGAGAAACTGGCCGATAAGCCCATTCCGAATATGAACATTACCCTGTTTGGTTCCAATTTTACAGGCAATAAAATCTTTACGACGAAAACCGATCAGCGCGGACGATATTTTCTGGATGGGCTCAGTTGGTATGGGAATCAAGCGGTGAAAATTTCATCAAAAGATGATAAAGGGAAAAAAGGTGGCTGGCTGCAGATTGATACGCTGATTAAACCTTTAAATTTAGCACCGTTAAAAACGATATCATCTGGAATTTCGAATACCCTGAACGTAGAAATCGGTAAACGCATGGATTATAACCGTACTTACAAGTTTGGCGATTCGATCAGTTTAAACGATATTGAGATTAAAGCCGCTCAAAATAACAAAGTGGTGCTTTTTCAGGATGTACTTACCTCATTCGGGTATCCCGAGGAAGTTTTCAACATTACGGCAGCCGATTATTCTTACAAGGGATTGGAACATTTCCTGTTAACAAAAGCCAAAGGAAGTTATCCGGCAGAAGAAAACGATAGTTTGGGCAACGAAGGGGTCACTTTTCTCGCCAACGGAAAAAAAGTTAGGCCTGTTATTAAGGTAAATAACCGAGAGGAACTCTTTACCGAACGCTTAGATTACTACAGTTTAACTATGGATCAGATTAACCAGGTTCGAATTCAGCATTTATTAAACAGTACTGGAAAAGATGTGTACCTGATTAGCCTAAATTTGAAAGATGAGGCCTTGCGTGGACCAAATTTAGACTTGCTAAACCTTAATTTAAATGGTTATTATGCCGCAAGGACTTTTTATTCGCCTAATTATAGCAGTCCGGCAACACCAAACAAAGATTTACGAACCACTATTTTTTGGTCCCCAGCTGTAAAAACCAACGAAAACGGCGAAGCTACTATTAGTTATTTCAATGGCGATAACAAAGCAGATATTTTGATCAAAGCCGATGGAATTACCGATAAAGGAGTGGCTGTATCGGCGAAAGCAGGCTATAAAGTTCAATAAACCATGAATAGATTATATTTTTTAATTAAGCTTCTACATAAGTCATGATGATCAAAACCATAACAGTTTCCTGCTTCATGATCAGTTTGTTCTTTGCTACACAGCTTTTCGCTCAGCGCCAAATGGAAAAATTGGGACGTGGTATAATTGCTGTACGACAAAATAGCGATTCTGTTTATGTAGGCTGGCGGATGCTGGGCACCGATGCCGATGAAATTGCTTTTAACCTATACCGCAAAAGTGGAAATAGCGCAGCGGTTAAACTCAATAGCGATCCCATTACCAAGAGTACGGATTTTGTAGATGCGGGGGTTAAGTTCGATCTTCCGAACAGTTATTTTGTAAAACCTATTTTAAAAGGCAGTGAATTGGAAGCCAGTAAGCCGTTTACATTACCAGCGAAGCCACCTATTCGGCAATATTTAACCATTCCTTTAAAAACACCAACAGGTTATTCGCCTAACGATGCTTCGGTAGGCGATTTAGACGGGGACGGTGAATATGAAATTGTGTTGCACCAAACTGGCCGGAGCAGGGATAACTCATCAAACGGTATCACCGATCCGCCGATTTTTCAGGCCTATAAACTAGATGGAACTTTTTTGTGGGAGATTAATTTAGGGAAAAATATCCGCGAAGGCGCCCATTATACCCAATTTATGGTGTACGATCTGGATGGTGATGGCATTGCCGAAATGGTATGTAAAACTGCTGATGGTACGGTAGATGGCAAAGGAAAAGTAATTGGAGATGCGACTAAAGATTGGCGCAACCCCAACGGTAAAATTTTGGATGGCCCTGAATTTTTAACCGTATTTAGCGGTAGAACCGGAGAGGCATTAGCCACAACAGATTATATTCCTGCCCGTGGCAATATTGGCGCCTGGGGTGGTAGAGGTGGCAATGGAAAAAACGATAATACGGGTAACCGTGTAGATCGGTTTAATGCCTGTGTGGCCTATTTAGATGGGATCCATCCCAGTGTAGTGATGTGCAGAGGCTATTACGGCAGAACGGTTTTAGCAGCCTGGGACTGGCGTAATGGCAAGCTAACGTCAAGATGGGTATTTGATACTAAAGATGCTAAAAATCCATTTTCAGGACAGGGAAACCACAATCTTACGGTTGCAGATGTAGATGGCGATGGAAAAGACGAAATTATTTATGGTTCGATGTGTGTAGATGATAATGGAAAAGGATTGTACACTACGGGCTTAAGGCATGGTGATGCCATTCATGTTTCAGACCTTGATCCGGAACACCCAGGTTTGGAGGTTTTTGGTGTACACGAAATAGAAGAAGGCACAAAAGGCCCAGGAGCTGCAGTTTATGATGCCAAAACGGGCAAAATATTATGGGAAGGATCGCAAGACGAAGATGTAGGCAGAGGTGTGGCCGATAATATCGATAATACCCGTTTTGGCGCACAGATGTGGTGGTCGGGATCGAATGGATTATTTGATATCAAGGGCAATCGGATCGGTAATCAACCCCGATCAACTAATTTTTTGATTTATTGGGATGGTGATTTATCAAGGGAACTTTTAGATGGTAATCGTATAGATAAGTACAATGTCGGGAGGATTTTTACGGCAGATGGAGCCGTTTCTAACAACGGAACCAAATCTACCCCAGCTTTAAGCGCTGATATTTTTGGAGATTGGCGCGAGGAATTGGTTTTAAGAGCTGAGGACAATCAAAGTTTAAGGATTTACAGCACCACCATTCCGACCGAATACCGCAACTATACCTTAATGCACGATCCGCAGTACCGTTTAAGTATTGCCTGGCAAAATGATGGTTATAACCAACCGCCACATACGGGTTTCTATTTCGGTTTCGGAATGGAGAAAGCACCAAAACCACACATAACTTTGGTAGAACCAAAAAAATAAACGAATCAGAAAACACACGATGACTAATAGCAGATTATATATTCTCATTTTTACATTTTTGTTTAGCTGCTATGCTACAATTGCAGTAGCGCAGGTAGTAAAAGAACAGGCGAGGGTAATAACACCTTTTGATCAGGAATGGAGCTTTAATCAAGGTGATGTTCAGGGCGCCGAAAAAGCTGATTTTGATCAAACCAAATGGCGGAAATTGAATGTTCCGCACGATTGGAGTATCGAAGGCGCTTACGATAAAGCCAATTTAACTGCCCGTGGCGGTGGCTATTTGCCTTCGGGCATCGGATGGTACCGCAAAAGTTTCAATCTTGATGAAAGCTTTGCGAAAAAGAAAGTAACAATCGAATTTGACGGCGTAATGGTCAATAGTGAAGTATGGATTAATGGATTTTATCTTGGCAAACGTCCTTATGGCTATATTAGCTTAGCTTACGATTTGAGCAAACACTTAAAATTTGGTAAAGGCAAAACAAATGTCATTGCTGTAAAGGCTGATAATACTGTACAGCCTGCTTCGCGTTATTATACTGGTGCTGGAATTTACAGGCATGTGCGTTTAGTGGCAACAGATGCCGTTCATATTGCAGATTGGGGTGTTTACATCACTACGCCAGATGCTACCGCGCAAAAAGCTACGGTTAAAGTAAAAACAAACCTTATAAACGAATCCGCCCAAAGCACTCAGGTTATTGTAGAAACAGCTGTTTTAGATCCTGCCGGAAAAATTGTTAAAACTGCCCAGAGCAAGCAAACCATCGCTGCGGGTAAAAATATGAATGTAGATCAGGATATTGTAGTGACCAATCCAAAACTTTGGAACCTGGAAAGTCCGGATTTGTATAAAACCTTAACCAAGGTAACCGTAAACGGAAAAGTTATTGATGATCAGTTGACTACCTTCGGCATTAGGGCTTTTAAGTTTGATGCAGCAACAGGTTTCTGGTTAAATGACAAAAACTTTAAGCTAAAAGGAGCGTGCCTGCATCATGATGGCGGCGCGGTTGGTGCAGCAGTACCGTTAAGCGTATGGAAATTCCGTTTAGAACGCTTGAAAGAAGTAGGTGTAAACGCCATCAGAACTGCTCATAATCCGGTTGCACCAGAATTTTTAGATTTATGCGACCAACTGGGCTTTTTGGTGATGGATGAAACATTCGATACCTGGAACTCGGCAAAAAATAATGGCGAAAAAGGTTATAATAGATTTTTTACCGAATGGTGGGAGCGCGATACGCGCGATATGGTGATGCGCGACCGCAATCACCCATCCATCGTAATTTACAGTATTGGAAACGAAATCCATGATGATTTAAACAGCCCAGAGGGATTCAAAAAATATAAGGATCAGCAGGATCTTGTTCATCTGCTCGATCCAAGCCGTCCGGTAACCATGGCGCTTTTCCGTCCGGCCAATTCGAAGGTTTACACCAACGGATTTGCCGAAACTATGGATGTTGTTGGACAGAATTACCGCGAAAATGAATTAGTAGCCCTGCACAATCAAAAACCGGATTTAAAAGTAATCGGCACCGAAAATACACATGTAATTCAGCAATATTTGGCACTTCGCGATAATCCTTTTATGGCAGGCCAGTTCCTGTGGACAGGTTTTGATTACCTTGGAGAAGCCGATTGGCCTCAGATTACCAATGGACAGGGTTTGTTCGATAGGATTGGCAGTTGGAAACAGCAAAGTTTGCAGCGCCAGAGCTGGTGGTCGGAGAAACCTGTTGTACACATTGTCCGTAGAGAAGATAATGCTGGTGCAGGTGCCTGGATCAACAATTGGACACCTACCGATTTTGATACTTACGATGACGCAAAGGTTGCCATTTATAGCAATTGCGAAGAAGTTGAACTTTTTTTAAATGGAAAATCGCTGGGAAGTAAACCTAAACCAACTGATGATTCTCCACGTTTATGGGATGTAACTTTCGAGAAAGGCAGTATTAAAGCGGTTGGTAAAAATAAAGGCAAAATAGTTTCATCAGAAGAACTTAGAACCGCAGGTCAGCCAGCTAAAATTGTATTATCAGTTGATAAAAACAAAATCAGTAACAGCTGGGATGACGTGGCTTTTGTAACCGCAAAAATTTACGATGAAAATGGAAATATTTGCCCAAATGCCGATCAACTAATTAAGTTTACCATTTCGGGCAGTGGATTTATCGATGCTGTTGACAATGGCAATATAACCAGTCACGAAATGTATAAAGCTACACAACGACATGCCTACCAGGGTGTTTGTATGGCCTTTATTAAGGGTAATACGCCTGGAAACGTCGAAATTAAGGCTTCGGCTGATGGTTTGGAAAGCGGGTCAATAAAATTAGAAGTGAGTAATAAATAATGTTGGTTTTCGAGACTGTGTAATAAATATAGATTAGTCATCCTGTCCAAAGGCTCTCCTGCGGAGAGCCTTTGGAAGGACTTTTCTAAATACTTTAAGGTGTTTCAATAGGCTCAACATGACAGTACTTAAATTAACCAATAGTCAACAATGATAATAATAAGAATAAAATGAAATTAATACCCATAAAACTACTTACCGCAATAGCCATCATCTTTTTGGCTTCGGCATTTATAAAAGGCGGCAAACCCGCGTTACATACCATTGGCGATTCTACAGTCCGCAACTCGAACAAGGAAACCTGGGGCTGGGGAACACCGATTGCTTCTTTATTTGATACCACAAAAATCCATGTGGAGAATAATGCAATGGCCGGAAGAAGTACCCGTACCTTTTTATCGGAGGGCAGATGGGATAAAGTTCTGGAGACATTAAAACCGGGTGATTTTGTTACCATGCAATTCGGTCACAATGATGGAAGTGTTCCTGATACCACAAAAGCAGGTAGAAGAGGTGTATTAAAAGGAACTGGCGAAGAAACCAAAGTATTAACCTGGCCAGATGGAAAGGTAGAAACTGTACATACCTATGGCTGGTATATCCGCAAATTTGTTCGTGAAACCAAAGCAAAAGGCGCCACACCCATTGTACTTTCGATGATCCCCAGAAATATTTTTAAAGATGGTAAAGTAGTACGTGCCAATAACGATTTCGGGAAATGGGCCGCTGAAGTTGCCAAAGAAGAAAATGCCTATTTTGTAGACCTGAATAAAATAACGGCTGATAAATATGATGCACTCGGCCCAGATAAGGTAAAACTCTATTTCCCTGGCGACCATACCCATACCAATTTAGAAGGTGCAAAAGTTAACGCCGCATCTGTTGTGGAAGGAATCAGGGAATTAAAGGATTGTAATTTGAAAAAGTATCTGCTTTAATAAAGGAGAAAGACTAAAGCTAAAAGACCAAAGGTAAATCCGAAAATTAATCTGTATAATCAACCCCGAAGGGCAATAATCATGAAATCAACAAAATACCTACCCCTTATTCTCTTAACAGCTTTTATTGTTTTTTCTTCCTGCATTATCTTAAAACAGCAGGCAAAACCCACTTTATTCCTCATTGGCGATTCGACCGTTAAAAACGGAAAAGGCAAGGGTGATGGTTCTTTATGGGGCTGGGGAAGCTTTATCGGTGATTTATTTAATTCCGAAAAAATCAATCTCGAAAACGATGCCCTTGGCGGTACCAGCAGTCGTACTTTTCAGACCAATGGATTGTGGGATGCGGTTTTGGCTAAGGTGAAAAAAGGAGATTTTGTGATGATGCAATTTGGCCATAACGATAGTAGCCCATTAGACGATACCGCCCGTGCCCGTGGTACCATAAAAGGCATCGGAACGGAAAGTAAAGAAATTTACAACCCGATCAAGAAAAAGCAGGAAGTGGTGTATACCTACGGTTGGTACCTGCGCAAATTTATCAGCGATATTAAAGCTAAAGGCGCAACAGCGATTGTATGTTCACCGATTCCACGCAATCCGGTTAAAGATAACGCTATAGTTCTGGCCGACGATAGTTATGCGAGTTGGGCAGAAGAAATTGCAAAAACCGAGAAAGTCGATTTCATTCCATTGAATCAGATCATTAAAGATAAATACGCCACTTTAAATGCAACTGAAATAAAGACCTTTTTTACCGAGAAAGACCATACGCATACTAACGAAGCAGGAGCGAAGTTAAATGCAGCAGCTGTTGTAGAAGGCCTAAAGAAATTAAAAAACAATAAACTGAATAGCTACCTGAAATAAACCATCGGGCAGGATACTACAGGATGCTTTCCTGCCAATATTGTGTTATTTTAACCGCCTAACCAAATACCAGCGGTGATAAACCGTTCAATTTTATGCAGATACAGGTTAACCGAGTTTTCAGAGTGCTATTAGGCATTGCTTTTGTGTTTTTAAGCATCACGCAGATACATGCGCAGCGTATTTCGCTAGCTGGCAAATGGCGTTTCAAAATTGATGCTAAAGATGAAGGGGTAAAAGGAAAATGGTATTCAGCCGTTCTTCCCGAATCCGTTAATCTGCCAGGCTCGATGGCCGAAAACTTAAAGGGTGATGATATCACCCTCAAAACAAAATGGACCGGAAGTATTTACGATAGCTCCTACTTTTTTCATCCCCGTTTAGAAAAATACCGTAAACCAGGTAATATAAAAATACCTTTCTGGTTAACGCCCGCCAAACATTATATAGGCGCAGCATGGTATCAAAAAGATATCGAAATTCCTGCCAATTGGAAGGGTAAAAGACTGGTTTTATCTTTAGAATATCCGCATTCAGAAACAAAGGTTTGGATAGATGATATCGAAATCGGAACGCAGTATACCTTTGTGGTTGAGCAAAATTTCGAACTCCCGGCAAATTTAAAATCAGGAAAACATACCATCACTTTATTGATCGATAACCGCATCAAAGCGATAAATGTGGGTCAGGATTCACATAGTTTAACCGATCACACTCAAGGAAACTGGAATGGTGTAGTTGGAAAAATGGAGGTAATTGCCGGTTCGCCTGTTTATTTTGAAGATATTCAGGTTTATCCCGATTTAAAGAACAAATCGGCCAAGGTTAAAATCCAGCTTAAAGCCAATGCTAAGCAATCCTCTACCGGAAAAATTACGCTTGCCGCTACAACCTTCAATACCAAAAATGCACTTCAGGTTAAACCTGTAACCGCAGTTTACCAAATTACAAATGGTGATGGTGCTTTGGAAATCAATCTGCCAATGGGCGATAAAATAGCCACCTGGGATGAGTTCGATCCGGCATTGTACCGTTTAACAGCTACTTTACTATCGAAAGATGGTAAAAAAGACGAGAAAAAGCTACAATTCGGTATGCGTGAGTTTAAAGCCGTAGGCAGAACCTTTGAAATTAACGGTCGCCCGGTTTTTTTACGCGGAACCGTTAACAATTGCGAATTTCCGTTAACCGGTTATCCATCAATGGATGTTGCCGCATGGGTACGCATTTTTAAAATTTCAAAGGCACATGGGTTAAATCACATGCGTTTCCATTCGTTTTGCCCACCAGAAGCTGCTTTTATTGCTGCAGATCAAATCGGCTTTTATCTTCAGCCAGAGGGACCAAGCTGGGCCAATCATGGTTCATCTATCGGAGATGGAAAACCGATTGATCAGTTTATCTACGACGAAACCAACCGCATGACCAAAAACTATGGCAATTATGCCTCTTTTTGTATGATGGCCTATGGAAATGAACCACGGGGAAAGCAAGTGGAATACCTTACTAAATTTAATAATTATTGGAAAGCTAAAGATTCGAGAAGATTATATACCGGAGCATCAGTTGGTGGCAGCTGGCCAGTTATTCCGAACAACGAGTTTATGGTGCGTGCTGGTGCCAGGGGTTTAGATTGGGGCAGAAAACCAGAAAGTATTTCTACCTATGCCAAACAGATCGAACAGTTTACCGTGCCTTTTGTAGCACACGAAATGGGCCAGTATTGTGCTTACCCTAATTTCGATGAAATAAAAAAATATACAGGTGTTTATCGTGCGAAAAATTTTGAGATGTTTCAGGAAGATCTTAAAGACCACGACATGGCCGATCAGGGACATGCCTTTTTAATGGCTTCGGGCAAATTACAGGCCCTTTGTTATAAAAATGAAATCGAAAAAGCATTGCGTACGCCGAATTACAATGGTTACCAGTTATTGTCGCTAAATGATTATCCAGGACAGGGAACAGCACTTGTAGGCGTATTGGATGCCTTTTGGGATGAAAAAGGTTATATCAGCGCTAAAGAATTCAAACGTTTTTCTAACAGCACAGTGCCTTTACTAAAAGTTTCAAAGTTTGTTTTTACCAATAACGAAACCTTAGCGGCTGCAGTAGAAGTGGCACATTTCGGAAAGGCGCCTATTGAAAACGCAAAACTCTCCTGGACACTCAAAGATGACAGTGGCGCAAATGTGGCAAATGGCAATTTTAGTCCTAAAACCTTAGCAGTTACCAATTGTATCACCATCGGAGAAATTAAATTTCCGTTAAATAATATTACAAAAGCAACGAAACTGAAACTGGAGGTCACCATTGAAGGAACTGAATTCGCCAACGATTGGAGTTTCTGGGTTTACCCTGCACAATTCCACAGGTTAACAGCAATGCATATTACTGTACCAGTTTAGATGACAAGGCCCAATCTGTTTTGGCCGACGGGGGCAGTGTTTTTCTCAATGCATCAGGCAAAGTAGTGAAAGGGAAAGAAGTGGTGCAAACTTTCTTACCTGTTTTTTGGAATACCTCATGGTTCAAAATGCGCCCGCCACACACTTTAGGAATTTTATGTGATCCAAAACACGCCGCTTTTAATAATTTTCCGACTGATTTCCACAGCGATATGCAGTGGTGGGAAATCGTAAACAAATCGCAGGTAATGAACCTTGAGGATTTTCCTTCGGGATTTAAGCCAATTATTCAACCAATTGATACCTGGTTTTTGAACCGCCGTTTGGCATTGGTTTTCGAAGCAAAAGTAGGAAAGGGGAAATTAGTGGTTTCGAGTGCCAATCTCTCACCTGATTTAAAAGATGCACCTGCTGCACAACAACTTTATTTCAGTTTACAGCAGTATATGATGTCTGCCCAGTTTAATCCAAAATATGAAGTGGCTTTTAATACCGTGAAAGATATCTTCGAAAGTCCATCGAAAATTCAGTTCGATACCTTTACAAAAGATAGTCCTGACGAATTAAAAGTCAAACCAAAAACCAATTAAGATAAGTGAAATACCACCATGAAGAAATTTATATTCAGCGCTGCAATAATATTCAGTATATCTATCCAGCTACTTTTGGCACAAAAAATACCTAATAAAAAAGAGGTTTTAAAGGTATTAAAAGCAACAAATGCTTATTTCATGAATAAATGGCCTGATGCCGGGAAATCAATCATAACCAACAAAGAAAGGCCAAGCAACATCTGGACGAGGGCTGTGTATTACGAAGGATTGATGAATCTTTATAAAATCCATCCCGAAAAAGAATATTACGATTATGCTGTTCAATGGGGTGAAAAACACAACTGGGGGTTAAGAAATGGCATCACAACAAAAAATGCTGATGATCAGGCCTGTGGGCAGACCTATATCGATCTTTATCTGATTGATAAACAGCCTGAACGCATTAAAGACATAAAAGCTTCTATCGATCTGGTAATCAAATCGGGCAGGGTAAACGATTGGACATGGATTGATGCGATCCAGATGGGGATGCCGGTTTTTGCCAGACTTGGTAAATTATACAGCGATACCGCTTACTATAATTACATGTACAAAATGTATATGCATTCCAAAAATACTGAAGGTGGAGGCTTGTACAATGCCAAAGATGGCCTTTGGTGGCGCGATAAAGATTTTGTGCCCCCTTATAAAGAACCAAATGGGGAAGATTGTTATTGGTCTAGAGGAAACGGATGGGTGGTTGCTGCGCTGGTGCGCGTATTGGAAATTATCCCTGAAAATGAAGTTCACCGCAATGAATATTTAAAAACCTACAGCGAAATGATCAAAGCTCTGGTGCCGATTCAACGTGCTGACGGTTTCTGGAATGTAAGCTTACACGATGCGACACATTTTGGCGGTAAAGAAACTTCGGGCACTGCTTTGTTTGTATATGGTATGGCCTGGGGGGTAAATCAGGGTATTTTAGATAAGGCTACTTACCTGCCGATCATCACTAAAGCCTGGAACGCCATGACGAAAGATGCTGTTCAAAAAAATGGTTTTATCGGTTTTATGCAAGGGACAGGTAAGGAACCAAAAGACGGACAGCCCGTAAGTTATACCAGTGTACCCGATTTTGAAGATTATGGTTTGGGTTGTTTCTTATTGGCCGGAACTGAGGTTTACAAGCTTAAAAAATAATTGAGATGAATTTCAGAAATCTAGCTGGCTTATCGGTATTGATGTTATTATTATTCTTTCTACCCAAACAAAGTATGGCGCAAAGGATAGGCATTGCCGTTTCTGAAATTAACAGTGTTTCATCTTTCCCGATTGTGGATGGAGGAAAAGCAGCCTCAATTTATATCGATGAAAAAGATGCTGAAGTTGTTGGAATCGCTGCTGAGGCTTTCAAGGATGATATTCACTTATTAACGGGAACAACAAGTCGGGTTTTGAAAAATAACCCTGTTTTAAGTGCTTACCCCATTATTATTGGTACTGTAGGGCAGTCATTTTACATAGATCAATTGGTTAAAACTGGAAAAATAAACGGGATTGCTTTATCCGGTAAATGGGAAACCTTTTCGATTTCAGTGATTGAAAATCCTTTAAAAGGAGTAAAAAGGGCCTTGGTGATTGCCGGTAGCGATAGGCGGGGAACGGCTTTTGGTGTTTTTCAACTGTCGAGGATGCTTGGTGTATCTCCACTGAGCTGGTGGGCTGATGTGAAACCTGCAACAAAAAAATCGTTATACATTAAAGCTGGTCAGCCTTTAATAGAATCGCCATCGGTTAAATACCGTGGTATTTTTATCAATGACGAGGATTGGGGCATCCAACCCTGGGCGGCTAAAATGATGGATACCGATGTGAAAGATATCGGCCCAAAAACTTATACTAAAATATTTGAACTGCTACTCAGGCTAAAAGCTAACTACATCTGGCCAGGTATGCATCCTTCAACCAAAGCGTTTTATCATTATACCAATAATCCCATAATGGCCGATAAATATGCCATTGTTTTAGGTTCGAGTCATTGTGAGCCGATGCTGCGGAACAATGTTTTCGAATGGGCTGAGAATTTCGAGCACGAATATGGTAAAAAACCAGGCGAATGGCGCTACGATCTGAATAAAAATGAAATTGCAAACTATTGGACCGACCGAGTAAAACAGGCAAAAAATTACGAATCGATTTATACTGTGGGGATGCGCGGTATCCACGATGGCAGCATGCCAGGCCCGAAAGATAAAAATGAAAAAGTGAAATTGTTGGGTGAGGTAATTGCCGATCAACGGACCATTCTCGGTATGAACATCACTAAACCGGTAAGCTCCATTCCCCAGATTTTTTGCCCTTACAAAGAGGTTCTTTCCTTATATCAGGCCGGATTAAAACTGCCTGATGACGTAACGATTGTTTGGGCCGACGATAACCATGGTTATATTCGCCAGCTTTCGAACCCTGAAGAGCAAAAACGCTCGGGTGGAAGCGGGGTGTATTACCATATTTCTTATTGGGGTGCTCCACAAGATTACCTCTGGCTTTCGTCTATTTCTCCATCGTTGATTTCTTATGAGTTGAGCAAAGCTTACCAGTATAAAGCCGACCGACTTTGGGTTGTAAATGTGGGCGATATTAAACCTGCAGAAATGGAAACACAGTTTGCCATGGATTTGGCCTGGAATGTAAACCAGTGGAAACCCGAAAATGCAGATCAATATGCTGAAAGCTGGGCTGCTGAGACTTTCGGAGCTGAATTTGCAAAACCTATAGCCGAAATAAAAGCAGTATATTATCGCTTGGCACAGGCTGCTAAGCCAGAGCATATGGCCAGCGTTAATTTTACCGATGCCCAGGCCGAAGAACGTTTGGCTGCTTATCAAAAGATTTACGACCAAGCTAAAAGCTTAAATGACCAGATGCCAGCACGTTTAAAAGATGCTTATTTTGAGTTAATTTTATATCCGGTCGAAGGTGCCATGCTGATGAACCAGAAGATTTTATACGCAAAGAAAAGTCTGGTTTTAGCGGCAAACGGCGATCAATTGGCCTTAAGTTATTCGAAAAAATCGAAAGAAGCCTTCGATCAGATCCAGTTGATTACCAAAAAATACAATGAAGAAATTGCTGGTGGTAAGTGGAACGGAATGATGAGCTGGAAGCCACGTGATTTAGCCGTTTTTAAAATGCCAAAAGTGGCCGATGCTGTAACGGCGAAATCATCAGACATTAGCGCGAAATCTGAAAATAAAATTATTGTAGGTGCGGCTAAATATGCCGATAAATCAGTGCCGAAGGGACTATCTTTACAAACCTTAAAAGGACTTGGTTTAGGTGGTGATGGGATTTCTCTTTATCCTTTTACTTTTAAGCCATTCGGGGAAACAGCGCTTCAAAATGCCGCCTTTACTATTTACGAAGTTTATTTCAAAACAAAAGGTGAACACCAGATCGAAGTGAAATGTTTACCTACCCAGGGCGTTAATAATGGCATTAAAGTGCGTTATGCTATTTCCGTAAATAACGACAAGCCGCAGGTAATTAATATTTCTCCGGCTTCAGAAAATAATATCTGGAAACAGAATGTATTACAGGGTTACGCTTCGGGCATAACCAAACACGAGATTAATAAAACAGGTAAATCGACTGTGAAAATTTATATGCTCGATCCGGGCTTGGTAATTAACCAGTTGGAAATACAATAAATATGATGAAGAAACTTTTAGCTTTTGCCCTATCCTTAATTTTTATGCTTGCCATCGCCAGGGCGCAAAGCATTGGCGATTATAAATCTGGTTTTAAGAAAACGGGTAATACCATTTCATTTTTAACCACAAGGGGAGAAGTAAAATTGGAGTTCTGTACACCAGAAATTTTAAGGATCAGAACCAGTTGGAACGGAAAATTCGAAGCCAACGAAAACCTGATGGTGATTAATTACAACTGGGCTAATGTAGTGGTTAAAGTTTCGGATAAAAAGGATCATTTCTTGCTTGCCACCTCAAAATTGGTGGTTAAATTATACAAAGCCCCTTTCAGGATTGATGTTTTAGATGCCAAGGGTAAATTGCTGAGCAGCGAAGTGAACGGAGCGGTAGTTAAAGAAAATACACAGGTTGGGGTAAGCAAAAAACTACAGGCCGACGAGCATTTCTTTGGTTTTGGCGAGCGCATGGATTTTATGGATCGCCGCTTTAAAAAAGTAACCTTAAATGTTGGGCGTGGTAAAGGTTTGCCGCATGCCATTGGTGCTTACAATATATTGGAAGCCAATTATTGTCCCGTTCCGTTTTTTATGAGTACAAAAGGTTATGGTATTTTCTTGCATAATTCTTTTGCTACCGAATGGGATATGGGCGCTTCTAAAAAAGATCAGTACAGTTTTAAAGCAGCTGATGGAGAATTGGATTACTATTTCATGTATGGGCCAACTTTTCCAGCTATTTTAGATCATTATACCAGTATTACCGGCAAATCGCCAATGTTGCCGCAGTTTGCTTTAGGCTTACATGCCGGTACATATAGTGGAGGTACATGGGGTTATGAGGCAAAAAGTTCCGATCATTATGTGGTTGAGCTGGCAAAGAAATACCGGTCGTTAGGTATTCCGGTTGATCTGCTTTGGCTAGATTCTACCTGGCGCTTATTCGGCGAAAATGGAGGTAAAGGTGCAACTTCTTTCGAATGGAGAGAAACCTTTAAAGATCCAAAATCGATGTTCGATAGTATTTACGCCTTGAATTATAAAATGGTTGGACTGCACCTGCGTCCACGGTTTGATAATGCCAAAAAATTAAACCTGTTAGATCAGGCCAGAGCGCAGGGCTATACTTATCCCGAAAACGGTAAACCCGGCGAATTTGTAAACTTTTTTGGTGAAAAGGCAACGCAATGGTGGTGGGATAACGGCGTAATGCGGGTAGCAAAATTAGGTGCAAAATTCTTAAAAACGGATGAAGGCAGTGCGTTTGGATCTTTAGCCAACGAAAGTGAGAAGGTTGGTCCAACAGGAAAAGATGCAGAACGTTTGCACAATCTTTTTCCAATAGCTTATGCCAAAGCACCGTTTTTGGAGTTCGAAAAGTTTAACGGTTTTAGGGGATTAAATCAAACCAGGGAAGGTTATTCGGGCATTCAACGTTATCCGTATATTTTTGCAGGCGATTGGCCAAGCGAATGGCAATACTTTGCTCCGGTAATTAAAGCCGGACTAAATGTTGGTCTTTCGGGTGTAGGTTCCTGGGCACATTGTATGGGCGGTTTTGAACATCAGGCCGATCCGGAGCTGTATATCCGTTGGGTCCAGTTTGGGATGTTCAGCCCGATTGCACTCGTTTTTGGAATGGATCACCCCGGTTATAAAGAACCCTGGAAATATGGTGAAGATGCTTTGCATAATTTCAAGAAATACGATCTCTTGCGTTACCGTTTGTTTCCTTACCTGTACACCAGTATGCATCAGCAATACGAAACCGGTTTGCCAATGATGAGGGCTTTAGTGCTCAACCATCAGGATGACGAAAATGTGTACGAAATCGGTGATCAGTATATGTTTGGAGATAACTTAATGGTTGCTCCGGTAACCACCAAAGGTGCCATTACCCGTTCGGTTTATCTACCGGAAGGTACCTGGTTTAACTACTGGACGAACGAAAAATACGAAGGCAAAAGTTATTACCATGTGGTAGCACCTTTAGATACCATTCCTTTATTTGTTAAGGCAGGAAGTATTATTCCGATGCAGCCAGAAATGGCCTACAGTGGTGAAAAACCGGTTGATGTGATTACCCTAGATGTTTTTCCTTATGAAACTTCTAAATATGATATGTACGAAGACGATAATTTAAGTGCTGCTTACAAAACAGGAAACTTTGCATTAACCAAGATTACTTCCTCATTAACAGCGTCGACCTTAACGCTGAAAGTGGCTAAACCAGCAGGTAGTTTTAAGCCTACTAAGCATAAATATCTGGCTAAAATACATTGGACGGGAAAGGCAGGTCCTAGTGGTGTTTCAGAAAATGGCACTAAATTAAAAGTTTTAAAAACACCAGATCAATTGGATAAAACTGAAGGCTGGTTTTATGATATAAAAAATAAAATATTATGGATTAAATCGGCCGGAGATAACAGTGCAGATTTAAGTTTTGTAGTGAATTAATGGGGTTTGTGGGTACACGGACCACAGCGGATGCATCAGGCGCTTTCATCATTCCCAACTTGATTGGGAACCACGGAGTGCTCATGAATGCCTATGAATAAAAGGAAAACTTATGAATAATCGTAATGCCTTGGTAGGCTTTAGAGGTAGCATTAAGATTCCTGCCTGTGGGGACGCCGACTATGGAAGAAATAAAATGGGTTTTAGCTTGATAAAATCCTTAACATAAAATTGAAAACATGAAAATTGCATTTAAGATGAAACTTAAACCCGGTTTTGAAACAGAATACAAAAAGCGTCATGATGAGATCTGGCCAGAGTTATCTACTTTGTTAAAGGAAAATGGGATCAGCGATTATTCTATCTTTTTAGATGAAGAAACCAATACACTTTTTGCCGTGCAACAACAAAACGGAAGCTCCTCGCAAGATTTGGGCAGCACCCAGATTGTGCAAAAATGGTGGGCATACATGGCCGATATTATGGAAACCAATGCCGATAATTCCCCAAAAACATTCCCTTTAGAAATGGTATTCCATTTAGATTAAGTTATGCAATTACAACAATTCTGTTCTGTTCTGCTGCTAAGCACATTAGCTTTTAGTTTGGCTAAAGCACAAAAGCCTGTTAAAAATACAGGCAATTGGCCTGTTATCGAAAAACAGATGAAACCCTGGACCCGCTGGTGGTGGATGGGAAATGCTGTAGACGAACAGAATTTGAACCTGGTTTTAAAAAAATACGCAGATGCTGGTCTTGGCGGTGTAGAAATTACGCCAATTTATGGCGCTAAGGGCTTTGAAAAGCAATATTTACAGTTTTTATCGCCAGAGTGGATGAATGTATTACACTATACTGTAAATAAAGCCAATACTTTAGGCTTGGGTGTTGATATGAACACTGGTACGGGCTGGCCATTTGGCGGTCCGCAGATTAAACCAGAGCATGCAGCAACCAAACTGATTACCCAGCAATACACGCTCAAAGGTGGAGAGAAGTTGACTGAAGCCGTTAAGGTTAAGGAAGCGAAACAGGATTTCGCGCAGTTACAGGCTTTAACCGCATATGGTAATAATGGTGAAGTGCTCAACCTACTTTCTAAAGTTGAGGCTAACGGAATTTTAAATTGGTCGCCTGGAAGCGGCAGCTGGGATATTTATGCTGCTTTTGCAGGTAAAACCAGGCAAATGGTTAAACGTGCAGCACCTGGCGGCGAAGGGTTTACTTTAGATCACCTCGATAAAAATGCAGTAGATGTTTATCTTAAAAGATTTTCGGATGCTTTTGGAGGTAAACCCCAAGGTATTCGGTCGTTTTTTAACGATAGTTATGAAGTTTATGGTGCAACATGGACGCCAACTTTCTTTCAGGAATTTAAGAAAAACAGGGGTTATGATCTGGCCGCTCATATTAAAGAATTAACCGGTAAAGATTCTACGAATGCAAATATTGCCCGTTTAAAATCTGATTACCGCGAAACCATGGATGAACTTTTGCTCCATAATTTTACGCAAAACTGGACCAACTGGGCGCATCAGCTTAAATCGGTGACCAAAAACCAGTCGCATGGTTCGCCAGGCAATCTGCTCGATCTTTATGGAGCGGTTGATATTCCTGAAACCGAAACCTTTGGTTCAAGTTATTTCCCGATTCCAGGCCTTAGGCGCGATGCAGGAGATATCCGCAACGTAGATCCCGATCCGATAATGAGCAAATTTGCATCATCTGCAGCACACACAGGCGGCAAAAAACTGGTGTCTTCTGAAACGTTTACCTGGCTAACCGAGCATTTTAAAACTTCATTTTCGCAATGTAAACCAGAAGCAGAACAGTTGTTCCTGGCAGGAATCAACCATATTTTTTATCACGGAACCACCAATTCTCCAGCAAATGTGTCCTGGCCGGGATGGCTTTTTTATGCCTCGGTAGAAATGAATCCAAACAATAGCTTATGGCCACAGGCACAAGGATTAAACAATTATATTGCCCGTTGTCAGTCTATTCTTCAATCAGGAAAGTCAGACAACGAACTTTTAATCTATTGGCCAATTTATGACGTATGGAACAAAGCGAAAGGTTTGGATATGGCCTTAAAAGTACATGATGTTGACGAGTGGCTTCACCCAACAGCGTTTTATAAACTATCAAAAGAACTTTCCAAATCGGGTTATTCCTTTGATTTTGCATCCGATCGGCTGTTAAAGCAATCAACGGTTAACAAAGCATTGATTAGCACTAACGCGGCCGCTGCGCCATACCAGGTGTTGATTGTTCCGCAATGTGAAATGATGAGCCCGGAAACGCTTGATCAAATGATCAAATTGGCCGGTAACGGAGCAAAAGTCATTTTTCAGGCATTACCTAAAGATGTTCCAGGTTTAAACAACCTGGAAACCCGCAGAGCACAGCTAAAAGCAACCTTGGCTAAATTGATTTTTACAGATGGTGCATATGGTATTAAACAGTTTAAAGTTGGGGCAGGAGTGATTTTATTGGCTAACGATGTGCAAAAAGCGTTAAATGCAATTGGCATCAACAGAGAAACTTTAACCGATTCAGGCCTTCAGTTTATCAGGAGAAAGACAACAACTGGCAAATACTATTATCTGGTTAACCACACCGCTAAAGATATTGATAATGAACTTTCCTTAAATGAAGAAGGACAGGTTTTAATCATGGATCCACAAAGCTCCAATGTGGGTTTGGCGGCAGTACGCAATAAAAAGGTTCGTGTACAACTTAAATCGGGAGAGAGTTTGTTTTTAAAGGTCGGTCAGAATGGAACCAGCTCACCTTGGGTTTATCTGAACAAAGTTGCCAATACGATCAATCTTAACCAACCATGGAAATTACATTTTACCGAAGGTGGACCGGAGCTTCCTGCAGATCAGCAGTTAGCTAAACTGGTAAGCTGGACTACTTTAAACGATCCTAAATTACAGGCCTTTTCTGGTACTGGTGTTTATACTTCAAGCTTTACGATGAGTTCAAAATCGGCCAAAGAATATGTTTTAAATCTGAACCAGGTAGATGAAAGTGCGCGTGTATGGATCAATGGACAGGAAGTGGGCATTTTATGGAGCATCCCTTTTCAGGCCCGTGTTGGCAAGTATTTAAAAGCAGGCTATAATACCATCAAAATTGAAGTGGTTAACCTGATGGCGAACCGAATCCGTGATATGGATATTAAAAAAATCCAGTGGAGGAATTACCACGAGATCAATTTCGTAAATATTAACTATAAGGATTTTGATGCATCAAACTGGAATGTAATGCCTTCAGGATTAATCGGGCCAGTAAGTATCACAGCTTTCAACTAATCGTATACTGTTATTCCCACAGGCGTAAATCTTGCTTTGTACAAATCAATATGCATTTTATCATGAAAAAACTCATTATACTCGCTTTGTTTACCGCCATTGGTATAAATGCCATGGCTCAAGATTATGTCATCACAAAATTTGGTGTTAGTGCCGATAGCACCAAACTGAATACCAAAGCCATTCAAAGTGTAATAGATAAAGCTTATCAAAAAGGAGGAGGAACGATTGTAATCCCTAAAGGTGTTTACTTAACCGGAGCACTCTTTTTTAAGCCTAAAACAAAGCTATTGTTACAAGAAGGTGCTGTGCTTAAAGGATCTGATAACATAAAAGATTACCCTTTTATCCCATCGCGCATGGAAGGGAGGAGCCTTAAATACTTTGCGGCATTAATTAATGCAACAAAAGTAGATGGTTTTAGTATTTCAGGCCCAGGTACCATTGATGGAAATGGACTTAAATTCTGGAAAACATTTTGGGCACATCGCGATTCGCTTAAAAAATTAGGAAGAGAATCTACAAACCTAGAGGTGAGCCGTCCGCGGTTACTTTTTATCTGGGGATGTAATAATGTGAATATTAAGGGGGTAAAACTGCGTAATTCTGGATTCTGGACCACCCATTTATACCAATCTAATGATGTATTAATTGAGAATTGCGATATCCGTTCCCCATTCAGGCCCGTAAAAGCACCAAGCACTGATGGCATAGACATTGATTTTTGTAAAAAAGTAACAATCAGGAATTGTTATATTTCGGTAAATGACGATGCTATTTGCATTAAAGGCGGTAAAGGCCCTGATGCACAGAAACGCCCAGAAAATGGTATTGTTGAGGATATTTTAATAGAAAATTGTACCATTGGCGAAGCACATGCTACTTTAACCATGGGAAGCGAGTGTATTCATGCACGCAATATTACCATGCGAAACTGTAAGGTAGAAAATAACTGCCCGATTTTAAAAATGAAAATGCGTGGAGATACTTTTCAGCTTTACGAAAATATTACGGTAGAAAACATTACAGGAAAATGCGGCGCTATTATCGACTTAAATCCCTGGAAACAGTTTTTCGATTTGGCAGGCAGCACTGCAAAACCATTTGGTACAATCAGAAACATCAAGATCTCAAACATTAAAGTAGAAGCAACAAAATTTGGCGAAATGGATGGAAACCCTGAAGATAAGGTATCTGGTTTTATTTTTAAAGATTTGGAAGTAACTACAAAAACACCTTTTTTGAAAAACATATACCAGGATGTTAAAATTGAGAACGTAATGGTAAACGGAGCACCATTGGTCGTTAAACCTTAATCCAACACTTATTCTTAAGTTAATGATATTGGGCTTTTAGGTCAAACGATTGGGCTGACAGATTGCAAAGAACGGTTATGATTCCCGCGCAGACGGGAACCACGAAGTGCTCAGCGAAGCTAATCTTAATGCAACAAATAAACCTAGCTAAAACATTAAGATTCTTCATCCTCGGTCTGTTTCCTCACAGAACGGAAAAAATAATATTTAGGTGGTCTGTGAAGACACAGACCACGGAACTGGAGAAAATACTTCCTTATTTCCGTGCTTTCAGTGTTTCCGTGGCAAAAAAGCAAAATGCTACCAATCCAGCTTCAACAACGCCACTCCCTGCCTGGCTAATTCCATTTCAAAAGCACCACCCGTGGTGTCAAATTTTCTGGGTTTACCAATCATTTTAAGCTGGCCTGCTTTTTCTAATGCTGCAATCTGTTTCGCATCTGGATTTTGAGGTGAGCCCATTTTTTTCCATGCCGAATAAGCGTTGCTGTTTTCGGTATCAATGCGATATGCTGTAACAGTTATCATTTTTGCAGGCAATTTATTCAACAAGATGGATACAAAATCTTTAGAATCCGTTTTATCTTCATCATGGTAATTCCATATCATAACAGCAGCGGTTTTCTCGGCTTTAGTGGCTAAAACACCTATGTCTGTTTGTGACTTTCTGATGCTCGAATCTAAAATAGAATTTAAATTATACATGCGGTTACTTATGGCTTCAACTCGGTTCCCTTTCATCTGGCCAAACATCCTGAATACATTTAAAACGGGTTTATCCACGCCGTTGGTAGCTAAATCGCGGAAACCCGCAAACCAAGGCTGGTTTTCAAATTCGAACGACCAGGTAACAGCGCCCAATAGGTTGATTTTATATTTATCTGTAAGTTCGTAAAGCCGGGCAAAAGAGGCTGCTGTATAACTCGAATACATCGTGCCGTTTCGGTAGGCATTTTCAGGATTGGTACTCATGCCACAGGCTGCACAGCCTTCAGGATCTGATTCGCCAATAATTACAGGGATATTTTTAAGTTGAGGGTATTTACTGATGATCTTATAATTTCCATCAATATTGCGGAGCTGAGCCCTTACATTCATCACAACGGTTCCATTAACCACCCTTGGTGAACCTTTGGCATGAAAAAGTACAGCATCTAAAGGCGATCCAATTTTGCCGGTTACATAATTGGTGTCGTTTAAACAATGTTTGATAAAGGCATCCAGGTACTTCGTTCCACCGCCTGTTACGTTGGCACCACCAATTTTCGCAGTGGGTAGGGCGCGTTTTAGTCCATCGGCAGCGTAATCGTAAAGTTTAAAGAATTCGGCCTGTGTACCTTTCCAATAAGCGCCATCCGGCTCGTTCCACACTTCCCAGTACCAGCTTTCTACCTCAGCCTTGCCATATCGTGCTACACAATGTTTTACCCATTCGTAAACCAAATTGCCCCATTTTTTGTAATCTTTTGGCGGATAGGCCCAGCCGGTTAAAATTTCATCATATCGGGCGCCAGGTTTCCATTTGTGCTGATAAGGTTGAGGTTTGGTTGAAAGTGCCTCAGGCATAAAGCCTATTTGAGCCAAAGGTTTCATGCCTCTTTTTACGTAAGTATCGAAAATCTGATCAACAATTTTCCAGTCGTAAACCGGATTGCCTTTGGCATCTTCTGTATAGGCATTCGTCGATCCCCATTTTAAAGCAGGAGTACCATCGCCAGAGGTTAGCAAGTTATGCGCACGTACATATACCGGAACCGGACTTAATTTAGAAATCTCGGTCAGTAACTTCTGGCCATCTTTCATATAGGTGTAATTTGGCTCATCGTAGCCAAACCAGGCCCAAATGGGTTTCATGGGCGCTATATTCTTGTCGAAATTAACCTCAATATTGGCTTTAGACTGCGCATTTGCCGTATGGATGAAAGTGGTTAAGCCAAAGAGCAGGAGGTAAGCTTTTTTAAATGTTTTCATAGGTGTTTTTTATTTTGGTCAAATCTGTCCGTAGCGTTCAGTAGGGCTCTACGGACTATCAATGGAAAAGAGTCTCCGACTCGTTCTTGTCAGTTGAGTTTGAAACTCAATCTTATAATTAAGTCCGTAGAGACGCTGCGCTTAACGCTACGGACAGTTCTTCGGTTAAGGCTGCTCGTAAATTTCTGCTTCAATAATACTTAAACCACCTTTTAGTTTGATTTCTGCACGGTCAACACCATCATCAAGTTTTTTACCATTTACCTCTACGCCAATAGATGAGTTTTCTTTATCTTTTCCGGATCCCACTAATTGTATGGTCACTGTTTTTCCCTTTGCTGGCTTGCAATTTGCTGTAAAATAACCCAGGCTGGGTTTGCTATTGCCTTCGAAAACCACCTTTCCATCAACCAAGACCCTTAACGGATAAATTTTGGTTCTAAAACCATTCAATTTTAGCGAAACTGCTGATACCGTACTTTCTTTTGCTAAAGTATATTTAATCCATGCAGTAGCGATCTTTCCATCGTTTACCCAATCGCTCAGTTCGTTATCATCAAAACTTAAATTAGCTTTATCGTTATTGGCGCCAGCTTCGGCTGACACAATTTTGATCGATTTGCGTGTTACTGTATACGATTGATCAAGTGGTGTTGCACCTTTGCTTAGGTTCGGTTTTAAACCATCACTTGGCAGTTGAACGGATAATCCGTCAGCCGTTTTAACTGGTAAAGTTTCAAATGAAAGGCTTACTGCTTGTAAACCTTCGGCTTTTGCCGTTAAATTAATTTTTCCAGCAGTGGTTGTCGATCTGATGAGCACTCTGTTTACCCCATTTTCTACTGGCAGGTTTTTAGCTAAAATGTAATTATCGGGTCCCTGGGCCAAACCTCCACGCCATTCGGCTGGTCCATCTAAACTAAATTTGACCATATCTGAAGCCGTAGGGCAACGGTTTCCATTCTGATCGACTACTTCAATCTGCACCAATACCACATCGGCACCATCAGCCTTAAAACCGCTTGGGTTTTTCATTGCAGTAAGTTTTAATCCTACAGGTTTGCCTGCTGTTTTTAATTGTGTTTCTGCCAGTTTTTTTCCTACTGAAGAATAAGAAATGGCCTTTATTGTACCTGCCTGATAATTAACGTTTTTAAAAGTGAATAGAAAACCATTACTTTTTTCACCAAAACCAAGCGATTTATTGTTCAAAATCAGCTCTACCTTGTCGCCACTGGCCACCACATATACATTCTTCTTAACGCCGGCCTTGTAGTTCCAGTGCCCGATTAAGTGGATGCCAGTTTTTTTTGCATCAACCCAACCATCCCACATCACTTTGTGCGCAAAAAAGGCATCTTTTGGAATGCGCATCGCATCTACTTCGCCACTTCTGCGGTAGTTTTCTTCGCCGCGGTGGTGGGTGTTAGAATCAGAAAATATAATGTTCACCCCACCAGAACTTACCCTGGTTCCTGTTCCGGGGCGTTCTTCGTAATATTCGTTCCAACGGATTACATCTTCAATGGCAAAAGAATCCTGATTGCGGTTATAATCGCTGGCATCGGCATCTTTGTATTTCGGACCTGCACCATTTACATGGAAGGGAGGGGAGAACTCATCCCAATACTTCCGTAGGGCCTCATCTCTCGAATATTCCATAGACCATACTGGTTTGGTTGCACTTTTATTGATGTACAACATTTCGCCCCCATATTCGGCTTCAGGAATATCGAGCATTTCTCTCGATCCGATAGCTCTGCCGCCATTTGGGTCATAAAGATTTCTAATGTCTTTCATTTCCTGCATGTGCGCTACACTGATCGATTCGTTTCCACATTCGTAAAAAACGATACTCGGGTTGTTGCGGTTGTAAATAATGGCATCTGTCATGACCGCTTTTCGTTGGTCCCAACGGGTGCCGGTTACATCTTTTTCCGAATCTCCGGCTGGCATCGCCTGGATCAAACCTACACGGTCGCAAGATTCTATATCCTGTTTCCAGGGTGTAATGTGCATCCAACGGACTAAATTGGCATTGCTTTCTACCATGAGCTGATTACTGTAATCGCTTAGCCAGGGTGGTACCGATAGGCCTATTGCCGGCCACTCGTTACTGCTGCGCTGGGCATAACCTTTCATCATCAATACCCGATCGTTCAAATAAACCATGCCGTTTTTAAATGCTGTTTTTCTAAATCCGGTTTTGGTTTTCAGCTCATCGATAATCTTGCCCTCAGATTTTAACCTTGAGGTAACGGTATACAGATAACCATGGCCCCAGCTCCAGAAGTTTAAATCTGTTACCAATGCCTGTGCTGTTAAAGTTAAAGTATCGCCCGCTTTGATATGGGTTTCTGCTGATTTAAAGGTTTTAACAATTTTTCCGTCAAGATCTTTTAGCTCCACTTCATATACCAGTTTCTGATCTGCAGTGCTTTCGTTTTTTACCTGCGATTCGGAAACAATCACAGCCGATTTACCTTTAATGTTAAAGTCTTTTGCGTAGCAATAGTTACCCTTAGTTTTTAAAGTAGAATAAAGTGGGAGTGTTTGATATACATTACCGGTAACATGCAGGCGTACATTTTTCGATATCCCACCATAATTGGCATTAAAATTTTTATCGTTCCACTGGTAGCCGGAATTGGTTGCCTTTTCTTTGTAGTTCCAGGCATTATCGATCCTAACTGCAATTACATTTTCTTTGTTCTGATTAATTAAGCTACTAATGTCAAACCCAAAGGCCATTACACCGTTTTCATGCCGACCAATAAACTTTCCGTTCAGGTAAAATTCACCGGCCTGCCTGATACCCTCAAATTCAAGAAATATTTTAGTGCTTTGATTGGTTTCTGAAATGGTAAAATGTTTGCGGTACCAGGCAATGCCTGTTGATAAATCTTCTATCGACTTTTTAAAGGCTTCATCTTCATTCCAGGCGTAGGGAAGGGTAATGGCTTTCCACGTTTTGTCGTCAAAATCGCTACCTTCTGCACCAGGTAAATCGCCAACATACAGTTTCCATCCAGAATTAAAATTGTAGGTTTTTCGTGGGGTAGCTGGTTGTTGCGCCAAAGGGATAAAGGGTAGGAATGCAACCATTAAAAAGAGGTAAATATGCTTCATTATGTTTGCTTAGGGGTTTAATTTAATGGATAGGGGTTTATCGCGGTTGCAGCTGATTTCGTCATTGGCGTAATCTAATTCTGCCAGTTGAATCACACTTCTTCTGGTTGTGTAGTTATCAATTCCTTTATTTTCGGGTGTTCGGCCAGGATGGGTAAAGTAATAGATGTAGGCTTTATCTCCATTCACCACCACATCGGCATGACCGCCCATTACACCATCATCAGTTCCTTTTCCGGGTGCCTGTAAAATGTTTTTAGGCTGTCGTTTCCAGGTAAGGAGATCGGTAGATGAATATATGCCTAAACCGTTCCAGTTGTCGACCACCATCCAATAAGTGTTTTTCCAATAGAAAACTTTTGGACCTTCGCAGCCTTTATCGCCAATCAGTTTTTTACCGTTATCTTCCCAGTGATATAGATCTTTACTATCGGCATAATAGATCGATTTACCAGCCATTTCATTGTTGTAATACATGCGCCAGCCCTTGTTATCAGGCAGTTTAAACACACAGGCATCAATGCAACGGTCGGAAGCAAGGTTTAGTTTCGATTCGAATTTCCAGTTGATGAGGTTTTTGCTGGTAAGGTGGACAATGTACCTCGGGTGGCGCCAATCTTTAAAAACGCCGGGCACATAGGTTAAATACATGTGGTACAGTCCTTTGTTTTCGATTACTTCGGGTGCCCAATGGGTATAATCGGTTAACCGGTATTGAATATCACAAGTATCGCGGTATTTCCATTTTATACCGTCTTTCGATTCGGCAATGCCAATCCTCGTGCCATGCACCCAGCTTACCCCATCTAAATTTTTTTCGTTTGCCCTACGGTTGGTATAAAACATAAACCATTTTTTTTCGCCTTTATTCCAGATCACCACCGGATCAGCCGCACCATCATACACCGGATCGCTGTACAAGGGCTTGGGAACAGGTCGTAATTTATTGCTTTTTTGAGCAAAAGCACATATAGAAAACAGTATCAAAAAGGCAAGGAGGAGTTTCTTCATCTCAAATTGATCATTATTGGACCGTTTCTATACCATTGGGATAAAAACGCCATTAATAAAAAGGAAATATTTGGTTAAATAGTTTAAACGAGTTTAGCGTTTAAAATTGAGAGGGCCGTCCTGCTCTATCCTGTAGAAAATGGCCAGAGTAAATTGCAAATGGCTTTAAAGACGTTTCAAACGTTTGAAATTATGCTTTATCCGATATAGCATGGCGGTAACAAAAGCATTACACTTTAACTGAGCGATTATATGATTAAGGAAATAATAGGCTACGTCATATTATTTATTTTTATTTGGTTTATTGTACGTTATAACGTACATTTGATTGTACTAATTTAATAAATATGAAAGCAGTAACCATTTCTTCTCTCAGAACAAATATGAAAGGCTATTTTGATGAGGTAAGTGCTTCGGAGGACGTTTTGATTGTTCCAAGAAATAATAATGAAGATGATGCTATTGTAGTTATCTCAATTAAAGAATATAATGCACTTACCGAAACTGCACATTTAATGTCGACAGAAGCAAATCGCAAAAGATTAGATAAATCTATAGAGAGTTTAAAAAACGGTAAAATGAAGCGATTTTCGGTAGAAGACGAAAAGTCAGTTGAGCTTTAAGCAATGAATATATTATTTACTGAAGAAGCCTGGGAGGATTTTGAATATTGGATGGATAATGATGATGAAGCGGAAAGAAAAATTAGGGCACTCTTGAAAGATATAACAAGAACACCATTTCATGGTTTAGGAAAACCTGAAGCTTTAAAGCATAATTTAAAGGGCTTTTGGTCGCGGCGGATTACAGGGGAGCATCGTCTGGTTTATCAAATATCGGGTACCAAGGGTAAAGATCAACAATGTGCCGTTATTCAATGCCGGTTTCACTACAATAAATAGTAATATCCAAACAAAAAAGAGCAATTTACCCCCAGGGTTAATTGCTCTTTTTTAAAGGCTTAATCTGCTTACCAACCAGGGTTTTGCATGGCCTGTTTTTGTTCAGGTGTTAATGCAGCTCCACCGCTCTTAATTACATCTAAGAAACTTTGAGGGATAGGACGCAGGTAATGTTTGCTTTCTGAAGGTTTTGCCTCATCGTTAAAGGCGGCGGTTCTGGCCACCAATGTTTTGGTACGTGCCAAATCTTCCCAGCGCAATAACTCGCCCATTAGCTCTCTCGAGCGTTCGTTTAAGATAAAAGCTGTAAACTTATTTTCCTGTGAGGCAGCACCAATTTTATCATAGAACTCTCTGTTGGAGTTAAATATATCGGCCTCACTATTTAAGTGCATACTGCTTAGCGTAGTGGCTGTTGTGGTAGTTAGGTTATTCGACTCGAAATAGCTATTTTTATCAGAATATGAAACAAATGGCGCTGTGTTTGCAGCAGGATTGTTTTTATACGAGGCGCCACCATCTACATAAGCTGATCTGTCTTCTCCTTCTTTATAAGCAGCACGGTCTCTAACTTTATTTAGGTATGGAATGGCCTGCGCAAACTGGCCCATTCGTCCGTAAGCTTCAGCCGCAATTAAATAGGTTTCTGCCAGGCGGGCTAAAATACCGTCACGTTGACCAAATTGTGATGCAACAGCATTTCTGGAACCATCCATAAATTTAGATAAAGCAACAAACTGACTCACACCATAATTTCCATGCCCACCCAAATAACTTTGCGGTTGGCCAGCAAAATACCTTACATACATACTTGGTTTACGGCGGCCAATATCAGTAGGAAGTGCCGGGTTTGCATTTGCAACGGCAGGTGTATACCTGGTATCGCCTGCATTATTAACGATATATAAAATAGATTCTTCACCGCCGGCAAATTTAGCTTTACCCACAAGATCTGCTGTTGGCGCTGTTCCTGCTGTCCAAAGTGGTGCTCCGGCAGGCCTATTACATAAATAACGTGTTTTAAAACTTTTCCAAAACCTCGAGTCGTTTACACGGTCGAAAACATCGAGGGCATAATCCGTAGATCTTAAACGCTGGAATTCACGATCGCCAGGGATATCGCGTTGCATACCTGGTAAATTTTGGTAAATAGATGGATAATACAAATGTACCTGGTTACCATAACGCCCCTGAGTAGCTGTATTGTCAGAAAACTGCGCAGCTAATATAATTTCTTTGTTGGTTTCATTTGCACCATTAATGGTGGTGAAGTTCCATAAATCGCTAAAGTTGGTAGCCAGGGTATGCTGACCGCTGTTAATTACCAGGTCGGCATATTTTACTGCATTTTGTAAATCAGCAGTTTTGGTATCGCTATTCCATGCATTGTTTATCTCGCTTGCACGGAATAAATATGCTTTTGCCAAAAAGTGCGCAGCTGCCCATTTGGTAATCCGACCGGTTTCTGTTACCGTTGCTGGCAAGAAGTTATAAGCTTGTGTAAAATCTTGAATCACTTGCTCATATACCTCTTTTGCACTGTTCCTTGTAAATTCTTCCTGAATGAAATCCTGTGCTTCTAACCTCAACGGAACACCACCATACTGTTTTACCAGTTTAAAATAATCGAAAGCACGCATAAAATAACCTTCGCCCAGGCGTGTGTTTTTACTTGCACCCTGATAATACAATGGCACGTTTTTGATGAGAATATTAGCCGAATTTATGTTTTCGTACATATTGTCCCATACACTGGCCACATCCGAATTAAGGGAATTTAAACTTGCATCGTAAGAGTTCCACATTTGCTCGGTTCTATCTCCACCAACTGTAAATTCATCCACTCCATAGTTGGATGTAGTGTATGCCCAGGTATAGTTAAAGTGAAACTTTAAACTTTGGTACATGCCTATGGTTAAACCGTCGAGGCCATCAGTTGTGACAAAATCTGCAGTGGTACGGGCATTAACAACTTCCTCATCTAAGAAGCTTTTTTTACAAGAAGTAGGGAAAATCATCAATCCTCCTAATATTGCAGCACCCGATAATATATTTATAAATTTTTTCATGATCAATTTCTTTAAATAGCGATTAAGGATTACAGGCTAACATTAACACCAAATACCACACCTCTGTTAAAAGTTGAGGTAACGGTATTGTTGGATGAGATGCCCGAATCAGGATCAACCCAACCAACATTAGAGTAAATTAAACCTGGATTAATCGCCTGTGCATATACCCTTAATTTAGATAACGCTAATTTTTTAGCAATTTTTTCTGGGAAATAATAACCCAATGAGATATTTCTGATTTTTACGAAAGATCCGTCCTGGTAGTTCATAGAACTTCTGTAAGGGTCGCCGGCTGCACTTCCATAATTTGGTGCAGGATAATCGTTTGTTGGGTTGGTTGGTGTCCAATAGTCAACCAAGCGCTGGGCAAAACGGCCTTGTAGCGACTCCGCACCCGTGGCAATTAAGAAATTATATCTAGCAATAATAAAAATAGAAAGGTCGAAATTTTTATAAGTAAAGGTATTGGTCATCCCGCTGGTCCAGCTTGGCGTGTAACTTCCTCTAATCATTCTATCGTTATTGGCATCAATTTTATAATCGTTATTTAAGTCCCTAACCCGAATGCTGCCTGGTTTAAAAGCGCTTGCTGCCGGTAGGTTAGCATTAAACTTTGCCATTTCAGCTAAGTCTTCAGGCGTATTTTGCCAGATGCCATCTTTTACAAAATCGTAGGCCACTCTAACCCTTTGACCGATGAACAATAAACTACCAATTACATCGCCGTTGGCCAACTTAACCACTTTATCTTTGCTCGCCGAGAAACTTAATGTTGTAGACCAGTTAAAATCTTTGTTTTTTAAGTTCACAGTGTTCAGGGTAATGTCGATACCTTTATTATGGGTTTCTCCAATGTTATCGAAAGATGAAGTATAACCATTTATCGAAGAGATATCTTTTTGCAATAACAGGTCGGTGGTTTTAGATTTATATAAGTCTATGGAACCGCCAACTCTTCCTTTAACTAAGCTAAAATCAAGGCCAAGGTTATATTGTAAGGTATGCTCCCACCCAAGCGCCTTGTTTGGTAAGGTAGGCGGATTGGCCAGTGATGCATCAGAAGCTACATATCCGGTTTGTACCGAACCACCATAAGTATAAGTTAAGGGCTGTAATTTACCTAAAGTTGTTCCATAAGAAATGGCCGAATTACCTACACTACCCACACCTAATCGAAGTTTCAATTGATCAACCCATTTAATGTTTTTCATGAAATCTTCCTGATCTATACGCCATGCAATTGCAGTAGAAGGGAAAAAGTCCCATTTGTTGCCTTCTGCTAATTGTGATGCACCATCCCAACGGGCAGATGCGGTTAACAGGTATTTGCTATTAAAACTGTAGTTAACCCTGGCCATGTAAGATACAAGAGTGTTTCTACTCAAATCGGTACTAAAAGCATCCAGACTCGGAATATTGGCCCCGCCTAAGCCATACCAAAGTGGGTTACTTAAAGGGATTTTAGTTCCGGTCATTGATGAACTCTCTTCTTTAAAGAGCGATGAACTCTGCAATAAAGTAACGCCAAAGTTGTGCTTTTTTATTGTTTTATCGTAGTAAACCAAGTGATCTAGCGTATAGGCAAATCTGTTGTTTTGGTTAAGCTGGGCATAATTGGTAGAACCTGATTCGCCCGCACCGCGATTGATTGATTTTGCGTCCTGATATCTTCCGTTGTAGTTGTTGTAAAAATCAGGACCGAAGTTAATACGGTACTTTAATCCTTTTAAAAGGCTTACTTCAGCATAGAAAGAGCCGATTGTTCTTAACACTTTACGTAAGTTAATATTGTATTGATCCTCACCCACTGGATTTTGAATATTGATGTCGGCACCTGGTAAATTGATTCTGTTACCGTTTGCATCAAAAGGTACAGCAACAGGAAGCATGCCAAGTGCTGCGCCATATAA
>Ga0182006_1000457_pt1 | contig 32184 bp, 25 predicted proteins | sample Sormic07211104_1_FD_123022 | JGI IMG/M metagenome (GOLD analysis project Ga0182006, IMG submission 123022) | Rhizosphere microbial communities from Sorghum bicolor, Mead, Nebraska, USA - 072115-104_1 MetaG | ecosystem: Host-associated > Plants > Roots > Rhizosphere | place: USA: Nebraska...
CGGAAATTGGATACGCATTGAAGTCAGCTATCATGGAATTAGAAGCTTGGGGCACAAGCCATAAAAAATTGATTGGTGAGTTACCTTGCATTCCTGTCTGAAACTTTCCGATACGTTTAAAGTTATTCAAACATTGCTATTGTTTGTTCGTTTGTACAATTAGTGTTTCGCGATAACATCCCTTCGTTTAAAAGTGTATTCAGCTTTTCAGTAAGTACAGCTGAAGATATTTTTTCGTCCGATGCCCGAAACTCCAGGAAGGAGTTTTTTCCATTAAACATTAAACAATAACCGGGAGGATAGGGTTGTTTATTTATATAGTAGTTTTCGGCAATGATTGCCGGAAAGTTTAAGATGTATAAATATGCCTATAGATTCACAAAGACGTAAGAATGTATTCAGATTGGTACCCGAAGGAGCATTGGTGACTAGAAACTGACTAAAAGTTCATAATTTATCCAGTCATGCAATAGATAATCTGCTTAAGAGTAATCAACTAACTAGTGTGAAAAATGGCGTGTATAAGCGTGAAGGATCACTTGTAGAGTGGGGTGATGTAGTTTATTTTTTGCAACAAAGTCATCAAACTGACTCGACTCTATCTTCAGATAAGTCTAACGAATTCCAGCAGCGATGAAAGACTGAACATATTTTTTGGGCTTTTTACCGATATGCTTTTCAAATACTCTTGTAAAGTGGCCCAAGTTTTCAAATCCCATTTGATAGCCAGCTTCTGATACGGACAGACCTTCCTCACGTAAAAGCCGTGCGGCTTCGTTCATACGCAAATGTTGATAGTAGTCGTATATACCCATGCCAAATACTTGTGTGAAAATTCTGCGCAGCTTTAGTTCATTCATGCCTGCAATTTGCTTTAACTCTGCTATGCTACTGGGCCGGCTCAATGAGGAAACAATTTTGTCCCTTACTTGGTAAACAGCCTGGATTTCCTTTGCATTTAGCCTCAGACCAGCAGGGCTCTCGCGCTTTTTCAAACTTTCAAACAGGTAAAAAAGCAATTCCATTGCCTTCATTTTGTAATAAAAACTTTTCATGGTGACAGGCTCTTCCTTTTTCACGATGTCATTTACCGTGCGCAGAATGTCATCGGTCATCAGTTCCTCTATCCAGAAATTGTTGGCACTTTCAAAAAGGTACTCAAAGTGTTCAGCTTCTTCCTTCAAAAAATTTTTCAAATATGCAGCACTGACGCTGATGGAAACATGTGATACTCGGCTGCCTTTTACAAAATGCAACATTTGACTGATCGCGTAGGGAAAGATACGAACATAAGGCGGTTCCATGGGGCTGTTGGTTTTACGCTTATCCGTAGCATCTACCACATTAGCATCAAAGATATTGTGAAATACAAAACCGATACCATTTTTTATATCAGATTGGCCGGTTATGCGAGTAAAATTATCCGTTACGAAAAATGAACCGAAGTGCATGGCCATGTCAGGCAAAAAGGTAAAGCCCTTGAAAAAGATAACCTGAAAATGTTGCAACACATTTTCTAAAATCAGCCCCAGTTTGCCCGCGAATTGCTGAGGACTGTTGTCGATAGGTTGTTCATCTTGTTTATTCATTTTTTCGACTAAAAATAGTTATTTATCGAATATTTTACTTGTAAAAATACAAATAGTTTTGCTATATAAATTAAAAGCGATGAAAAAACAAGTCTTGATATCTGGAGCTAGCTTTGCGGGATTAACTTTAGCCTACTGGTTAAATAAATTTGGTTACGGGGTGACTGTAGTAGAATTGGGGAAGGATCTTAGAACGGGCGGCTCACCTATCGATGTGCGTGGTGATGCACTGGATATAGCCAGAGAAATGGGGATATATGATCAGGTCAAAGCCCGCGAATTTATTCATACAGATGAGATTGTGGATGCCGAAGACCAAACGTTAGCTAGGTTTGCTATCAATTCTTTGCCGGAATACTTGGGAGATATCGAAATTCACAGGGGCGACTTGGTAGAGATCATCTATCAGGCCATTAGGAAAGATGAGGTGGAAATTATCTTTGGCGATAGTATATCCGCATTGATTCAACACGAAGATCGAGTTGATGTGTCTTTCGAAAAAGCTGAGCCTAAATCCTTTGATTTTGTGATTGGCGCTGATGGTACACATTCTATCGTTAGAAAACTTGCTTTCGGGCCTGAAAAAGATTTCAAAAAGTTTCTGGGTGTTTACTTTGCATTTGCTGGTACAGATCAGATACGGACGGGCAGGCCTGGATCCACTGGTATTGTATACCGTGAATTGGGTAAACAGGCGGTGATTTACGAATTCCAAAGTGGGGTGACCACGATCTTTGTATTCCGGGCACTCAAACTGGATTGGAATTATCGGGATCGCGAACAACCCAAGAAAATTTTAAGGACGTATTTTGCTGACAACAATAACTGGAAAATCCCGCAAATTTTAGATGCAATGCTTCATGCCGATGATCTTTATTTCGATGAAGCATGTCAGATTCAAATGCCAGAATGGACAAAGGGGCGTATAGCTCTGATAGGTGATGCTGCCTATGCACCGAGTTTTTTCACAGGTATGGGTACCAGCTTAGCTATGCAAGGCGCTACGCTGTTTGCGAAAGAACTGTATGCCAATGAAGACCACCAGATTGCTTTTTCGAAATATAACGAAGGGTTTCGACCTTTTGTAGAGCGCATTCAAGCAAGGGTTGATGACTCATTAAGGGTTCAGTTACCTGAAACGGAAGAAGAACTACAGGCCTCTTTTAAAGCCTGGAGCAATCCACAGCAATCTTCATAAATAATAAGTTTTAAGAGGCTGGTGAACAGCATACTCCATGCAAAGATAAAACAAATGCTCCTAGCGCAACGCCGATGATCAGCAAGTGGGTGATTTAGGAGATATTAAATTAATCTGCGGCATTTTCATTAGTGGATAATTTCCAATGCTGCTCCAGGTGTTGACCGGTAAAGATAGATAGTAGCGTTTGCCAGAACTCCATCATGGCCTCGAAGTGGTATGCTTTACGATGAGCAGGAATACGAGTTTAACCAGGAAAATGTGCTTCTGTTTTTAAGCTCATTCATCAACTGATTATAGTGCTGGGGATGAAAAATCTGCACTTCTTTTCACACTGGACCTTACAGGCCCTGAGGTGTGAAAAGAGGTGCAGGTTTTTTTTGGGGAGCATACCTTGCAGGGTGTAGATCGGTGAGGTTACAGACCGGTGAGTGTTCGGATAATGGTATTTTTAGGATACTTCTACGAATAGGCAGTTTCCGAGTGGGTTTCTTTTATAGAGCTGTCTGAGGGATCGCTGAAAAAATGAGAGATGATCATAGACTTCTTCAAACATCACTTGACCTTCTTGGCTAAGCTTGATGGTGTTTAGGTGATAGCTTATGGGTTCATCGCCAAAACTGATGTACAGGCCATAATAGTGGTCTCCTTGAAATACATTTGTATAGCTTTCTTGCAAATACTGGGTGACTTCGTTTACGGATGGTCTGGTGTTTAAAAAGCGAAAAACTTGCAGTAGATCTCTTTTATGTTTGGGTTCGTGGCTACAGCGATAAAAGTCGATATAATATTGCTCTAGAAAGGATTTTAAATTTTGTTCCAGAATTTCTGGTTTTAAATTCCAGGTGTATTCTCCTTCCCTAATCGCACATTCAAATAAATCTAGATTGTCTACAATTGCTTGTCCGAATGCTTCTTCTGGCATTTTACCTTCGATGTTAATTTTTTCTACGGATTTAACTGGAGCACTAAAGCCAGTGATTATTCCTGTTGATAGATGTGTTGACATTGTTCGTTTTTCTATTATTAGTTAATGATTATAAAGCTATAAATAATGAATTATAGTTTCAATAATTATATATAAATTAAATTTTGATTGTTTTGTGATATTTTTGAGGGGTTTGGCAAAATTTTTTGAAAAGTGGTTGCTTATAATTTTACAAGTGCGCATTCTTTTTGTGTGGGTATCTTGTATCAATCATCTTTTATTGTGACTTAAATTAATGCTATGGAAAGACTCATACTCAGATTTTAAATGCGATGTTCTGTCGTATTGGTTGTGCGGAGAGACTTCTTATTGTCTCTCTGCTTCTTGTTTAATTAACGGTGGTATTTGCTGTTTTTGAAATTGCTTTTACCGTATAATCTTAATTTTTTATGAAAACATTTTTAGAGAATATCATCATGATCGTGAAGATTTTGGGGGAGATTAAGGAGGGATTGGAGGCTTGGAGAGCGGAGAAGAGAAGGGTGGAACGGGCGGTTGAAGAAAATGAGGTTTGGTTGGATAGTGCTGATGTGAAGCAGTTGCTGAATATTGGCAAGGCTACTTTGTACAGGAGGCGTGAGGATGGTGCCTGGGTTTCGAAGAAAATTGGGAAAAAGTGGTTTTACTTGAAGTCTTCTCTGTATTGATAGGGATCAATTGGGCTCAGAAAGGGTTCAATTTGGTTCAAAAGGGTTCAGTGGATTTTGAAGTGTAGGTTGTTGTTTGTGAGGTGTTTATCTTTGTTTTGTGGGTGTTTGATTCTTATTGACTGGCCAGTACGGAAGGTTTATCGCTTGCGAATTAACAGATTTTTTAACCCTTAAATTTTAGAAAAATGGGAAAATATAAAAAAGGGATTCTCGGCCCGTTCCGGGGAATTGTGGGCACCGTGGTTGGTGCGATTTGGAAGGGGATTCATTACATGCGGAGTTTGCCGGATGTGTCTCCGGATAGGAAGCCTACGCCTGCACAGTTGAACCAGCAATTGAGGTTTAGCACGGTGATGGAGTTTCTGAAGCCGCTTAAATTGTTGCTGGAGATCGGTTATCAGGCTTTTACGGATGGGATTTCGCCGTTTAATGCGGCTTGTTCTTATCATTTGAAGTACGCTGTAATGGGTACTGCTCCTGATTATTTGATTAACCCGGTTAAGGTGGTGTTTAGTGTGGGTGATCTGGAGGAGCCGCAGGATCCGGGTGTGGCTACTGGTGGGGCAGCTAAGGTGCTGTTTGACTGGGGTGCTTTGGTGGATACGGACCACGGTGCGGCGACGGATATGGCGACTTTTATGGTGTATAATCCTACGCTGTTGAAGTATGTGACGTTGCGGAATGCGGTTGCTAGGACAGCACTGTCGTTTAGTTTGCAGTTGCCAGCGGCTTGGATTGGTCATGATGTGCATTGCTACATGGCTTTTGTGAGTTTGGATGGTAAGCTGGTAAGTAATAGTGTGTATGCGGGTGCAATGCCTGTGATTTAATATGAGGGTGTGCAGCTGATCTAGCGAGTCCGAGTTCCTGATACCGGCCTTCGCCGGTACGGCGATTCAGGATGACGGGCGCAGAAGGACACTGCACACCTTCTTTGGTTTTATTTTAATGGTTTGTGTTATGAAAGTGTTGAGGTTAAAGTATTGGGGTTTAGAAGTGGTGGATTTTATGGGGCGGGTTAAGTGGGAATACCATGTGTTGGTTTTCTTGGTGATGGTTTGGTTTTTTGTTCCTGGTTTTTTGAATAGGTATGATGTGCAGGCAGGCTTTATTGATCAGAATATTTTGTTGCTGATGGTGTTGAGTGTGATTGGTTTTTTGGCTTTGCTGGGCTTGTGCTGGTGGTTGCTGGATAGGTTTTGGAGGGGGATTGGTTTACCGGGGGTTGGTTTGATGGTTTTACAGTTTAAGGATTTGGAATTATGGGTGCAGTTAGGTTTTTACTTGTGTTCTTTTGCTTTACTGCTTTTGGCGGCAGTGGGCTGCATGATGGCGATTTGTTAGGTATTGCCAAAGGTGAGGTTGGTGTTAAGGAGTTGACTGGGAGAAATGATGGGTCTCGGGTGGAGGAGTATTTGGGTTGCGTGGGTTTGAAGCGGGGTTCGCCTTATTGCGCAGCGTTTGTGTCCTGGGTTTTTATGAAGGCTGGGTATGGGGTTCCTAGGACGGGCTGGTCTCCGGCTTTGTTTCCTATCGGTCGGATTGTTAAAGAGCCTTCGCCTGGGATGGTTTTCGGGATCTATTTTAAATCGCTTGGTCGGATTGCGCATTGTGGCTTTGTACAGGGGGTGAGGGGGAATTGGGTGGTTACGGTGGAAGCGAATACGGATCCGTCTGGTGGTCGAAATGGGGATGGTGTTTATCAGCGGATGCGGCATAAGAGGTCTATTTACAGGTATTCTAATTGGTTTTAAATATGGAACTGGAAGATGAGATTAAGGGGATTACTTATCATTCGCTGAATTTTGTGATTTCCAGGTTGATGGAGGAGTGTTTTTCCTTGGCTTTTGAGGGTGAGCTTTCTGATTTGAAAGGTCTGGTTGAACCGGACTCGTTCTGTGAAACGATGGATCATATTAGTGTACTGAATACTGAATTGGATTTGTTGGATTCTTTGGAGGATCCTGTGGTTAAGGGATTGATGGTTTCTGTGAATAGGGTATTGGAATGTTCCAGGACTTTTTTGATGATTAATAATTTGGTAGGCTTAGAGATTATTCAGGAAACGGATTGCTTCGATTCTGCTTCGGGACTTTATTATTCTTATGATGTGGAGGAGCCGGAGGAAGGGATGAGTTATAGGGATAGGCTGTATGCGCTGTATAGTCATTATTTGATATTTCAGATGGTGATTTGCCATTGTTCGTGCATGTTCACTTTCAAAAAGCGGGAGGCTTACCCTGAGACGGATGCCTTGTATTTTGACCGGACGGATGATTTGTTTGAGGGTAAGATTGAGGTTGAGGATAAGAATGCGCAATTATTGGTGACATTGGTGGCTGGTTTACAGGAGGATATTCTGGTGTTGGGTGAAATTATTGGTTAATGTTTTAATTTAAATTTTATAGTTATGGGAAGGTATAAGAATGGTATTAATGGGAATGTTTCGGGAAAAATTGGTAGTGTGATTGGGTCATCTTGGAAGGGGATTCCTTATTTGAAGGGTTTGCATGATTTGAGTAGTGTGCCGCCTACGGAGGCGCAGTTAAATCAGCGCTTGAAGTTGTCTATTGTGAGCAGTTGGCTGAGGCCTTTGCTGAGCTGGATTAATATTGGATATCAGCATAATGTAGAGGAGAAAACGGCGATGAATGCTGCGGTTTCTTATCATATGAAGGAGGCGTTGGTGGGTGAGGGGCCTGATTTTAGTATTGATTTTTCTAAGGCGATTTTTAGCCGGGGGGAGTTGTTGATTTCCTGGGTGAAAAATGTGTTTTTGTTATTGAATGCTTCTGTTCATGTGGTTTGGTCTAATGGGCCGCTTTCTGTGTTTTGTGGGGCTTCGGATCTGGCTAATTTTATTGTATATAATAGTACGAAGGGGAAGTTTTTGGGTTTTAAGGATGTGGCGTTTCGTTCTTCGAAGGAGGCGTTGTTGAGGTTGCCGGTTAGCTTTGTGGATGATGTTTTGTATGGGTGGATGCATTTTGTGAGTGAGGATGGGGGGAGAGTGAGTACGAGTGTGTTTCTTGGAAAGATTGGGTGAAAAAAACCTGCACTTCTTTTCTCACTGGACCTTACAGGCCCTGAGGTGTGAAAAGAGGTGCAAGGTTTTTTTGGGGGAGTGTCCGGGAAGAGTGATACTTACTTCCTTATATACGATGACTTCCCTCCTCCAAAAAACAATTCTAATCGATCTTTAGAAACTAAGTTGATTGAGTTGATATAGGTTCTTCACCAAGTTCTCTCTGCCGAGTAGCTGAATTTATTTCCTTTACTAGTTCATCAAACATATCCTTATGCCTGGTTAGTGCAATGAGCCAAATAAATCCGCAAAACCAGAAAAAAGCAACAATCCCGAACCAGATTATTGGCGATACAATTCCTACAACAGCGGCTATAATAGAAGTATAAAATGCTGTTGATGCCGATGGTAAAGGAAGCCTTATTGCACAAGGTATGGCTTTATAATAAACTGAATGTATAAATCTATATATAAAGATATTTATATATCTAAATGTCTTTATGTTGATTTTCCCAAACAAACTTTCCTTTTTGGTTTCCAGTAGGATGAATTCTATTGAGGTGTGAAAAGAGCTGTAAGTTCACCGTAAAAATATTCATGGAGCAGCTTTTTCAAATTTGACAAGCAACTTAGAGATTACGGCAAAATTCTGGACAGTTTTTTTATTCAGGAAAGAATCTTTATAATTGGTGCCAATTGCATGTTAGTACTAAGATCAAAATAGCTTCCTCAAATGGTGAAAAATCAAGATGACGTTCAATCGCTAAGCTATCCATTGAATATGGGCGATGAACGTATCTTTGACCAGGTTTTCAGGATGTATTATGCCCCGCTTTGTGATTTTTCGGAACGCTACCTGCACAGTAAAGACGATGCCGAAGAAACCATAGGTAAGTTATTTGTCAATCTTTGGAACAATAAGGAGGTCTTTTCAGATCCCGACCAAACTCGCGCCTACCTTTACCGTTCTGCGTATAATGGCAGCTTAAATACCATTAGGTCCAACAAGCGCCGTTTTAAACGAGAGCATGCCTACGGAATGGACACAGAGTTTACAGAAGAAAGTTTCCTGAACAATATGCTCCGTTCAGAAATGATCGCGATGATTTCCCGGGAAATTGACAGGTTACCTGAACATTATGCAAATGTGATCAGGATGAGTTATGTGGAAGGCTTAAAAAATGAAGAAATCGCGGATCTGTCCGGATTGTCAGTACAAACTGTCAAAAACTATAAAAATAAAGGGATGAATCTGCTTAAATCCAGAGTCTCTGGAAGGATATTCGCAATTATCTCCTCCTTTTTATTCCTGGATCAGTTGAAAAATGGGTTATTTTAAGCTCTTCCTGAAATAATATAAAAAAAATTCTGTATCCAGAGTACTTTTTTCAAAGCATGGTGTATTAGTAGTATAAAACTATTCCTATGCGACCAAACCATCCTTTGTCCGAATCCCGGTTGTTCTATCTTTTTAAAGGATACATCGGCGGTTCACTAACTGAATTAGAAACTGCGGAGTTGAATGGCTGGGCTGAACTTTCTCTTGAAAACCGGAGGGTACTGGAGGATCTGGTGAATGAAGGATATATAGAAGCTGGTATAAAAAATCAGCAGGCCTTTAACATAGAGGCGGCTTTATTAAGGATCAAAAAAGAAGAAAGGTTTGAGAAGGGGAGACCTGCTTATAAGCTTCTTAAATATATTACTATTGCGGCTAGTCTTTTTTTAGTTTGCTTTTTGGGCTTTTACTTTTACCAAAAGAAGGTTGATACATCTTCGGTGTCAACTGCCGGGAAGGTCATTCATACGGGTGGAAATAATGCAATTCTGACCTTGGCCAGCGGAGAAACGATAGCATTGAACAGCGCAAAAAATGGTCGTGTTGCCATTCAGGGCAATGCCGTTGTGAATAAAACAAAGGAAGGACAGGTGGTGTATGTTCCCGGCGAGGATGTACCTGATGCAATTGTCTACAATACCATCGCCACTCCAAGAGGGGGAGAATATGAGTTGACACTTTCGGATGGCAGCCGGGTTTGGTTAAATGCAGCCTCATCTATTAGGTACCCCACGGTGTTTACGGGAGATAAAAGATCCGTTGAAATCACAGGGGAAGTTTATCTGGAGGTGGCTAAAATGAAAAACATGCCTTTCATTGTCAGCAGCAAAGGTCAACAAGTGGAAGTCCTTGGCACCCACTTCAACATTAACGCCTACAGCGATGAACCCTTAACCAAAACCACCTTATTAGAGGGCAGGGTGAAAGTATCTGTCTCTCAAGCTCACCATAGCGTGCTTCTATCCCCTAATCAGCAAGCGCTAAGCTCTGGACAGGAATTGAAAGTCGCCACAGCCAATGTTGAAGAAGTTGTGGCCTGGAAAAATGGATACTTTCGCTTTAACAATGATGATATATACTCGGTGATGCGAAAACTTTCCCGTTGGTACGACTTTGAGTTTGTCTTTGATGGAAGTTTACCCAATGAAGGCTATAACGGAACGATTTCCCGTTACAAGAATATAAATCAGGTACTGGCGATGCTTGAGTATTCGAATGCTGTACATTTTAAAATTGAAGGGAGGAGAGTGATTGTGATGAGATAATCTTACCAAAAAATAAGGTCAGGATCTGGCGTTAACCAAAATCCTGACTTCATAGCTTATTAGAAAACTATTAATGAACCTGCGAAATACCTTTCCCATCTCGACAATGATCAGGTATAACGCATTACTCACGTAAACAAATGTACAATTTTTACCCTAAAATTTATGTGCAGCCACCAGGCCGTACGTTGAAACTATTCTTAGTGATGAAGCTAACCACGCTATTGTTAATCGCAGGATTTCTGCAGGTCAGTGCCCGGACAGCCGCCCAGAAGATCTCCCTTCATGAGAAGAATACGGCTTTGATCCAGGTATTTGAAAAGATCAGAGCTCAGAGTGGCTATGATTTTTTAGTGACCACCGATATTCTTAAAAAGGTGAATAAAGTAAATATTGATATTGACAATCGCAACCTCAGGGAGGTGCTGGATCTGATGTTTAAAAATCAGCCACTCGAATTTAAAATTATGGATAAGTCTGTCTTGGTAAAATGGAAAGACAATAGGTCTGATCCGTTGGAAAAAAATGCCAGCATAGACATTAAAGGAAGGATCCTTGATGAAAAAGGAAGGCCTTTGGTTGGGGCCACGATTAAGGTTAAAGGCACCAGTCAGGCTGTTATATCAAATAATGAAGGTTACTTTACGCTGCGAAATGTAAGCGAGCAGGCCGTACTTCTCATCTCTTTCCTTGGTTATGAAGTCAAAGAAATAAATGCTTCTGCAATTAACAATTCTTCAATAAAAATGGAACTGTTGGTTGGCAAGTTACAGGAAGTAAGCGTAACCACCGCTTATGGAATTGAAAAACGCACCAAAGAACTGGGGTACTCTGTTGCGAAAATCACCGGCGAGGAAATCGGCCGGGCCAATACAGGTAATATTCTTCAGGGCTTGATCGGAAAAGTTTCGGGAATGAACGTTACCGCGCAAAGTTCGGATATGAACCCCCAGATGCGTATCCTCTTACGTGGAATTCGCTCTTTTGGCCAAAGCAGTAATAACCAGCCACTGTTCATTCTCAACGGTTCGCCGCTATCTTTTGGCTCAGACCAGGATGCGCAGCAGCAGGTACTCAGTTTTATAAATAACATCAACCCCGCAGATGTTGAAGATGTAACCATCCTGAAAGGGGCGAATGGTACAGCAATGTATGGGCCTGAAGGCGTGAATGGTGTGATCATCATCACGACCAAGAGGGGTGCAAAAGGTGATCCTGTGATAAATTTCAGGCACAACATGTCTTTCCAGCAGGTAGATTACCGGAACGATTACCTTCAGCGGAAATTTGGTTTGGGCGCGGGAAACCTGGATGAGTTCGGGATTGGACTTTTTGACCCTACAGCTGCATACTCCTGGGGTCCTGCCTACAACGGTAGTATGGTGGCCATTGGCAGTCCGGATGAAAACGGGAATTATCAGATGGTAAAATACGAGGACAACAAACAGGCCCGGAAGTTTTTTAATACGGCCAGGATTAACCGAACCAACTTGTCGGTATCGCAGGGTGATGATAGGTCGTCCTCTTATTTAGGACTGGGGCATACCGATCAAACCGGTTTATTGCCGGGTGATAAGCAAAACCAGATTACGGTGTTACTGAACAGTTCAAGAAAGATGGGCAAGTTAACCACTCAGGTCAATTTTAATTTTGCCCGCAGAAATGACGACAGAGGTCCTGATCTGGTGCGGGAAATCAGAAACCTGCCTACGTTTATCCCCATTCTAAGCTACAAGGACTTTGAAAACGATTACTGGTCGGTTCCTGATCGCTACTACCGTGGCATTAGTCCTTACCAGATGCTGGATAACAAGCGTACCAAAACGACCAACACCTCGCTATCGGGAAACCTGAGCCTGGAGTATAAGCCGGTAGCCTGGCTAAACCTATTGGACCGCCCGGGCATTACCTACAGTGGCGAATATGGTAAAACAACCACCAAACCGGTTTATTTTTCTGATTACGCCCATACCCTGCCAGAAAAAAACTACGATCTTCAGCCCGCGGTAGGTGACTTTTCAAGTTCAAACACCTCCCTGAATAATGACCTGATCCTTTCTACCATTCATCAGATTAATGATTTCCAGCTCAAAACTAATTTCGGTAACTCTATACGGCAGAATTTTTCAAAAGACCTCAGATCCAGCGCGACGCTTAGCGTACCGGTGTATAACGTATCCTTTGCCAGGTTTCCCGCAACTGTTTCAGATCTGGAATTGCTCTCCAGAACCATATCCGTATTTGGCAATACCCTGCTTGGCTATAAGGACCGTGCCTTTCTAGAGCTTACCGGCCGTAATGAATGGGATTCCAAACGCGCTAAAGTGGCGCGGGGCAAAGATCTCTATTTCGGTGCCAACACCTCACTGGTATTGAAAGATATTTCTCCCTATTTGCACAAGCTTAAATGGCTTTCGAATGCCCGGGTGCGTGCATCTTTCGCGCTATCTGCCAACATGAACATTGCCCCTTTCCAATTTGAGCGCCGTTTATATCTCCAGGGGGATTATCCGTATGGAGACCTGCTCAGTTATGGATTTGGCCCAGAGAACCCTAATCCACTGCTTAAACCTGAAAATGTATTCTCCCAGGAGTATGGCTTAAACCTCGGTTTTCTGGATAACAGGTTTACCGTAGATATGACTTATTATTATCAAAAGAACAATTCGGTCATCCTCAATGTTAAAAATGCCTCCCTCAGTGGGGCGCCCACTACCGACAATGCCGGTGCGTTTCAAAATAGCGGATTTGAACTGGACCTGAAATTAAACCCACTTTTCAGTTTGCCAAATGGTATGGCTTTGATTGTTGACGGTCGTTTTTCTATCAACAATAATAAGGTGCTCAAATTATCGGAAGTTTATAAAGGCGTATTCAGGGGCGATGACGGGAACTTCGCGGCGTATTATGCCAGAACAGGAAACAGTGCATATGAGTTTGCGGTTACCGACTGGAAACGGGATCCTCAGGGAAGGGTGATTGTAGATAAAACCACCGGGATGCCAGCCAACGTTGCGTATGGAGATTACCAGATTTCTGGAAAAACGCTGCCTAAATATACGGCTTCAATGGGCTTTAATTTATCATGGAAAGGGCTTACGGCAACTTTACTGATGGATGCATCTACAGGAAACGATCACATGTTTGTGACGAGCACGGGTTTTTATAGTGGCACGCATCCCCTGACCAATCTCAACAATAGGGAACGCTTTGTATTTCCAAATTCCTCCTATGACGACGGGACTGGAAATTATGTTGCCAATAAAGATGTGGTGGTAACCAATGCCGGACAGGGTTTATATTCTCTTTTTGCATCAGTAAACGCTCATGGGCTTGTTGATGCGTCCTTCTTAAAGGTGAGGGAAGTGAGCCTGCAATATAAACTGCCCTACAAGGCCGGGCCAATAAAAGACATTACGGCAAGCCTCTATGCGAGGGACCTGTTTAATTTCTATCCGAAATCAAACGTCATCGGTGATCCCGGACTCACCAAAGGTGTAGGAACAAGGGATTTTACGCCAGTAAACAGCAACCTGGATGGTGGCAGTTCTGACGGGCAGTTGCCCGGAACCGTATTGTATGGTTTTACACTTTCCTTTAAGTTTTAACAACAGCGATCAATCATGAAAAAACACATCAACAAACAAATCCTAGTTTTTATAGCCCTGTTATCTCTAACCTTAAATGGCTGTAAGAAAGACTGGCTGGATGTAAATTATAACCCCCTTGAGCTCACCGATTTGAAAGCAACGCCAGACCTGGTGCTTCCTTCCTTACTGGAAAGCTGTGTTGCCAACAAGAATACCAATAAATACTTAAATCAATGGATGGGCTACTGGTCTTACTTCCAAAACCCTCCGGGGTATTTTGAAGTCACCTACTTTCGGATCCAGGCAAGGGGCAATTATTCAGAGCCTGGTCCGGAGATATTCTACCTCGAACAAAAAGCACATGACATGGGGCAGGATTTTTACGAAGGCATAGCTAAGGTGATCCGGGCCATTCAATGGAGCAGAGCTGTAGACCTCATCAATAATATGCCCTATTCTGAGGCTTATAACATCAACATCCGGCAGCCCAAATATGACAGTGGCAGGTTCATCTATGAAGATCTGATGGTACAATTGGACATCGCTTCGGGATTAATCAAAAATGCAGATGTGAATAAAAATACAAAGCTCAGCCTTTCAGATATTATGTTCCATGGAAATAAGCAGAAATGGTTAAGATTTATCAATACCTTAAAATTGAGGCTGCTTGTACACCAGGCCAGCAGAACAGACCGTGCCGCATACATCAGTACGCAGATCAGTAAAATTGTTGCTGAAGGTTCCGGCTTTTTGCAAAGCGGAGAAAATGCGTCGGTCAACCCTGGATATGTTTTGGGTAAAAGCCTCAGTAAGTACTTTGGACTGTATTCCAGCCACAACCAGTATGGTGGCGGAACTTTTGATGCCGTTAGCCAGCTGGCCTCTAATTACTACGCTCATGCCAACGTTTTTTCTATGGAAATGCTGAAAGCCAATGAAGATCCGAGACTTGGTTTTATTTACAGTACCATTGATGAGGAAGTACCTGCCGGGGCACCGGAACCTTTTACACAAAGTGCACCACTCAATTTCAGGGGCAATACCTACGGTAACTATGTAGATAACATTAAGTACCCCTATCAAAACAATACCTACGTATCTGCCGTAGGTGGTTCAAGAAATGCGGACGTGGTAAACCCTACTAGTTCAGGAATCATTAAAGGCCGCAATATGGACGATTGGGTACTTACGAGTATAGAAAGTATGTTCTTACAGGCCGAAGCCATACAGAGAGGCTGGCTGCCGGGCAATGCAGAGCAGGCCTACCGGTTTGCCATACAGGAATCCTTCCGGTGGCTGAATGTAGGAGGAAATACCAATAGTCCATCCTTATCGGATAACGTATTCCAAAGCTGGTACGATGCACAGGTTACCGTGGGTAATGCCCAGGTGAGCTGGGCCGCTGCGGCAGATAAATACAAACTCCTGATGATTCAAAAGTATCATGCTTTAAACGGGATAGATGCTTCGGAAACGTACGTCGATTACCGGAGGAACGGCAGGTTCCCTAATGTACCTGCATCCTTAAGTCCACAAAGGGTTGGAAATACTATTCCGTTCAGGCTGCTTTACGATGAGCAGGAATACGAGTTTAACCAGGAAAATGTAACTGCCCAGGGCCAGATTGATGTGTTTGCCAGCAAAATCTGGTGGATGCCCTAAGCAGAGATAATTAGAAAAATTGAATACTATATTAAAGAATTTAAAATGAAGATATACATCTGTTTTTTAATCCTGGCAGGCTTGGCCTGCGGTTGCAAGAAAAATGAGTTTGTGCTGGACTATTCCGGCATCAAACCTGTAATTATCATTCCTAACGGAAACTGGCCCTCAAAAAGCCAGTATGAACCGCAGCCGCTAGACAGTCTGTTTGGGGTACAGCAATTGAAACTGTACGCAAGGGTTTCTTATGCGACAGCACTTGACAAACCGGTGAAGGTTATTTTTAAGGAAGATCCTGCTCTACTTGAGAGCTATAATACCAGATGGGGAACGAATTACAAGGCACTGCCAGCGGCAGCGTATCGTGCGGCCACTTTAGAACTCAACATACCTGCGGGAGTTCATCAGGCTTTTATTCCAGTTCAGGTTTTTCCAGCTCAGTTTAACGGTACGGATGATTACCTCATTGCTTACACCATTAGCTCGGCGGAGGACCAGATTATTGGTGCCAATGCAAAGTCCATCGTTTTTACGATTAAAGGTAAGTAATCCATCTGCCAGGAGACTGCATGATAAAATGGACTGCCCCCAGAAAGTGTTTAACTTTTTGGGGACAGTCCATTTACTAAAGCGTAGCCGACAAGAGGCTGTTTTTTATTTACCAACCGTAATTTTGCACCAGTTTCGGGTCTTTGTCAATCTCGGATTGTGGTATTGGCATCAGGTAATGTTTATCCTGAAATACGCGGTTTTGTAAGGTAACGGTTTTGTAAAACACAGCTACTCCTGCTGCTTCGCTGGTGACATCCAGACCGGTAGCGCTGAGCTCAGCTGCCGACGGGCGGGCGTTAAGGCCCAATGCCGGTACGTTATCTACTGTTTTGGCGATTAACCACCGTCTTACATCCCAAAACCGGTGACTTTCAAATGCCAGTTCTATCCTGCGCTCGTTTTGGATACGGCTGCGCATACCAGTCTTGGTATTGTCGGCAGGTAGGATTGGCAGGTTGGGCATGGCTACACGGTTGCGTATCAGGTTAAGGTATTGGTAAACAGATTGATCTGGTACGTCAAGGTATTCGTTCATCGCTTCTGCATAATCTAAATATATTTCTGCCAAACGGAAAATAGGGAAATTGCGGGTTCCTGTACCTGAATTGGCATTCCGGTCGTAACCAGGCGATAAAAACTTACGCACATTATAGCCCCATGGGTTTGTACCTGATTTACCTGTAGCCCAGCCATCGGTTATTCCATTGCCCGCACCATACCAGGCCAACCTAACCGGACGCCTGGTCGCGTCGAACCGCCATACGTCGTACTGAAAAAATATACTGGCATAGAATCTTGGGTCGCGGTCTTTATACATGTTCGATATGTTGCTTACGGTTTGAAATTTGAGACCATCCCATAATTGTCCGCTCCAGACACCGCTTGTACTGTAACCAGATCCGTTTTCATTTATAGGATAACCATTTTTCATCTCATAGGCATCAACAAATTGCTGTAAGGGGGTTAGCTTTCCATTTCCCTTAAAAGGTGATCCGTTCGGCAGATAATTACCGTCGATATCGGTTGAGTTACCCATTATCCGCTGAAGAATGGTCTCGGTATAATCTCGGGTGTAAAACTGTGCAGCGTAATTTTGTACCGGATTATCGGGAAAAGGGCTGTACAATTTATAGATACCTAGATCAATTACAGCTTTCGCAGCATCGGCGGCTTTTTTCCATTTTTCTTTATCATAGGTACGGCTAAAAAGAGCTTTACCATCTTTATTTTGCACATTGGCATAAAGGGGGTTACCGTTAAATAGTGGACTTGCAGCATAAAGTAAGGTCCGGGCTTTTAGGGCCAATGCTGCTCCCTTGGTGATGCGCCCGGTCTGTGCGGCTTCCTGCGTTAAAGGCAGTACATTTGCAATTTCATCGCACTCGGATGTAATAAAATTTACAATCTCATCTACCGAGTTGCGTGAAACTTGCGTATCGTCCAGGTTACCGGGATCCACATCGTTGGCTTTGGTAATTAGTGGAACTGCTCCATAACGTTTGAAAAGTTCAAAGTAAAACTGAACACGCAGGAAACGGGCTTCCGCTTTGTACCGTGGCTTCCAGATTGCGTAATAACTCTCCCGGTCTAGTGGTACCGGAACATCATCTATGCGTTTAATAAATATATTGGCCCTGCGGATGTCCTGATATTTCCCCGACCAGTTGCCGTATGGATTGTCATTGGTACTCCAGGCGCCAAGATTGTATTTATAGGCATCAATGGCCTCTCCATTATCGAACCAGTGATGGTAGGTTTCATCTGTTGCAGCGGTTAATGGTGAGGTTAACTCATTAGGGAGGGCATTGTACAAACGCGCCAAGGCTTGTTCTGCCAGATTGATGTTGTTATAGACATCATTTTCGCTCGAATATTCAGCAGGAACAACATCCAGGTATTTTTTGCAGGATGTGCTGCTGATTATGAGGACTGCTAAAAGCAGCTTGGTTATATTGTTCATCATATTACATTGAAACATTTATTCCTAAGTTAATTACACGCATTTGAGGATAATCGCCAAAGCCGTTGGAGCGCTCCGGATCGAAAATCTTCATTTCAGACCAGGTGAAAATATTTGAACCGGTAACAAAGGTCCGGATATTGTTTAAGCCAAGCTTTTTTATCCAGTTTTTCGGCAGCGTGTAGCCTACTTCAACATTTTTAAGCCGTATATAATTTGATGACTTGAGCCAGAATGTAGAATTCTGGTTGTTATTCACATTATTGGAGGAAGACAGCCTTGGCCATTTGGCATTTGGATCTGGGTTCTCGGTTGTCCAGCGCCCATCCTTGTAATCGGCCAGTACAGAGCTGTTGCTGGAGAAGGCCCAGGCAGAGGTTCCTGTTAGCCACAGTTTTCCACCTCTGGCGCCCTGAAAAAGAACATTCAGGTCAAAGTTCTTATAGGTATACGATATCGTTAAACCTAAGATGGATTTAGGGGTAGTGACTTGGCCGAGGTAACCTTCATCCTGGCTGTTAATTAAGCCGTCGCCATTGCGGTCGAGATATTTAATGTCACCGGGACGTACGGTGCCGAATTGTTGTGTAGGACTTGCTGCGATATCTGCTGCGTCTTTAAACAAGCCCAGTGCGGTTAAGCCATAAGCTTCGTTGATCTGGGTGCCTTTTAGCCCACGGTAGGGCAATGCGTACACGGGTTCTGCAGCATACTTTATACGGTTAGTGGCATAAGAATAAGAACCCCTTAACATGAGGTTGTGGTTTCCAAAATGCTTGCGGAAGGTCAGTTCGCCTTCAAAACCTTTGTTGTCTACAATACCCGCGTTAATGGCTGGTAAGTTCTGAACACCTGTAACGTCGGGAATGATCGCTGCTGTTGTCAGGATTTGTGATCGCCTTTCGGTAAAAATATCTCCTGTAAAAGCAATCTGTCCTTTAAATAATTCCAGGTCTACCCCAATATTGGTTTTCTTGGACTGCTCCCAGGTCAGGAACGAGTTTCCTGTTGCACTTTCCTGTGCACCTGAGTAACCATCCCCATCGGCAGCCAGACCAAAGCGGTAACCGCTGCCATTTCCTGTTTGCCAGGTGCTGAGGTATGCAAAGCGGCCAACGCTGTTGTCTACACCGACTATACCGTATGAGCCTCTTAATTTTAACATATTTACAAACCGGGAGTCTTTCAGGAATTGCTCATTGGAGATGATCCAGCCGGCAGATGCCGCAGGGAAAAAACCCATACGCCTGCCCTGCATAAAGTTTTCAGATCCATTGTAACCAGCGTCGAACTCCAGTACGTAACGCCTGTCGAATGCATAATTAACCCTGCCCACCAATCCTAATTGTTTGTAAGGCAGGGCAGCAATAGCACCATCACCCGTTGCTGTGGCCAGAAAACTCTGTGATTGGTTGTAGCGCAGCATACCCGACACCACATGTTTCTGGGCAAATGTCCTGTCGTAGTTTAAATAACTTTCAAAAGTAGATTTGCGGCTGCCGTTGGCGGCGATAGCGAAGCCCAGCAAACCATCACCGGTTGTCAACTCTTCGTAGCGCCCTTTGCTTAAATCTGTTTCGTTTTCGTTTATGATGAACCGGTAGGTTGAATAATTACGCTGGCGGGTGATGTTGCGGAAGTTCTGCGCATCGTATGCAAAGCGTGTTCTGAAGCTCAATCCCTCCGTAACAAAGGGTAGTTTTAGGGTGAAACCGATGATTGAGCTCAATGTGTTTTCGAAAAACCGTCCATATCCAAACTGGGTTAAGCGACCATAGGGGTTAGCCGGAGAATCTTTCTGGCCCGATACTGAACCGTTAGGGTTTGTTAAAGGATAGAGATATGCCGGTGTATTGCGTAATTCAGACCAGAATGCACCGGCAGTTTCTGTGGGATAGTTTCTGTCGCGGACAATGTCTGAAAGATTAAGCTCTAGCTTTAGTGTGGGTAAAAGGTCAATATCAATATTGCTCCTGAAGTTGTATTTATTCATCACTGCATTGATATTGTAGGCATTCAGATCATCATATTTGTACAGTCCATCTTGCTTTAAATAGGCCATAGAAACAAAATATCTCGCTGTTGATGAGCCTCCATTGACATTCAGGTTTGCCTGGCTCATCATTGATGATGGCTTAATCAGTTCTTTTGTCCAGTTCACATTTGGATAGAGGTATTGATAGGTAGGGTTACTGCGGTCGCGGAATTTGTTCAGGTATTCATCCGTGTAAAGATTGGCATTCAGTCCGTCGTTGTTCAGGGCTTCTCTGAACAAGGTCAGTGCGTCGAATGAATCCAAGTACTCCGGCATATTAAAGGGACGCTGTTGTGAGGTTTGTGTGGTGAGGGAAATAATGGGTTTGCCGGTCTTTCCCCTTTTTGTGGTCACCAGCAAAACACCATTGGCACCTTTCATACCATATACTGCCGTGGCTGCTGCGTCTTTCAACACGCTTACTGTTTCTACATCGTTGGCATCTATGCCATCGATACTGTTTTCAATACCATCTACCAGTACCAGTGGACTTTTGCCCTGATAGGTGCCAAATCCGCGTATGTAGAGCGCAGATCCATCAGCTCCGGGCTCTCCACTGCTCTGAATAGTTAAAAGACCGGGTAGCCGGCCTGCAAGGCTGTTTGTGAGGCTGGCGGTTGGCGTTCGAAGCAGTTCTTTTGAGGTTACTGAGGTAAGTGCGCCGGTAACATTGTTCTTCTGTTGCGTACCGTAACCCACTACGACCACATCTTCGAGCATGGCCTGGTTCTGGCGCAACTTAATTCCGATAAATCCGCGCGAAGCGACTTCTACTTCCTGCTTGATAAAACCCACCATACTGAATACCAGGGTGGCATCTTCGGGAACTTTGATCAGGTAGCTGCCGTTAACGTCTGTTACGGCACCATAATTACTGCGGCCTTTTACCCTAACCACTACGCCCGGCAAGCCCACTCCACTGGTGTCGGTCACATTTCCCCGAACTTCAATGTCCCGTAACATGGTGTTTGTGTATGCCAAGGCATCGGAACAAAAGAACATCATCATCATGATGAACAAAGCACGGATACTAACTGGTGCATAAGCAGTTCCTGCTTTATTGTAATATAAAAGTTTTCTCATAACTGGTTTAATAGAATTTGGTTAATTGTTTAGTTTAAATCATGTATTTGGTTATTTGTTATCGTAAAAAAGAGAATAAGCGGAGCCATCTTGTCCTTTTTAAGGACACAGTATTCAATTGCTCATATTGATCAGGTTATTTATTGTTCACCTATGGGGCAGGGGAGGTTTATACCTGTGCTGGTGGCGGTTCCAAAGTTGGGCGATCCATCGGTGTTCCAGGTGAGCTGCTGCATTCTGGTGGTCCTGGCCTGGCCTGGGTCGTTCGGTTTGCTACGTGCGTGATAGATAAACCAGTTTTCTGTTTGTATCATCCCTTTATTGTCGGTGCGGCTGCTGGTAAAAAAGCCGTTATGTCCTGGCCCATACACTGTATTTTTGTCGCTCTTTACAAATACCTGTTTTTTGTTGATCCAGTTTTCTGCAAGCAGAGGGTCGGCCCCTGGTTTCAACTGAATCTGGCCCAGACAATAATTATCACTGCTGTATCTGCTGGCAGAGAAGATGATAAACAATGGGCTGTCTGCGTCGCGCTGCAGCATAATTGGTCCCTCGTTTACACCTGCTCCGATAGAAGCGGGTTCCCACTTTTCCCAGTCATTGGTTGGCGATGATATTTTAACTCTTGATCCGCTGATTGTCCATGGATTCGACATGGGCGCAAGATAGATGTATTGCTTATATTTCTCGGCTGGGTTTTCCCAGCCTGACCATACGAAATAGTTTTTGTTCCCGATGGTGACTACAGAACCGTCTATTGCCCACTGGTCATTGGATGGGTCGGCAATTTTACCTTTGAAATTCCAGGTACCTTGTGTGGGGTCGGCGTTTTCATTTTCCAATACAAACATACGGTTGCTGTCGGCTATCCCTCTTTGTGCGGCGGCTACATAAATATACCACTTGCCCGCCAGAAAATGCAGCTCTGGCGCCCATAAATCAGCCGAATGATCGGTGTTTTCAGGAGGGGTCCAAACACTGGTTTCAGAAGCAGTGGCCAGTTGTGACATGGCTTTTGTTTTGGTTATAGCGATATGGTTGCCTTTAGTGGAAAGGAAATAATAGTTTCCATCTTTCTGGGCTACGAAGGGGTCGGCACGATCGCCGTTGATCAGCGGGTTTTGAAAGTACTTCACTACTGCACCCTTTGTTGCGGTGTCAATAGTTGTATTGCCCTGAGAACTTTTCTGACAGGCCAGGGATAAGAGGGGAAGTCCTGCGACTATCAAGGTTAATAATCTGTTTCTCATAAAGTCTGAACTGGTTTTATATTGGTTTATCAAAAGTAACGATCAAAAAATGGTATCGTATCGATCCTGAATCCGTTCTGTACCAAATCAAAATGTGTATAAATGTAAGGTGTTGATATTCAGTTGTTTGCTTTTGTTGTTGGTGGTTAAAATCAAAACTTTTTAATGCATTGCCAGCTCGCTAAATGTTGCTTAACTGTTTTTTAAGAGTGATATTTAAGGGCAGTTTTAAGCTTCGATCATATTTTATTGTATGTTTATGTCTCAGGCTGCCAGGCCATAAGATTTATAATGAGAAAGAAAATTATTGCAATTATTATTTTGCTGCTACCTATTCTATGGGGCCATGCGCAAACTTCGAAAGTAGACAGTCTGTGGCAGGTATTCAAGTCGGAACTTTCAAAGGAAAACCATTACATCCAGGATAAAGAACAACATATCGAAACGCTGCGTAATCAGTTATCAGCAGTGCCATCTCATCACTTTGCTGAGCGGTATAGGCTGTTGTCTGATTTGTTCAACGAGTACAGTTCTTTCCGCTTTGATTCTGCAATTACCAATGGGTACAAGTTGATTGCCCTTTCAAAACAATTTAAGGGTAAGCAATTCCTCATTCAAAGCCAGATGGGGTTTGCTACAGTTTTGGTTAAATCGGGCTTTTACAAGGAGGCTTTTGAAACGGTTGACGGCATAGATACCGTTGGCCTGTCGGGCAGGCTACGCTATGATTATCTGAACTTACGCGGGATGTTGTTTAATGAAATCGGTGCATATAACAATGATGCCTACTTTGCCAGGCGTTATCGTGAGGCTGCTCAAAAGGAATTCAACAACGCGGGCAGGTTGATTGATCCCGGAGAGCTGGAAAAAACGATTAATCTTGCCTTTTTACCTGATTCTGGGCAAAGAAGAAAACCGGAGGCAGGCTTTTATTACCACTATTTATTGAACCACAATTTATCTGAACACCAGATTGCGATCATTGCCACTAAAATCAGTCATGTTTATACCGGTGATGATAAGTTATTGTTGCTCACCCTGGCTGCAATCAATGATATCCGCTCGGCCACGAAAGAAACATTTGCTGTTTTTTTATTGGGACAAGAGCTTTTTAAGAAGAACAAGAATGATGATGCCTATATCTGTATGCAGGAGGCGCTTGGTAACGCGGCCTTTTACGGTACCAGAAACCGGGCAGCGCAAATCGAATCGCTATTACCACTTATTGCGAGCAGGCTGATAGAAGAAAAACAACATGAGAAGGGAATGCTTTGGATTGGAATTGTAATTTTTGTTCTGGTGGCTATTGTTTTGCTTTTTCAACTGGTGCTTTTCCGCAAACAAGTTATCCATATTAAAAAGAACGATTTGATCATCACAGAGAAAAACACCGAACTTGAAGATGTAAACGGCAAACTGTGGGAATCATCACGAATAAAGGAGGAGCTCATTGGCCTTTTTTTTAAAACTTGTTCATCTTATATTGAAACACTTGATAAGGTAAAGCGCAAAGCTCAGCACAACATTAAATTAGGGAAATACCAGGATGCCACACAGGTGCTGGGGAATGTTCACATACAAAATGAGAAGATGCAGTTGTTTAGCACCCTGGACAGCGTTTTTTTAACTCTTTTTCCCAACTTTGTTTCTTCATTCAATGCCCTTTTAAAATCCGATGAACAGATCGAGTTAAAAGAAGGAGAAATGCTCACCGCCTCATTACGTATTTTTGCCCTTATCCGCTTAGGGGTTACTGATAGTGAAACCATTGCCCGAATCCTGGATTATACTGTGAATACTGTCTATACCTATAAGGCACGTATCAAAGCAAGGGCTGTGGTGCCTCCGGAGCAGTTTGAGCAGAAGATTATGGAAATCAAGTTTACCGATGAACGTTGATCAGGATAAAGATATTAAGTAAGCGTTGATCCTGCATCCAGGATCAACGCTTAGCAGGTCTATTTGTCTTTCAGGAAGTTAATTTGTTCTTCAAACCATTTAGAGTTGTCGGCGTTGGTTATCCCTTTCACTGCCTGAGGTAAAGTGTTGAACTGGTTCTGGAAGTAGCGCAGGTTTTTATTGAATTGTGAGGGATCGTAAGCTAGAATATTATTGGTTTCCTCGCACCTACCTACCACTGCCGGTAAAATAATATCAGCATCTCTGAACTTCAAAGTGGTAACTGTTTTGCTTAACTGGCGAAACTTTCTTACCAGACCGGTATTCACATCAACCTGATCTTGCTCATCGAACTGAACGTTTATAACCTGTTGTGTGGTACAGCTGCTTTGAGGCAGCGATATTTCGACCGACATTGTTTTCCCGTTATAATTCCAGGTATTGAAGGTTGGTTCGATGGCGTATTTCAATTTTTTACCATTTACCATAATGGAGCGGGGCATTTCGGCACCAACTAAGCGTACCACGTAACTTCTTACTGCGGGCATACCTGTATAAGCGCCTTTCCGCGGACTTATGGTGATCTGTTGCTTCCTGCCGGTAAGGTGGCGGGAGCTTACAGTGGTAGTGGCATATTCAGTCTGGTACTTTTTTGAGTTACCGGCATCTTCATATACGGAGGTTGATCCGTTTGCAGCGGGAAAAACGTAGAGGACGGTTTGATCGGGTTGTTTGCTTAGGTTTTTCACTTGCTGATAAGCCGGGATGATTGCCCCCGCTTTAACATAAATGGGGTATTCATCCAATGCAAAACTGCGGGTAATGGTTTGTCCGCCTTTTAATAAGGTTCCGGTTTGCCACTCAAACCAATTGTTGCCCTGCGGCAGCCATACTTTTAAAGTGGAGTGACCATTTTGCATAGCTTCGGTAACAGGTGCGATGAGCATATCCTCTCCAAACATGTATTCTGAGTGATACTCATATGCCTGATCCTGTTCAGCATAATCGTAGTATAGCGGCCTGCAAATGGAAATACCGGTATCGTATGTTTTACGTGCCATGGTGTAGATGTAGGGTGCAAGTTCATATCTGAGTTTAATAGCGTTTTTAAGCGCATTGTAATACTCGCCACTAAAGTTCCATACTTCTTTGTTGAGGTTTGCATTTTTTGAGGAATGGCTACGGAAAATCGGACTAAGGGCGCCGTATTGCATCCAGCGCACGTACAGTTCCGGATCGAGTTTTTGATTTGAACCCGGACCGAACTGGTGGCCGCCAATGTCATGGCTCCAGTAGCCATACAGTACATTAGAGGCGCTGCTGGTAAAATAAGGCTGAAAGGCAAGTGACTTCCACGAAATAACGGCATCTCCAGAGAAACCGAGCTGATAGCGGTGGTTGCCGAGGCCGCCCCAGCGGTGATACAAGAGTGGGCGTGTAGTTCCGTTGCGTTCCATATCTGTAAAAAACACATAGTTAAGCCACCAGGTATTATTGAGTTCTTTAACTTTTTTATCATTGGGCCATTGCTGCCAATCGAGCCACCAGAAACTTACGCCGGTTTTTTCTATAGGATGTAATACTTTGCTAAATAATGCCTGCATAAATCTTTTATTTGAGCCCTCATAGGGAATATTTGCTTTGGCGGTTGTATCAAAGTTCAGCTCGCTGGCCATGCGTTGGTAAGGCTCCTCAAAAGGTGCTATTCCTGATGCGGGATGCAGGTTGAGTGTTACTTTCAGGTCTTTACTTTTCATCCAGTTCAAAGCATTTGCCGGATCTGGAAAGAGCCCTTTGTTCCAGGTCCAGCCGGTCCAGTGTTTGGTTTGGCCGAAAGCATCATACTTTGTTCGCAAACTGTCGGTTTCGTGCCAGTCCATATCAATGACGAACACATCCAGAGGCAGGTTATGTTCGCTAAAGTTTTCCACTACATCACGTACTTCGTTTTCCGAATAGCTCCAGTAACGGGACCACCAGTAACCGAAGGCGTAGCGGGGCGGCAATGGCACACGCCCAGCAATCTGCGTATAATCGTACAGGGCTTTTTTGTATTGACGGCCGTAACCAAAAAAGTAGAGATCCTGATAGTCTTTATCTGGGTGTGCTGTTACCCATGGCCAAATGGCTGAATCGAACAGAAGCTTCTTGGAATCGTCTATCAAAGTCCAGCCATCAGTAGCGAGCAGACCATCTTCCAGTTCCATTTTCTTTTTCTCCCAGATGTGGTAGTCGCCGTCATAGTTGTCTAATGTTCTGTAGGTGCCTTTCAGATTACCTTTTTGTTTTTTGCCAGGTACCCAACTGAAGGGGTGTTTGGGATCTAAAGAGGTCACTGTTAAATTCTGATCATTGAACTTTCCTGATCCGGTTTTATACCGTAGTTCCAGTTCGTCTGTCTTGATGATGAGATCAGCATCTTCTGTTTTACTGGTGAAACGCGGTACTGTTAAATCGCGGTTAATGATGGTAAGGGTGGGTTTATCCATAAAAGGGAGCGAACTTGTCCATTCCATACGGATGAGGCGTGGTGTTAACACTGTAAATCTGGCCTGACCGGATTGGATTATGGCTTTTGGGTTAGCCAGGGGATGCATGCTTGATTGCGCACGGGCTAACTTGCCCTGCGCCAGTACAAGCAGGAGTATAAGGAGTTTTCTGAAATGTAAATTGCTATTGAAATGAATTGCGAACATATGAAGTTGGATAAATGAATGGTTTAGTTAATTGTAACCTGGATACCTTTTTGAAGGTTGCCAGTGCCGCTGTATTCTTTTCCGCTTTGAAGCACAATGGCGTTTATTGATTTAATTTCGCGATGGATAGGGTAGCTACCGCCTGTTGCAATAAGGGTTACTTTTACTACATCTTTTTCTTTTTTTGCACTAAGTTTTAAGTGTTTGTAATCCTCTTTTCTAAAACCCCAGCCTTCACCTGCATCCCAATACAATTCGCCGGATGCGTTTCCTTGAGCATCCAGACATATGTAGAGGGTAAGTCCCGCAAGTGAATTTTCCTGTGTTTGCTGAATCACTGCTCCGGCGGGTATAATCGCGCCGCCTTTGATCATGAGCTTTGCCTGATAATGATCGTTTTCTTCGCCTTTAATCAGCCGAAGTTTTTCCCACTTGCCGACAGGCAAATGCGCATCTTTTGCGAATGCAGGCACAACCATCAGGTTTTTTCCTAACAGGAATGCCTGCTCTTCGCTTCTGAGTGTGGTGTCTTTAGGGTTGTCAAAAAAGATCGGGCGCATCACAGGCATTCCGGTTTCGTGGGCCTGATTAAACAAAGTATAGAGGTAGGGCAGCAAACGGTAACGTCGTTCTAAAGCTATCCTTGAGGTTTGCTCCATTTCTGGTCCGAAAGCCCATGGTTCTTTATCATTGGTGCCGGCACAGGCATGTCCCCTGGTAAAGGGGAAGAAAACTCCGAAGCCCAGCCATTCTCCCCAGAGTTCGGCACTGGTATTTCCAAGAAAACCACCAATGTCTGGTCCGCTGAAGGGTTGGCCGGATAACCCTAGTGTAATGGACATTGGTACAGACAGTTTCATAAAGCGTTCATCGGCGTAGTTATCACCTGTCCATGTAGCGGCATACCGCTGTCCGCCCAATAGGTTAGCTCTTGTGAGTACAAAAGGACGTTTATCTGGATTCGCAGCCAACACGCCTTCTCTGGTGGCCTGCACCATTAACCTGCCATAAGCGTTATGGTAGAGCAGATGTGTTCCTGCTGGCAAATTGCCTCCGCCGCGGTGTGGGGTATTGTATGGCATAGTACCCAGTTGTAAGTCTTTCGGAAGATCGTTGTCGTTTACAGCTGGTTCATTCATGTCGTTCCAAACGCCATCAATCCCGGTAGCAAGAAAATCCTTGTATAATCCGGCCCACCACTTTCTTGTTGCAGGCATGGTAAAATCCGGGAAAGCGCAATCTCCCGGCCACACTTTACCATGATATTCTTTTCCGTTAGTATTTTTAACCCATACATCGTTTGCTGATCCGGATTTATAGACAGAATAGGAAGGGTCTGCTTTAACTCCGGGATCAATCATATAAACTGAGCGAAACCCTTTGGCATGCAGATCCGTATTTAGTTGCTTGGGATTGGGAAAGTTCTTTTGATTAAAGGTAAACACCCGGTAACCTTCCATGTAATCGATGTCCATCCAGATTACATCGCAAGGTAATTTTTTAGTGCGAAAGGTATCTGCAATTTCCCTTACCCGATTTTCGGAAGTATAGGAGAAACGGCACTGTTGATAGCCTAAGGCCCATCTCGGTGGCATCTCGATGGTTCCGGTTAATTCTGCAAGTCCCTTTACCACCTCCTGTGGTGAACTGCGGTCGATTACCAACACCCGAAATACCGGGCCTTCACTGCGAAATTCCACTTTATCATTCTCTGTACTCATTTCCGCTTTCCAAAAACTATCGAACAGGATGCCAAAGGCGCTTCCGTCTTCCCGCACGCCCATCACCCAGGGGTGGGTCTGGTACAGGCGGGTGCCACCATCTACACCATAGGCGCCTGTATCGGTATTCCAGAGTTTAATAGTTTTCCCGTTTCGCAACATGGGGCCGGTCACTTCACCGCCTCCATACAGGCTCACTTTGCCGCTGAGCAAAACAACGGCACTGGTCTTACCATCGATTACCGTAAATGTGGGGCTAATCTTCCATCCGCGTGGCAGAACACCTGTAATCACCGGTTCTTTTTTGAGCATTAGCGATGGTGTTTTATTCGGGTTATACCCTTTGGGCACAAAAAGTGCAATGCCTTTGCCGGCAACACCACATTGTTGAACAGGAATCTGTTCAGCCAAAGCATAATTCTGGTTTAGGCATACAAACAGGCATTGAAAGCATAGGAGCCTGATAAATGTATTGATAGGGGATGAAGGTTTGATGAAAAAAAATGGCTGACCTGGTTGCATCGGTTTTAATTTGGTTACGCGTATTTCAACGCCATGCAAAGTAAAAGCAAGCAATGCATTATTTTACCGGTGTCCTAATGCTGGACCGAAAAATCAAATTATAGTTATGTCTATTTGTTTAATAATTAGTGATTTATGTGTAAAATTTGATTGCAAAATCAAAACGGAAACTCCAGCTAATAAATTTTAGTGACTTCTTTTTTTCTTAGCAAGGTCGTGTTAGCCCGATTTTTATTGCTACTGTTTTTAAGTTCATTCATCAACTGATTATAGTGCTGGGGATGAAAACCCTGCACTTCTTTTCTCACTGGACCTTCCGCGAAGAGCTTCAGGCCCTGAGGTGTGAAAAGAGGTGCAGGGTTTTTTTGGTGTGTGTGTCCGGGTAGGGGGGATTTGAGTTGAATGTTAGATATCAAAATTTTGGGATGTGTATTAAATTATTAATAAATGTTACATAATATTTCTTTTTGGTTAAATGTTGCTGTTTGTGTAAATTTGCATCTGGTAAAATAATTTAATTGAATGGCGAACCCAAATTACAAGGTAACTGAGACAAAGAAGACAGAACAAGGAACCAAATACCTTTTTGTTAGTAAAGGAAAGGTTTATGTTATAAAGGCAATTGAATATTCTTATGTTCTGGAATATAACGCTTAATTTTGAAATATGAACACTAAAGAAACGAATACGGACAACCTGGTAACAGTACCAGAAGCTGATTTATTGGCTTTAGTAGCTGCTAAATTAGAGGGAGTAGTTTTATTTCCTGAAAAAATTGAAGAGGCCAAGGCTTTTTTTGCTAACATAGAAACTAGCGTTATTTGAGAAATCAAAAACATCTTGATATTAAGAAACTCCGGAGCCTATAAATTACTCTGGAGTTTTTTTATGCTTTATATTTCAGAAATGAGATTAGATTGGGTGAGAGGTAGAGCAACCTTAGCTTTTTTGGGACTTTGGGAGACGTTAAATAACATAGGTTTTAAACCCCTCGAATTCGAGAGGTTTAAAAACGAGTAATACCAAAACCCAAAATCTGCGAAACGTTTGGATTTCCACCAGGTATATTCCTGGAAAGCTTTGGTATTATTAAACTGAAAATTATTGCTGCCAGCCTGGGAGCCTAAGGGGCAAAGCACCTTGCCGTTTATTCTTTTTGCTGAATATGAGCCTGATTCGGGAATAACACAGCTGATGTAACCACTTTGGTTTGCATTGACTTGTCGACCTGATATAATTCCGGTTTTTCCAAGGTTAACCTGTTGTTGAAGCTCATCTAAATATGTCGTTTGCTCTAACCTCATGTACCCTGTTACTGGCAAGTTCTACAGACCTGCCAGCTAGAAGCTCTTTGAGCGCGCTGTCATTCCACCAAACTCTTGGTAAGAATGCTTGTGTTAAATAGCAATAGTCGTAGGCATAAATACTGTTTTAACACAAATTGCAATGCGGCATAGTGATCAGTAACCATAAAAGTATCCTGAACCGGTTTGCCTTTAGGTGTAAGTCCTTCATTAAGGAGTACTTGGGTTTCAACTTCGGTCAATGTAGACCCCTCAATTTTGGTAGAGTGATGTACAATAGAGATGAGATGGTACTTCTCATGGTCTATCACATCATCGATACCAAGATACTTATATCTCTCTATTGTTTTAATTGGGGCCATTTGTACTAGAATATATGTATAAATATATTCGTTCTGGAGCTGGCTAACTAATATTGCTGACTTTTTGTAAGTATCGCCATTGGATTACGGAGTGTGGCTTTTGGAGGATGGATTTTGTGGAGCAAATTGCAGGAGGGGAAGGGGCAAAACATGTTTTCTGATCGCGCTGAACCTTTTAGGTTCTGAGGCTTGATCATGAAATCATATTTTCTTGGGCGCAGACCGGTGAGGGTGCAAATAAAAACCATCGGGTATCCGATACCAATGCTTATTGGCGTAAGCTTAAGGAAAGGCTCAAAAAAGATGGAAATGAAACCGTGACGAATTGTCACGCTTTGAAAATGCAGGCTGCAGACGGCAAAATGCGATTGACTGATGTTGCTGATACCGAACAGCTGTTGCGCTTAATACAATCTGTACCTGATCGGCCTCTGAACTATTTTTTCAATTATTTAAAATTTAATAGTAATTTGTTTGGCATTGCTTTATTGGCAGTTGAGGCTGGTGTAGGGTACATGAATTTGAATAACTAGGAGGCAATATAAATGGAAGTAAAATTCAATTTTGATACGATTATATTTTATGTGCAGGATGTACAGCTATTAAAGTCATTTTACACTGGTGTTTTCAATTTCAAGGTCTTGGAAGAATATGAATCTTCATGGACACTTTTACATGCAGGGAATTGTAAAATCGGTCTACATAAGATAGGTAAGGAGTATTGGGACGAAAGTAAAGGATCATTCAAATTTGATAACAATACAAAAATGGTCTTTGAAATAAATGAAGATATCAATGAAATGAGAGCAATTTTCCTTCAGCAAAATGTTGAGATGAGACAGGTTAAGACCTTTGATAATTACGATTATTGGTTGTGTGACGGCCTTGATCCGGAAGGAAATGTTTTCCAGCTGAAACAGAAAAAATCAGTTTGATCACTCCTGTAACTGGAGATTAGCTCCCATAAAGGTAAAGGACGGAACATTATATATCGATGGGCATGCGAATCTTCAAACATATGTAGTGGGCTTGTGGTTCGCAGGGTACATCCAGATCAGGTGAATTCCCAGGCTGGATGTTAATTCTATCGTGTAAGCTCCTACAAGGAGCTTACACGGAAGGTAGAGTATGCCCTCACAGAATATGGGGAAAGCCTTTGTCCATTATTAGCATATATAGCAGCATGGAACAAAGAAAAAGTTTAGGATGATTAACTCAAACTACTATAACAATCTCTGGTTCAAGATTTTTTTTCTATGACAAAAGCTTTCAATTCTGCGATTTTTCCATTTTCAAAGCGCCAGACGTCACAATAATCATAGTGGTTATAGGTTCCATTTGCAGCCTTCAAGGTGATTTCACCTGTCACGGTTACATAGCTGCCATCCTCAATGGTATTTTCGACGGTAAATACAGGCGGTTCCAAATAGAATTCTTTCATATACTCTCGTACTTTATCTCTCCCATCAAGGATACGTTCGCCTACAAAAACCC
>Ga0182006_1000459_pt1 | contig 32081 bp, 24 predicted proteins | sample Sormic07211104_1_FD_123022 | JGI IMG/M metagenome (GOLD analysis project Ga0182006, IMG submission 123022) | Rhizosphere microbial communities from Sorghum bicolor, Mead, Nebraska, USA - 072115-104_1 MetaG | ecosystem: Host-associated > Plants > Roots > Rhizosphere | place: USA: Nebraska...
GCTTGCCGGGGTAAGCGGGGCCTCATGTTACCGCCACTGAAGGTTTTTCGCTGCATGGCCGCCCAATCCTGAGGCTCGGACCGCTCAGTCGATTTGCTGCAAACAATGCCCGCACCGTCGCGGGCATTGTTGTTTCTGCCGCAGTCGCAGCCAGGTAAACATGTTTTGCTCTGCGCCAGGCGTTTAAACATGCCGTAAGTTTTTGAAATCTGCTGACGCAGCAAAGACCTAGGTCCGCTGTGCGTCTGCGCCTAGGCTCTGCGAACTTCCTACAACTCATAAACATGGATGTTCATGCAGAGAACACTTATAAACATTAGCCCCGGACAGGTAGCCGGTTTCTGTTTGGCGCTGACCGCTTTCGAGCTGCTCACCTACATGGCCAGCGACGTGATCATGCCGGCGATGCTCGACGTCACAACCGAGCTTGAGGCAGACGCGCGGCATGTTCCCAATGCCTTCAATCTCTATCTTTTGGGTGGTGTCTGCCTGCAATGGTTGCTCGGCCCCTTGTCCGATCAATTCGGGCGAAGGCCACTGTTATTGATCGGCAGTGCGCTCTTCGGCGCGTCGTGTGCGGCGGCCTTTTTCATTGGCAACATCGAAGCTTTCAACCTGTTGCGTCTGTTGCAAGGCATGGGCCTGGGGTTCGTTGTCGCGGTCAGCTATCCGGCATTGCAGGAGGTCTTCTGCGAAGCCGACGCCGTCAGGCTGATGGCGTTGCTCGGCAACGTTGCGTTGTTGTCGCCGCTGCTCGGACCACTTCTGGGAATCCTGCTACTGGAATGGCTGAGCTGGCGGGAAGTCTTTCTACTGCTTGGGTTCGCAGCGGCGTTGACCTGGCTCGGCCTGTTCTTGTGGATGCCGGAAACCGTAGGCGTCGAGCGCCGCGATGGTCAATGCACTCCCAGAGTGCCCTTCTCCTGGCGCCACACTTCTCGGCGCTACGCCGCACTGTGCAGCAATCCACGTTTCCTCTGCGCCAGTCTTGCGCTCGGCCTGATGAGTCTGCCGCTGATCGCCTGGATCGGTCTGGCACCGTTGCTACTGGTGCGGGTTCTGCAACTGCCACAGCTGGAATATGGCCTGTGGCAGATTCCGGTGTTCTCGGCAGTGATCGCCGGCAATCTGCTTCTCGACCGCTTGCTCAAGACCCGCTCGTTGCAGCAGTTGATTCTGCTAGCTCTGTGGCCGTTCTGTCTGGGCCTGCTGCTACTGGCGCTATGCGCATTGCTTGGCGCGGGGCTTGGACCGGTGGTGGCCAGCCTCGCGCTGTATGCGGTCGGCCTGGGCATGAGCAATGCAGCGGTATATCGCCTGGCGCTGTTTGCCAGTGATGACAGCAAAGGCCTGGTATCGGCGCTGACCGGCATGCTCTCGATTGCCGTGATGGGGCTCGGCGGTTCGCTGATTGCCGTCATCGGAGGCGGCAGCCGTCTCGAACATTTTGCGCTCTGGGCGGCGTTTGGCGGGCTGATGTGCCTGCCTTTTCTGTACCGGCTCCTGCAAACCCCCACGCCTGATGTGGCCTCGCCTCAATAAGGAACATTGATGACTCATTTACCCTATGCCGACGCGTTGTGCGCGTTGACGCGTCCCTATTGCCTGAATTCCGCCCCGGCCGATCTGTTTGATCGAGCGATGGCTGAAATCAGCCGCTTTCACTGCGATCACACCCCGGGTTACAGCCATTGGCTCAGCGCCCATGGGCTCTCGGCTCAAGACCTCGACAGCCTCGATGACTGGTCACGGCTGCCGCCGGTTTTTGCCAGTTTCTTCAAGCAGCACCTGCTCCTCAGCAGCACTGGCGCAGAGGCCCTCGAACTGACTTCGTCAGGCACCAGCGGGCAGAAAAGCAGGATGCGTTACGACGAGCGCAGCCTGGCGCGGGCGCAATTCATGGTCGCGCAAATCTTCCGCCATTACGGCTGGGACACCCCGGACATACCGTGCAATTACCTGCTGCTCAGCTATGAGCCCGAAGGACGCATCACCCTTGGAACGTCATTCACCGATCAGTTTCTTTGTCAGTTCGCCCCGGTCAACCGCGTGGTCTACGCCTTGCGCAATACCGGTAGCGGCCACCAGTTCGACGTGTTCGGGGTGATCGCCGCGTTGCAGTCATTCGCTGAAGAAGGTTTGCCGGTGCGGATCTTCGGTTTTCCGGCGTTCCTCTGGCAGACCCTGCAACGCATGCAGGCTACCGGCATCGAGGATCTGCACTTGCCGGGCGGTTCGCTGGTTTTCTTTGGCGGAGGCTGGAAAACCCAGACTGCGCAGGAAATTCCCAGACAGCAGCTCTACGCCCATATCCATCGGCAACTGGGCATCGAACCCGCTCGCTGCCGCGACGGTTACGGCGCTGTCGAACACGCCGTGCCTTACATCGAATGCGCCCATCACCGCTTTCATGTGCCGGTGTATTCGAGGGTCCTGATTCGCAACCCGGCGGATTTTTCCCTGCAGCCCTATGGCCAGCAAGGCCTGCTCGGATTCGTCTCGCCTTATATCTCCTCCAGCCCCGCCCATGCCGTGGTCATGAGTGATCTGGCCACTTTGCACCCGGGCGCAAGCTGCGGCTGCGGATTGGCCAGCGACTGGTTCGAACTCCACGGCCGCGCTGGCACCACAGCGGGCAGAAGCTGCGCCATGGCCGCCGCCGAATTACTGGGAAGTCACTGACATGTATTTGATCAACGGACAGCTGCACGACATTTACAGCCTCGATCAAGCGCTGCAAGACCTGCGACGGCATTTACCACAGCGCCTGGCGACAAAACTGGCAAGCAGCACGGTCATTCGGGCAGTCGCATGTTTTGCACAACGCCTGCGCGAAGGACAAATGGATCTGCGCCTCGAAACCGAACAAAAACAGGCCCTGATCGATTTCTGCCAAGCCGATGCCTTGATCTGCAAACGCCAGCGCGAGCTGGGTGTCGAGGCCGATTCACTGCGCCGAATCGATTATCGCCAAGCGCACTTCGAAGCGTGGCGCCCGCTCGGACTGGTGGTGCATATCACCCCGGCCAACGCACCACTGCTGGCCTTCTGTGCGGTGGTTGAAAGCCTGCTTGCGGGAAACGTCAACTGGTTGCGTCCCAGCCGTAGCGATCAAGGCCTGACCGCGCGACTGCTTGGCGCATTGGCCGAATGCGATGCGAGCGGACTACTGCCCGGCTACGTGGCGGTGATTCCGGCCGACATCGAGCACATCGGCCAATTGTGCAAACCCGCCAATGGGGTCGCGGCATGGGGTGGTGAAGCGGCCTTGCGGGCCATCAGGCAGCAGCTCGCGCCGGGTTGTCGCTGGATCGATTGGGGGCATCGCATAAGTTTCGCTTATCTGACGCCCCAAGCAGCCACTTCAGAGACGCTCGATGCCGTCGCTGATGAAGCCTGCCGACTGGATCAGCAGGCCTGTTCGAGCCCGCAATGGTTGCTGGTGGACAGCGATGATCCGCAGGTTCTGCGCGATATTGGTGAACGCCTGGCGCAGGCGCTGGAGCGCCGCGCCGCACAATGGCCGGCGCTAGTGCCGACGCCACAGGAAGCCTCACAAATTACCACGCATACGCAGATGGCCCGCCTCGGGCAGAGTTTTGCCGGATACACCGGCCAGGTCTGGAATGGCTCAGGCTGGCGGGTGATCTGGAGCCATGATCGGCAACTCGCACCGTCGCCGCTGTTTCGCAGCATGTTGCTTTATCCCGTGCCGCGTTCGCTGCTGACCGACACTCTGCTGCCATGGCGCAACGTATTGCAAAGCTGTGGGCTGATCTGTACTCAGCCGGACGTTATCGAGCTGAGCGCTGTGCTGCTCGATGCAGGTGTGACACGCATCGCACCGGTCAACAGCATTCACGATGGCTACGATGGTGAGCCGCATGATGGCGTTTACGCGCTGCAACGCCTCAGTCGCCGGGTGTCGGTGAGCCTTGCCCCGACACAGCTGCCAAAACTCGCCAGTCTGGAATGCGCGCCAGTCGTGGCCAGGGCATGCGCTCCGATCATGGACAAAGCGGCGTTCGTCGCCCAGCCAATCACCGATCAGGCGCAGTTGTATTTCCGTTCCGGAGGCAGCAGCGGCATCCCTTCCCTGGCCGGTTACAGCTACCGGGATTTCCATCGGCAGATGCGTGCAACGGCTGACGGTCTGTTCGCCGCAGGTCTGGATCCGGCACGGGATCGGGTGATGAATCTGTTTTTCTGTGGCGGCTTGTACGGCGGCTTTCTCAGCTTCACCAAAGCACTGGAGTTGCTCGACGTGACGCAACTGCCCATGGCAGCACCGACCGACGGCGATTATCGGGAAATCGCGCAAGTGATCATTGATCAGCAGGTAACCGTTCTGGTGGGCATGCCCGGCACGCTGCATCGCCTTTTCGTCAACGAGCAGGATCGACTGCGCAGTTATGGTCGCGTCGGAAAGGTCTTCCTTGGCGGCGAGCACCTGAGCGAGCAAAACCGCGAATTGCTGCGCAGTTGCGGCGTCTCGACCATTCGTTCAGCGATTTACGGCAGCGTCGATGCCGGCCCGCTAGGCCATGCCTGCGAGGTTTCGGCAGATGGGGTTTTTCATTTGATGGACGATATCCAGCGACTGGAAATCGTCGCGCTTAATGACGACGTGCCGGTTGTCGATGAGCAAGTGGGTCGGCTGCTGGTGACCTCGCTTGCCCGTGAAGGTGGTCAGCGCGTGCAACGTTATGAGATTGGCGACACCGGGCGCTGGCTACCCGGCGTCTGCGCCTGCGGGCTGAAATCGCCACGCTTCGAACTGTTGCAACGCCACGGCAAGTTGTTGCGAATCGGCACTGACTTCATTTCCCTGAGCCAATTGGCGGCGCGACTGCAAGTACCGTTTCAGCTGCACCTGAACCACACCGCCGAGGGCGTCGAGCGCATGCAACTGCACTGCGAACTCGCCGCCGACACGGCTGGCTCCAGGCTTGCCGATTATTCGACGCTGATGACCCTTATCGACACCGGACTACTGACCCTGCAGATCGAGCAATGCTCGCCCGTGGACTTCGTTCAAAACCGACACAGCGGCAAGACGCCGCTGGTCATTGACTCGCGCCGTTGACGTTCGCATGAGTCGGACCATTCGTATCAAGAAGAACACATCATGAAAAAAACCGATCCGATTAACGAGTTGGCGGGTTTTGCCCGGCAACATTCGCGCTACTACAAGAACAGCCTCGCTGATGTTCCCCAGACAATTCACTCATTGAGTGAGCTGCCGTTGCTTGCTCCTGCTGACTTCTGGAAATCCAGCGAGGACCTGGCTCGATGGCCGGTACTGACGGCGCCGCTCGAACATGCTCTGGTGTTCAAAACCGGCGGCTCGACCGGCAGTGGCAAGCTCTCTGTCTATACCCGCGCTGAGTGGCAACGCACCGTGGAGGATTTCGGCCGCAGTCTGGATGGGCAACTCAGCGCAGGCGACCGGGTAGCCAATCTGTTCTTCGCCGGCGATCTCTATGCCAGTTTCCTGTTCATCCACGATTCACTGGCCCACGTCACCGCCGGCATTACCCAGTTTCCGTTTACCGGTGAAGTCGAGCCGGCAAAATTGGCCGATGCCATCGCACAACATCAGATCAATGTATTGGCCGGTGTGCCTGCGCAGCTGCTGACCTTCGCCAGTTGGCTCAAGCAATGCGACCGCCAGTTGCCAGTGGTCGATACGGTTTTGTATGGCGGCGAAAGTCTGTTCGCCTCGCAGCGCCAACTGCTCGAGCAGGTGCTGCCGAACGTGCGCATTGCTTCCATCGGCTACGCCAGTGTCGACGGCGGATTTATCGGCGCCAGTCAGCGTGACTGCCTCGAGGGTGAACACCGCACGCCTGAAGGCCATGTTCTGTTGGAAATTGTCGATGAGCATGGGGCACCGATCGAGACCTGCGATCAAACCGGTGTGCTGGTGGTGACCAGCCTTCATCGCCGCTTGATGCCACTGATCCGCTACCCCGTCGGTGACCTCGCCTGCTGGCGAGAGCCGGAAGGCACCGCACACCGCAAGTTCGCCTTGAAGGGACGCAGCAGTAGCAGCCAGCGTGTGCGGGTTGGAATTCTGTCGCTGATAACGGAAGAAATCAGTGAAACCGTACGGCGCATTACCGGCAGTGACGACTGGCAGTTGTTGATCGAACAGGTCGATTGCCGGGATCTGTTGACACTCAAATGCGTCAGCAACGAACTGTCGACTCACATCCTGCAGGCACTTGAGGCGCCGCTGATCGAGCTGTACCCGCAGATACCGCAACTGCAGGCTGCCCGATTACTGGAGTTGCGCATTGAAAGCTGCCGTTTCGAAGACCTGGTGCGCCATCCTCGCGCCGGTAAGGGCCTGCGGATAGTCGATAATCGCTGCTACGACCAACATGATCAGGAGGCGTCCGATGGAATCGATGATCCTGCGCAATTACCGTGACAGCGACGCCACCGCCGTCAGCGAGCTGTTTCGCGAGGTTTACGGCGACCATTATGTTCAAACCGATGTGTATCTGCCTTTGCTGATCAATCAGAACCATGCAAACAAACGCTGGCACTCATTGGTCGCGGTCGAGGGCGGACGCATACGTGGTCATGCCACCCTGTACAGGCAGAGCGAAAAATCACACGACGCCGAACTGGCATTAAGCGTCGTTCACCCTGACACCCGTGGGCAGAACATCGCCACGCGACTGGGCGAACAACTGCTTACTCACGCCCAGGCGTTGGGCTGCCGCAGCGTTTCGATCAAACAGGTCACCCATCACCCTTACACTCAACGCATGGCGCTGAGTCTCGGTTTCCATAACACCGGACTGCTGCCGGACTATGTCCGTTCACCGTTCGGTTGCAAGAACCCGGAGTCGATCGTGCTGGGCGTTCGCGCCATTGACGGCTATCAGCGGCCAATGCCTGGGCAGGTATGGCCGGTCATCTGTCGCCCGTTCATGCAGCAGTTGTCGGAGGTGTTCGGTGTCGAGGGCGGCGCAGCGCGTTGGCGCGGGGCCTCGGTCCAGGCTGAGCAACACGGCAATCGCCATGAAATGTTGCTGGAAAAACTCGACCCGCAACTACTCGAGCAGTTGAGGACGCTGCCCGGACATTGGCTGATTTCGATCCGTTTGCAGCTGTCCCGACAGTTCGCCGTGGACCTGCACAGCCTCAACGCCATCGGCTTCGCTTTCACCGGTGTGGCGCCTGCACAAGACAACCGAGGGGGATGGCTGGCGTTGTTTCATCGCGGCTACCGCGCGCGCAGGTTGACGTTGAGTTGCCCGCACATGCAGCAGTTGCATGACCAGGCGCAGCGCCTCATCACCGGGCGAACCGTGTCAGCGGTCTGAACCGCGCAAGCCCGCGCACGGACGACCAGTCATCGTCAACGGCTGTCAGGCCTTTGCTGTCAGGCCTTTGTCCGACGGAACTGCCGCATTGCCCTCGCCATAGGTCTTGAGATTCTGCAGGACGTAAATGGCCTTTTTGAATTCGGGAATCAGGCTCTTGCCGTAGTAATTGCCATTCAGACTATTGGTCTGGATGGCATCGAGCTGAGTGGCGAAATACTCCAGCGCGTTGAACTTGGCATCCGGATCTTTCTTTACACCGAAACGATCGAACTTGTCGCCCGCATTGAGCAAGGTGATCGAAGTGATCTCGGAGATCAGACCGCGTCCGCGAAGAAACTCGCTCAGGTTGCCCAGTTGCTTGACGGAAACGTTAGCCGGGTCGAAGCCCTTGATCTGCTTGCGCAGCCCCTGCTTATCCATTTCGGCGACGTTCAGCGCGTTCGGATCGTTGCCGACCAGCGTCAGCATCTGCTGCACTTTGACGCTCTGCGAAACCTGCTTCTTCGCACCGGTGTCACGGACCAGTACGCCCGCCTTGCTTTCCCAGGCGCCGGTATAGCCAATCGTCATGCGAGGAGTCCTTGTGCAATGAGCATGAAATGTCCTTGTTCCAACAAACTGAATGGGCGCGAGTATCGGCCGCTTTGCCTGATCGCACCAACCTTTTTGTAGGCTTCTTTACAACTTTCGTACATTCCCGACACAAAGCGGAACCCCCACAAACATTGCGCTAGAGCCGTCATCACAATGTAACGAAGACGCCTGTCGCGCAGTAACGATCGCGAACGTATCAATTGCGATACCAACCGGTCATCGCCCTGAGTTCTTTCGGCACGCAAGTACCTAAAGCTTCCGCCCGTAACGACGATACGCTGTGATACCCGCCCTGTTTTATTCCTGACCTCCAACAAAAAAGCCGCTCAAGGATCAGTTCCATGCCCGCACTGCGCACTATTCAGGCTCGCTACACGCTGTTTCTGATTCTGTTCATCCTGCTGTTGTCCGTACTGACCGTGGTCGGCATCAGCCAACTGGTCGCACCAACCCTGCGCGATACCGAAGAGAAGGTCGTGCTCAACCGCATCGCCGAAGTGGCCGTGCAGATTCAGGGCGAACTGAACAAGGTGCAGGCGCAGCAACGCAGCATCACCCAGACCATTCCGCTGCTCGACAGCGCCGCCATCGACGTGGTGCTGCCAGGGCTGGTGGATCAGTACGGCGAACTGAAAGTCTTTGGCGGCGGCATCTGGCCGTTGCCGGGCCAGCGTGAAGCCGGGCGCAACAAGTTCAGCACCTTCTGGCACCGCGACGCGTCGGGCCAGCTCAAGGTCAACACCTTCTGGAACAGCGACGCTGCACCGAATTATTACGACCAGAGCTGGCACAAGGGCGGCATGGCCACCCCGCGCGGTCAGTGCGCGTGGGCCGCTGCCTATAAAGATGACGCCAGTGCCGAGCCGCGCACCAACTGCGCCATGGCGATCTACAAGAACGGCAGCGCCTGGGGCGTGTCGACCATCGACGTGACCCTGGGCTTCTTCAACGACCTGGTGGCGCGCAAGGAAAAAGACCTCAACGCCGAAATGCTCATCGTCGAGGCTGACGGCAAGATCATCAGCAACAGCTCGCGCATCAGCGGCCCGATCGTGTTGAAGAACATCAGCGAACTGGCGGCCGGCTCGACCTTCATCAATCAGATCAAGGCCGGCCTGCAGAATCGCGATAAAGCGCAACGTGTCGAGTTCGACAACAACGGTGAAGACGCCACCTTCTTCATGCGCCCTATCGAGGGTACACCGTGGTTCCTCGCCACCGCCCTGCCGACCAAAATGCTCACCGCACAGCGCGACGACGTGCTCAACAGCCTGAGTCTGATCCAGATTCCGCTGGTGATCCTGCTGGTGCTGTTGCAGGTTTACGCGATTCGCAAACTGGTACAGCGCATGAAGGCTCTGAAAGCCAACATTGATTCACTGTCCAGCGGTGACGCCGACCTGACTCGCCGCATCACCATTCGCGCCGAGGACGAACTGGGCGCCATCGGCCATTCGGTCAACACCTTCATCGTCTATTTGCAGAACATGATCGGCGAAGTCACCCAGGCCACCGGTGCCATGGCCTCCAGCCTCGATAATCTGCAGCGCACTTCGGCGCACACCAGCCAGATTCTGCTGCGTCACGCCTCGGAAACCGACCAGACCGTCACCGCCATTACCGAAATGAGCTCCACCGCTGAAAGCGTGGCGCAGAATGCCGCTGAAACCGCTGCGTTCACCCAGCGCGCCAATGAAAATGCCGATCGCTCGCGCGTCGTGGTCGGGGAAGCGACCAACAGCGTAGTCGCGCTGATCGACGAAGTGGCCAGCGCTACACACAAAGTTGAAAACATGCAGCAGGACGCCCAGCGCATTACCGAAATCCTCGGCGTGATCGGCGCGATTGCCGGGCAGACCAACCTGCTCGCCCTCAACGCCGCGATTGAAGCGGCGCGTGCCGGGGAACAGGGTCGCGGCTTTGCGGTAGTGGCGGATGAAGTCCGCGCCCTCGCCGCCCGCACTCAGGCCAGCACCTCGGAAATCAACGAGATGTTGACCCGTCTGACCCAAGGCGTGAGTTCGTCGGTCAGCGCCATGGAAAACACCCAGGCCAGTTGCCAGTCCGCCGCTGACGCCACTGCCCGAGTCAACTCGGGGCTGGACGAAATGGCCGGTTCGGTCAGCCACATCAACAGCCTCAGCACGCAGATCGCCACCGCCGCCGAACAGCAAAGCGCAGTGACCGAAGAGATCAACCGCAGCATGGTGCAGATCCGCCACATGGTCGATGAACTGGTGCAGAGCGGCCAGGCGAGCGAACTGAATACCCGCCAGTTGCTTGAAGCCAACAGCCGCGTGAGCGCGATCATGGGACGGTTCAAAGTCAGTTAAGCCAACCGCGACCACGGGGATTTTGGCCTTTACGCCAATCCCCTGTGGGAGCGAGCCTGCTCGCGAAAGCGATTTTTCCGGCACCTGGATTTGCGTCTGGTCCAGCGCATTCGCGAGCAGGCTCACTCCTACAATGGTTCGGGTGCCTTGTAGCAACTGGAAACACTCAGTTGATGCCGGGATGGAAAAACCGGTCAAAATGCGTGCTTGCTGACCTTCACCGAGTCGAGAGCCCATTCCCATGCGAACCCCATTGCGTCTGCTCGCCCTGAGCGCCCTGTTCATCTCCTCCCTGGCGCAAGCCGCCGAACTGATCCCGATCGAAGTGCACCGCGATGCCAATTGCGGCTGCTGCAAAAAATGGATCAGCCATCTCGAAGCCAATGGCTTCAAAGTCGAAGATCACGTCGAAAGCGACATGAGCAGTTTTAAACAGCAGCACGGCGTACCACCGCGTCTGGCGTCCTGCCACACGGCGATCATCAATGGCAAATTCGTTGAAGGCCATGTACCGGCCGATCAGGTGCTTGCGTTGAGCAAGCGCGACGATCTGCTGGGTGTGGCTGCGCCGGGCATGCCGATGGGCTCGCCGGGCATGGAAATGGACGGCATGAGCGACGCGTATCAAATCATCGGTCTGAAGAAGGACGGCGCTGACATAGTGGTGGCGGACTACCCGGCCCGTTGATGGGCGCGGCTTATTTCGGTCTGTTCTTTGCTGCGTTTGGCGCGGCGACATTGTTGCCATTGCAATCCGAGGCGCTGCTGGTCGGTCTGATTGTCAGCGAGCGTTACTGGCTGTGGGGTTTGCTCGCGGTGGCGACGCTGGGCAATGTGCTCGGTTCGCTGATCAACTGGTGGCTGGGCCGTGGCATCGAGCGCTTTCAGGATCGGCACTGGTTTCCGGTCAGTCCTCGACACATGGCCATGGCGCGCAAGCATTACGAGCGCTACGGGCACTGGTCGCTGCTGCTCAGCTGGCTGCCGGTGATCGGCGATCCGCTGACCTTGATTGCCGGGGTCATGCGCGAACCGCTCGGGCGTTTTCTGCTGATCGTGACACTGGCCAAAGGCGCGCGCTATGGCGTACTGGCCTTGCTGACACTTGGCTGGCTCGGTTGAACCAACCGCCCATGTGATTGCCTTTGTTTAACGTCGGCGTAATCCCGGCCTTCCAGAGTCGGCCAATTTTCAAGGAGTTTGTGCTTATGTCCGTCACGCTTTCCCGCTGGCTGCCCGGCCTCGTCCTCAGCGCTGCCCTGCCAATAATGGCGCACGCGGCAACTGAAACCGCCCCCGCCGAAGGGCCTGCCTACGGCCCGGAGCTGCAAGGCTTCCAATACCCCTACACGCTTAAACACTTCGCCTTCGAATCCCAGGGCCAGAAACTGCAAATGGGTTACATGGACGTCGCCGCCAATGGCAAGGCCAACGGCCGCACCGTGGTGCTGATGCACGGCAAGAATTTCTGCGCGGCGACCTGGGACAGTTCGATCAAGGCCTTGAGTGATGCCGGCTATCGCGTGATTGCGCCGGATCAAATCGGTTTCTGTACGTCCAGCAAACCTGAGCACTATCAATACAGCTTCCAGCAACTGGCGACCAACACCCAGCAATTGCTCAAGGCGTTGGGCATTCAGAAAGCCACTGTGCTCGGCCACTCCACCGGCGGCATGCTCGCCACCCGTTATGCGCTGCTGTTCCCGGAGCAGGTCGATCAATTGGCGATGGTCAACCCGATCGGTCTGGAAGACTGGAAAGCCCTCGGCGTTCCGTATCGCACCGTCGATCAGTGGTATCAGCGTGAGTTGAAAGTCACGGCCAAGGGCATTCGCGACTACGAGCGCACCACTTATTACGATGGCCGCTGGAAGCCGGAATTCGATCGTTGGGTCGACATGCTCGCCGGCCTGAGCAAAGGTCCGGGCAAGACCCAGGTCGCGTGGAACTCGGCGCTGATCTACGACATGATCTTCACCCAGCCGGTGTACTACGAGTTCAAGGATTTGAAAATGCCGACCCTGCTGCTGATCGGCACCTCCGACACCACCGCCATCGGCAAAGACCTCGCACCGCCGGAAGTGAAAGCGAAAATCGGCCACTACGAGGTGCTCGGCAAGCAAGTCGCCAAGCTGATTCCGCAGTCGACGCTGATCGAATTCCCGGGCATGGGCCACGCGCCGCAAATGGAAGAACCGGAGAAATTCCATCAGGCCTTGCTCGGTTGGCTGGGCAAAACCCCTTCCGCTCCTTGATGAGGTAAGGCGATGACGGTGCAGATTGCAGTGATCGATGACTGGCAGGACGTGGCCCGCGACGTGGTCGACTGGTCGGTGCTCGAAAGCATTGGCGAAGTGACCTTTGTGCACGATTACCCCGCCGACAACGCCAAACTGGCCGAGCGCCTCGGCAAATATGAGGTGATCTGCGTGATGCGCGAACGCACGCGGTTCGACGCCGATTTGCTCGGGCGCTTGCCCAATCTGAAGTTGCTGGTCACCGGCGGCATGCGCAATGCCGCGCTGGACATGCCGGCCGCAGCGGCGCGGGGCATCAAGGTCTGCGGCACCGACAGCTATAAACACGCCGCGCCAGAGCTGACTTGGGCGCTGATCATGGCGGCGACCCGGAATCTGGTTACCGAAGCCAATGCTCTGCGCGCCGGCCAGTGGCAGCAGGGGTTGGGCGGTGATCTGCACGGCAAGACGCTGGGGATTCTCGGTTTGGGCAGTATCGGCCAGCGGGTCGCGCAGTTCGGTCAGGTGTTCGGCATGCGCGTGATTGCCTGGAGTGAAAACCTCACGACCGAACGCGCTGAACAGGCCGGCGTGACGTACGTCAGCAAGCAACAACTGTTCGAACAGGCCGACGTGCTGTCGGTGCATCTGGTGCTCAGCGAACGCAGTCGCGGACTGGTCGATGCGCAAGCACTGGAGTGGATGAAACCGACCGCGCTACTGGTCAATACCGCGCGCGGGCCGATCGTCGATGAAGCGGCACTAATCAAGGCGCTACAGAAACGGCGCATTGCCGGGGCGGCGCTGGATGTATTCGAGCAAGAGCCTTTGCCTGCCATGCACCCGTTTCGCACGCTGGACAATGTCCTCGCCACGCCCCATGTGGGCTATGTCAGTCGGCAGAATTACCAGCAGTTCTTCCGGCAGATGATCGAGGATATTCAGGCTTGGGCAGCTGGGGAGCCGGTGCGTCTGTTGAATTGATTCCATCACTTTAAAGTTGAGTTGCTGCAACAGGCCTCTTCGCGAGCAGGCTGGCTCCCACAGGTTGTACGCGTTCCAATGTGGGAGCGAGCCTGCTCGCGAAGGTCTCATCTCAGATACCGCTCTGAAATACCCTCGCACCACAACGGTGCAACCGGCCCATCCCCTAGCACAAAATCGTGACTGCCCAGTCACCATTTTGGCCCACTCTGACCGAAAAACATGCCCTTCGTCGGAGCGTTTCCCTTCCTGAACCCTCGCTTACATCCCGACACAACCGATTGTCGAACAATTTACCCATTTGCCCCTGCCCGCTCTAGGATCTGGCCTAGACTCATTTTTCAGTGGCCAAACCACTCGGTCATACCGACGAAAAAAAGTCGAAACTTTTGCTTCACGCCACAGGTCATCAGAACAACTGGGCGAAAGCGACTGGTGTAATCCTTGCAACGGCCTCACCACCCATTCTGCTTGCGCGTGTTGGGTCAGCATTTGCTCACCGATGCGTGGCGCCTTTGCGCCCGGCCACAGGACTTGGCCATGAAACAGCTTGTTCGAGACAAGAATCAGATCACACACGGGAGATACATATGATCAGTGCGGCATTGGATATTCAGGGAGAGCGTGCTCACCAGTCGCTTGGAGAATCGAGCACCATCAGTGTTCCCGGCAGCCGACAGATCAACGTACCCGGCACCAAGACGCTTGCTCCGGTAGCAAGCCAGAATCCCAACAAGAAAAAAGTGTTGTTCGTGACGTCGGAAATCGCCGATCTGGTCAAGACCGGCGGTCTGGGTGACGTTTCCGCCGCCCTGCCCAGGGCCATGGCCCATCTGCATGACGTACGGGTGTTGATTCCCGGTTACCCGCAGGTGGTGCACAGCGAAAACCCGATTCACATCATCGGCGAGCTGGGTGGCCACGCTGCGCTGCCACCTTGCAAGATCGGGCGCATGGACATGCCCGATGGCCTGGTGATCTACGTGTTGATCTGCCCTGAATTGTACGAGCGTGAGGGCGGCCCCTACGGCGCCAACAACGGTCGCGACTGGCCGGACAACCATATCCGCTTCGCCCGTCTCGGCCTGGCCGCTGCCGACATCGCCGCCAACCTTGCGCAAATCCACTGGCGCCCGGATCTGGTGCACGCCCATGACTGGCCGGCCGGTCTCGCTCCTGCCTATATGCACTGGCGCGGGCAGCGCACGCCGACCCTGTTCACCATTCACAACCTTGCCTACCAGGGCGTGACCAGCCTCGGTTCCTGCCCCGAGCTTGGGATTCCCGCCCACGCGCTGCAGCAGGAAGGCATGGAGTTCTACGGCAAGATGTCGTTCCTCAAGGCCGGCATGGCCTATTCGAGCCATATCACCACCGTCAGCGCCACTTACGCGCAGGAAATCACCACCCCGGACTTCGGCTGCGGCCTCGACGGTTTCCTCGCTGCGAAAACCCAGCAGGGCCTGCTCAGCGGCATCCCCAACGGCATCGATGAAAGCTGGGATTCGGCGACTGACCCGCACTTGTTTGCTCCATTCGCCATCGGCGACTGGGAAGGCAAAGCGGTTAACGCCGCCCATGTCCGTGAGCTGTTTGGCTTGCACGATTCCACCGGTCCACTGTTTGCCGTGGTTTCGCGCCTGGTCTATCAGAAAGGTCTCGACCTGACCGAAGCGGTGTCCGAGTTCATCGTGCAGAACGGTGGCCAGATCGCGATCATTGGTCGCGGCGAGCCGGAAGAAGAGCAAGCCATGCGTGAGCTGGCGCTGCGCTTTCCTGGCCAGATCGGCGTGCGCATCGGCTTCAACGAAACCGATGCTCGGCGCATGTTCGCCGGCAGCGATTTCCTGCTGATGCCTTCGCGTTACGAGCCTTGCGGCCTGAGCCAGATGTACGCCCAGCGTTTCGGCTCGTTGCCGGTCGCGCGCAACACCGGCGGTCTGGCCGACACCATTGAAAACGGCGTCACCGGTTTCCTCTTCGATGAATCCACTGTCGAGAGCTACAAGGAAGCCCTGAGCCGCGCGTTCAAGGTCTTCGCCTTCCCGGAATTGCTCAATGCCATGCGTTGCCGTGCCATGGCCGCACCGTTCAACTGGAGCAAAGCGGTTGAACCCTACGCCGAACTTTACGAACAACTGGTCGCCAAGGCTTTGGGTAAAGCCAGCCACAAATAACCAGGGAGTTGCAGAAAATGCCGTCAAGGACCCAAGATACCTGGCCCCACGGCGCGATCATGCTGGATGCCGAGCACACGCAATTTGCGTTGTGGGCGCCTGACGCGTTCTACGTCAGTGTGGAACTGGAAGATGGAAAATCGTTGCCCATGCTGCCCCAGGGCGACGGTTGGTTTGTAATCAAGGCCAATTGCCCGGCGGGCAGTCGCTACCGTTACTGCATCGATGGCGAACTGGAGGTGCCGGACCCGGCCTCCAGAGCGCAGGATGGTGACCTCGACCGCCACAGTGTGGTGGTCGACCCGCACGCCTATCAATGGCGGCACACGGCATGGAATGGCCGGCCATGGAGCGAAGCGGTGATTTACGAGTTGCACGTCGGTGCACTCGGTGGGTTTGCCGAAGTCGAACAGCATCTGGCGCGGCTGGTTGCGCTGGGCGTTACCGCCATCGAACTGATGCCGCTGGCGCAATTCCCCGGTGATCGCAACTGGGGTTATGACGGGGTGCTGCCCTATGCACCGCAAGCCTCCTACGGCACACCGGAACAACTCAAACACCTGATCGACACCGCCCACGGCCATGGCCTCGCGGTGATTCTCGACGTGGTCTACAACCACTTTGGGCCCGACGGCAACTATCTGCATCGTTACGCCAAAGGCTTTTTCCGCGAGGACAAGCACACGCCCTGGGGCGCAGCGATCGACTTCCGCCGCCCGGAAGTGCGCGAGTTCTTCATTGAAAACGCGCTGATGTGGCTGCTCGAATACCGTTTCGACGGCCTGCGTCTGGATGCGGTGCACGCAATTGAAGACCCGGATTTCCTCAGCGACCTGGCCCGGCGCATTCGCCAGCAGATCGACCCGACCCGGCACGTCTGGCTGACCGTCGAGAATGAGCTGAACCAATCGAGCCTGCTGGAAAACGATTACGACGCGCAATGGAACGACGACGGTCATAACGCCTTGCACGTACTGCTGACTGGCGAAACCGACGCCTATTATGCCGACTACGCCGCGCAACCTACCGAGCAACTGGTGCGCTGCCTGAGTCAGGGCTTCGTGTTCCAGGGCCACATCACTCGGCATGGCGAACCTCGCGGCGAGCCGAGCGAACATCTGCCCTCCACTGCTTTCGTGCTGTTCCTGCAGAACCATGACCAGATCGGCAACCGCGCGTTTGGCGAACGCCTGCATCAGCTTGCCGACCCGCGTGCGGTGCAGGCGGCAACGGTGTTATTGCTGCTGTCGCCGATGATTCCGCTGATCTTCATGGGCGATGAATTTGCCGCCGAGCAACCGTTCCTGTTTTTCACCAGCCACCACGGTGAACTGGCAGAACTGGTGCGTGAAGGCCGGCGTAATGAATTCGCCGCGTTCAGTGCCTTTACCGATCCGCACAAGCGCGAGCAGATTCCCGATCCGAATGCCGAAGAAACCTTCCTTACTTCGCAACCGCGTCTGTCCGGCAGCGGCACGCCATTGCAACAGCAGACCCAGGAACTCTACCGGCAACTGCTGAAGTTGCGTCACCAGTACATCATTCCCAATCTCTCCGGAACCCAGGCTCTGGGTGCGCAGATGCTCGGCTATGGCGCGGTCAGTGCACGCTGGCGACTGGGCAACGGCAGTGAGCTGCGAATTGACCTGAACCTCAGTGATACGGCAGTGGTCAACCCTGCACAGACTCATACCGAGTGGCTGTTTCAACAGCCGCCCGCGCTTGATCTGTCGGACCCGAATCAACTGCCGGCGTACACCGCGCTCGTCAGCCTCACGGCCGCACCCGTTATGCACCCCCTGGATGGAGAGCGCCTATGAGCGATGCGCAACTGGAAATACTCGCCAGCCGAGCCGGCCTCGCCGTCGACTGGATCGACGCCAACGGGCGTCAGCAAAAAGTCGCTCCTGCTGTGCTGCGCAATGTCCTGATCGGACTCGGCCACCCCGCCAGCACCGCGCAAGAAATCGATGCCAGCCTGCTGGAACTGCAAGAAGTCCAGCAAGACCGCCATTTGCCGCCCCTGTTGACCTGCGACGTGGGCGTTGCCCTGGACCTGAGTCGCTACTTTTCGCCCGAAACGCCCTGCGAAATTCATTTGGAAGACGGCTCGCAGATGAATCTGAAGCTGGACAACGAGGCCATGTTGCCCGGCCTGATTCCGGTCGGTTACCAACAAGTGCACATTGGCGATCAGTATTTCACTCTAGCCGTGGCGCCTGAACGCTGCTTCAGCGTCGGCGATGCCGTCGACAGTCCGATCCCGCGCGCCTGGGGTCTGAGCGCACAACTGTATGCGTTGCGCCGTCCCGGCGATGGTGGTTTTGGCGACACGCAGGCGCTGGAAGAACTGGTCCGCGTGGCTGGCGAACGTGGCGCCGATGCACTGGCAATCAGCCCGATGCACGCGATGTTCAGCGCCGACACCGGCCGTTACAGCCCCTATTCACCTTCCAGTCGTTTGTTTCTCAATTCACTGTATGCCGCGCCGGGCAGCATTCTCGGCGAACGCGCATTGCGTGATGCGATCGATGCCAGCGGCCTGGCCGCGCAGTTCGAGCAGCTGGAAAATCTCAAGCTGATCGACTGGCCGGCTGCCGCTGAAGCCAAGCAGAAACTGCTGCAAGCTTTGTACGACGGTTTTGTCGCTGGCGAGCATCCGTTGCACGCCGACTTCGCCAGTTTCCGTCACGCCGGTGGCGAAGCTTTGGAAAACCATTGCCGCTTTGAAGCGATTCAGGAGATGCGCGCTGCCCGCGGCGAAAGCCTCGATTGGCGCGAATGGCCTGAGCACTGGCACGACCCGCGCGGCGCAGCGCTGAGCGCGTTTGCCGAGGAATACGCCGAGCGCATTGGCTATTTCGCTTTCTGCCAATGGCTGATCCATCGCTGTCTCGAACGCGCACAAACTGCTGCACGCAGCGCCGGCATGGGCATTGGCCTGATCGCCGATCTCGCCGTCGGTGCTGATGGTGCCGGCAGCCAGGCGTGGAGCTTTCAGGATGAGTTGCTCGCTTCGCTGACCGTCGGCGCGCCGCCAGACATCCTCAATCGCAGCGGCCAGGGCTGGGGCATTTCCGCGTTCTCGCCGGAAGGGCTGATCCGCAACGGTTTCCGTGCCTTCATCGACATGCTGCGCGCCAACTTCGCCCACGCTGGCGGCCTGCGCATCGACCATGTCATGGGCCTGCAACGCCTGTGGGTGATTCCCAACGGCGCCGCCCCGGCCGATGGCGCCTATCTGTATTACCCGTTCGACGACATGCTGCGTCTGCTGACCCTTGAGTCGCATCGGCACCAGGCCATCGTGCTCGGCGAAGACCTCGGCACCGTGCCGGAAGGCCTGCGGGAAAAACTTGCCGCGCGGTCAATCCTGGGCATGCGCGTGCTGTTGTTCGAACAGGACAGCACTCGTTTCAAACCGATTCTCGACTGGCCGGATGATGCCCTGGCGACCACCAGCACCCATGACCTGCCGACACTTAATGGTTGGTGGCATGGTCGTGACATTGACTGGAATGCACGCCTCGGCTTGGTCGATGCCAATGGCGAAATCGACTGGCGCCGGCACCGTGAGCGTGAACGCGAAGGCCTGCGCGATGCGCTGCGCCAGGATCCGCAGAATTTTCGCGAAGAATCTCACGAGGCCGATCAAGTGGTCGATGCCAGTGTGCGCTTCCTCGGCCACACCCGCGCGCCGCTGGTCCTGCTGCCGCTGGAAGATGCGTTGGGTATCGATGAACAGGCGAATCTGCCCGGCACCACCGACTCACATCCGAACTGGTCGCGACGTTTGCCCGGTCCCAGCGAAGCGTTGCTGGACGGCCCCGATGCCGCCCGGCGCCTGGAACTGCTGGCTTGCGCGCGCCTTCAAGCCACTGAGCGTGACCAATGAATCAACAGCAAATCCAGCCATTGCGCGCCACCTTGCGCCTGCAATTTCACAAAGGTTTTACCCTCGAACAAGCGGTGCCACTGGTGCCGTACTTTGCCCGCCTCGGCATCAGCCATATCTACGCCTCGCCCCTGCTGGCGGCGCGCGCCGGTTCCATGCATGGCTACGACGTGGTCGATCCCACCCAGGTCAACCCGGAACTCGGCGGTGAGCCGGCACTGCGTCGGCTGGTCAGCACCTTGCGCGAGCACAACATGGGGCTGATCCTCGATATCGTTTCCAACCACATGGCCGTGGGCGGCAACGACAATCCGTGGTGGCTCGACTTGCTGGAATGGGGCCGCTTGAGTCCGTACGGCGAGTTCTTCGACATTCAGTGGCACTCCCCTGATCCGTTGATGGAAGGCCAGCTGCTCTTGCCGTTCCTTGGCAGCGACTACGGCGTGGCGTTGCAGGAAGGCACGCTGAAGCTCAAATTCAACACGCAGACCGGCACGTTCTACGTCGAACATTACGACCACCACTTCCCGATCTGCCCGAACAACTATGGCGAGTTGCTCAAGTCCGACGACACGCTGAAGTCGCTGGCCGATCGCTTCAGCACACTCAGCTACCAGACCGACGCACATTCGCTGGCGATGCCGCTTAAGCAAGAGTTGCGCGAACTGGCGAGCGATCCGCGTGTTCTGGCGACTATCGAAGGCAACCTCGCACAGTACGATTCCACCACCGAGGAAGGTTTTCACAAGCTTCACGAACTGCTGGAACGGCAAAGTTATCGCCTGGCCAGTTGGCGCACGGCGGCGGACGACATCAACTGGCGGCGCTTCTTCGACATCAACGAGCTTGGCGGCCTGCGCGTCGAGCGCCCGGCGGTGTTCGAAGCGACCCACGGCAAGATCTTCCAGTTAATTGAAGAAGGTCTGGTCGACGGTCTGCGCATCGACCACATCGACGGCCTCGCCGACCCGCGTGGCTACTGCCGCAAATTGCGCCGTCGCCTTGATCATCTGGCACCGGGACGTCATCTGCCGATCTATGTCGAGAAGATCCTCGGCGAGGGCGAAACCCTGCGCCGCGACTGGAGCGTCGACGGCACCACCGGCTACGAGTTCATGAATCAGCTGTCGCTGCTGCAACACGACCCGGACGGCGAACATGTGCTGGGCGAGCTGTGGCAGCGCCGCACCGAGCGGCCGGCAGCGTTCATGGAAGAAGCGCAATTGGCCCGCCAGCAGATTCTCAACGGTTCGCTGGCCAGCGACTTCGAAAGTGTCGCGCAAGCCCTGCATCAAGTCGCGCGGGATGACCTGATGACCCGCGACCTGACCCTGGGCGCGATTCGCCGCGTGCTGCATGCGTTGATCGTGCACTTCCCGGTTTATCGCACCTACATCAGCGCCATGGGCCGTTCCGAACAGGACGAAGCGATTTTCCAGCATGCTATGGATGGAGCGCGGCAAACCCTCAGCGAGGCTGACTGGCCAGTGCTCGACTCGGTCGCCAGTTGGCTCGGCGGCACGCCTTGGCGCCGCAAGCCACGGGGTCGCTCGCGCAAGATCCTCAAGCATGCTTGCGTGCGTTTCCAGCAACTGACCTCGCCGGCGGCTGCCAAAGCCGTGGAAGACACCGCGCTTTATCGTTCGGCGGTGCTGCTGTCGCGCAATGATGTCGGTTACAACACCGAGCAATTCAGCGCGCCGGTCAGCGAATTCCACGAGGTCAATCAGCAGCGCATGGCCGAGTTTCCCGACAACCTGCTGGCCACCGCCACTCACGACCACAAGCGTGGCGAAGACACCCGCGCCCGCTTGGCCGTGCTCAGCGAGCGCAGTCATTGGTATGCCGACCAGGTCGAACTGTGGCGCGCCCTTGCCCGCCCGGTCCGCATCGAAGATGACGCACCGTCCGCTGGCGACGAACTGATTCTGTATCAAGCTTTGCTCGGTAGCTGGCCGCTGGATCTGCAAGACGATGACCAGGCCGGTTTCGCCGACTACGCCAAGCGTATCTGGCAATGGCAACAGAAAGCTCTGCGCGAGGCCAAGCTGCAAAGCAGCTGGAGCGCGCCGAACGAAGCGTATGAAAACGCGGCTCAGGCTTTCACGGAAAAGCTCCTGACCGGCGAAGAAGGTGAGTTGCTGCGTGCGGCGCTGAGCAAGACCGTCAACAGTATCGCCGCTGCCGGCGCGCTCAACGGGCTGGCGCAAACCTTGCTGCGCATGACCGTGCCGGGTGTGCCGGATCTGTACCAGGGCAACGAGTACTGGGATTTCAGTCTGGTCGACCCGGACAACCGCCGCCCGGTGGATTACGCCGCCCGCGAGCAAGCGTTGCAGGCATCCGCTCCGGGTACCGAACTGCTCAAGGATTGGCGTGACGGGCGCATCAAACAGGCGCTGATCAGCGAGGTATTGAACCTGCGCAAGGAGCACAGCGAGCTGTTCCGCCGTGGCGACTACCAGCCACTGGAAGTGCTGGGCAGTCAGGCGCACAACGTGCTGGCATTCGCGCGCGAACACGAGGGTATACGGGCCATTGTCGTGGTGCCGGTGCGCTGCGCAACGTTGCTGGAAAACAGTGCCAGCCCCCAGGTCGATGCGCTGCGCTGGGGCGATACGCGGGTGGTTTTACCGTCCGCCGCTTCGGATACAAACCTGAGGGGACTTTTTGCCAGCAGCGTAGTCACACAAAACAGGGAGCTGAATGTCAGCGAAGCGCTGGGGGATGTCCCGGTCAATCTCTTTATCCAACACTCGACACAAGCATGAGTTCAGTTCAGGAGCATTGCGATGAGCACCGACGATAAACGCATTCGCGAATTCGCCTATCAGATCTGGGAGTCGGAAGGGAAGCCTGAAGGCCACGAAGAACGTCATTGGGAGATGGCGCGCAAACTGGCCGAGGCCGAAGCGCTGGCGCCGAAGAAGCCACCGAAGGCGGCTGGCAGCAAGGTGGCTGGCAAGACCACAGCGGCGAAGAGCACCGAAACCAGAGCGCTCGACGGCAAGACACCGGCTGCTGCCAAAGCCAAACCCGCGGCGAAAGCAAAACCTGCGGCCACGGCCAAAGTAGTCCCGCCGGGCGAAAAGGCAGCCGAGAAAAAGCCGCGAGCAGCGAAGAAGCCCCCGGCGAACTGACCCGATCCATTTTTGAACTGAATGACTGTGTGGCGAGCATGCTCGCCACAAGGGGTTCTTGCGCCCTGAAAAAAGTCCCTTATTGGGAAAAATACACAACCCTGTGGGAGCGAGCCTGCTCGCGAAAGCGCTAGGTCAGTTGGTGAAAATGTCGAATGTACCGACGCTTTCGCGAGCAGGCTCGCTCCCACCAGGAAATCTCATTGCCTGAACTGTCCCGTTTTTTTGCAGGAGCAATCATGACCCGTCCAAAGAAAGCCGAACCCGCTGCGCAAGCCGAGCCGTCGAGAATCCGTGAAGGTCTGCCCTTCCCGCTCGGCGCAACCTGGGATGGTCTGGGGGTTAACTTTGCTCTGTTTTCCGCCAACGCCACCAAGGTCGAGCTGTGCATCTTCGACGACAGCGGCGAAGTCGAACTCGAGCGCATCGAACTGCCCGAATACACCGATGAGATCTACCACGGTTACTTGCCCGATGCGCATCCGGGCCTGATCTACGGCTACCGCGTCTACGGTCCATACGACCCGGCCAACGGCCATCGCTTCAACCACAACAAACTGCTGATCGACCCATACGCCAAACAACTGGTCGGCGAGCTGAAATGGTCGGAAGCGCTGTTCGGCTACACCATCGGCCATCCTGACGCCGACCTCAGTTTCGACGAACGCGACAGCGCGCCATTCGTGCCCAAGTGCAAGGTCATCGACCCGGCGCACACCTGGGGCAACGACCATCGCGTCAGCGTGCCGTGGGACAAGACCATCATTTATGAAACCCACGTGCGCGGCATCAGCATGCGTCACCCGTCGGTGCCGGAAAACCTGCGCGGCACGTTCGGCGGTTTGATGGTCGACGATGTGCTCGAACACATCCGCAAGCTCGGCGTGTCTTCCGTTGAACTGCTGCCGATTCATGCCTTCGTCAACGATCAGCATCTGCTGCAAAAAGGCATGACCAACTACTGGGGCTACAACAGCATCGCGTTCTTCGCCCCGGATCCGCGTTATCTGGCCAGCGGCAAGATTGCCGAATTCAAGGAAATGGTTGCGCACCTGCACGACGCCAACCTCGAGGTCATTCTCGATGTGGTCTACAACCACACCGCCGAGGGCAACGAGCAAGGTCCGACCTTGTCGATGCGCGGCATCGACAACGCCTCCTACTATCGCTTGATGCCGGACGACAAGCGCTACTACATCAACGACTCCGGCACCGGTAACACGCTGGACCTGAGTCACCCGTGCGTCCTGCAAATGGTCACCGACTCCCTGCGCTACTGGGCCAGCGAGATGCACGTCGACGGTTTCCGCTTCGACCTGGCGACCATTCTCGGCCGTTACCACGATGGTTTTGACGAGCGCCACAGCTTCCTCGTTGCCTGCCGTCAGGACCCGGTACTGCGTCAGGTGAAAATGATCGCCGAACCCTGGGACTGCGGCCCCGGCGGTTATCAGGTCGGCAACTTTCCGCCGGGCTGGGTTGAGTGGAACGACAAGTTCCGCGACACGGTGCGTGCATTCTGGAAGGGTGACGACGCCCAGCTCGCCGACTTCGCCAGCCGCATGACCGCTTCTGGCGAGATGTTCAACCAGCGCGGGCGCCGACCTTATTCCTCGGTGAACTTCATCACCGCCCACGACGGTTTCACCCTCAACGATCTGGTCTCGTACAACGACAAGCACAACGAAGCCAACGACGAGAACAACCAGGACGGCAGCAACAACAACCTGTCGTGGAACCACGGCGTTGAAGGCCCGACCGACGACCCGGAAATCAATGCGCTGCGTCATCGGCAGATGCGTAATTTCTTCGCCACCCTGCTGCTGGCCCAAGGTACGCCGATGATCGTTGCCGGTGACGAATTCGCCCGCACCCAGGACGGCAACAACAACGCCTATTGCCAGGACAGCGAAATCGGTTGGGTCAATTGGGATCTGAGCGAGGACGGCAAGGCGCTGCTGAAATTCGTCAAGCGCCTGATCAAGCTGCGCCTGGCTTATCCGATCCTGCGTCGTGGGCGCTTCCTGGTCGGCGAGTACAACGAAGACATCGGCGTCAAAGACGTAACCTGGCTGGCCCCGGACGCCACCGAAATGACCACCGAGCACTGGCACGACGCGCACAACCGCTGCCTGGGCATGCTGCTTGATGGTCGCGCGCAGGAAACCGGCATCCGTCGCAAAGGTGCCGACGCGACCCTGCTGCTGGTGGTCAACGCGCACCACGACATCGTCAACTTCACCCTGCCGGAAGTACCGGACGGTGGCTTCTGGACCTGCATGATCGACACCAATCAGCCGGCGATTCGCGGCCAGGAACGCTTCGATTTCGGCCATGAATATTCGGTGACCGGACGTTCGTTGCTGTTGTTCGAACTGCAACGCGACGAAGAAGAATGATATGGACTTTCAACATTATCTGGCCCGCCGTCCGCCAGATTACGCCGACACCAACGCCCTCGGCCGTTGCCTGCGGGCAATGGTCGAGGCCGGACTCGACCGTTTGCCGTTGCCCGGCAGCGGTCACACGCTGGAGCGCTTTCAGCGTCTTGCGGAAGTCGGCGGGCACGATTTAGGCCTGTGCAAACTCTACGAAGGCCATACGGATGCGCTGGCGATCATCGAGCAATTGGGCGGCACGCCAACCCCGGGCAGCACGTGGGGCATGTGGGCCGCCGAACCGCCGCAGGCACGGGTGGAAGTCACGCCGGCCGGGCATATGGTGACGTTGAACGGGCGCAAGGCCTGGTGTTCTGGCGCTGCGGTGCTCAGCCACGCCTTGCTCACTGCGTGGGACGCGGACGGTCAGCAGCAACTGGTGGCAGTCGCACTTGATCAGCCTGGCGTGACCATCACCGATCAGGGCTGGCAGGCCGTGGGTATGGCGGCGACTGGCAGCGTCGAGGTGCTGTTCGACAACGCTGAAGCGCAGGCCATTGGCAACCCCGGCGATTACCTGCAACGACCGGGTTTCTGGCAAGGCGGGATCGGTATCGCGGCTTGCTGGTATGGCGCTTCGCGGCGGATCGCCGAAGGGCTGCGCCAGCATTGCGCGCAGCGTGATGAACCGCATGCCCTTGCCCACCTCGGTGCGACTGACACCGCATTGCAAGCGGCGGCTGATGTGCTGCGCTTCAGTGCGCTGCAAATCGACGCGCAGCCCGAGGCCGATGCTGAACTGCTCGCCCGACGCGCCCGCGCCGTGGTCGAACAGTCTGCCGAACAGGTCATGCGTGAAGTCGGTCGTGCACTGGGTGCCCGGCCGTTTTGTCAGGATCGGCATTTCGCGCGATTGAGTGCCGACTTGCCGGTGTTCCTGCGCCAGAGCCACGCCGAACGCGACCTTGCTGCACTGGGCCAGCAGATTGCTGAGCAGTCCTGCGAGGTCTGGGCGCTATGAAGGACAACCCGATCGTCGGTCAAGGCACTTCGCTGCAGCAATGGCAGGCTTCGCGGCGTCTGGCCGAGCTGCCCGCCATCGACGTTCTTGAACTGGTACCGCTGGGCTCGCGGGCGGTGATTGTCGCGCCGCATCCGGATGACGAAGTGCTCGGTTGCGGCGGCATCATGCAATTGCTGGCGGCGGCGGGACGGCCGTTGCAGTTGATCTCGGTCACCGATGGCAGCGCCAGTCACCCCGGCTCGCAACGCTGGACAGTCGAGCGTTTGAGCGTGGTGCGACCGCAAGAATCCGCCGAAGCCCTGCGTCGCCTCGGTCTGCCGATGCACAGCCTGAAATGGCTACGCGGCGGTTTTAGCGACACGCAAGTGGCGGCTCAGGAAACCGAGCTGAGCAAATTCATCGCCGGTTATCTGCATGCCAGTGACGTGGTTTTCACGACCTGGCGCGAGGACGGCCACAGCGATCACGAGGCCGTCGGCCGCGCCAGTGTCGAAGCAGCGCGACGGGTTGGTGCGACCTGCCATGAACTTCCGGTCTGGACCTGGCACTGGGCGACGCCGGAAGATGCCACAGTGCCATGGGAGCGGGCACGGAAGATTCTCTTGTCACCCACGCACATCGCGCGCAAACGCCACGCGGCCCATGCTTTCGCCAGCCAGTTGGAAGGCGACCGCGACGTCGGCCTCGGGCCGGTGCTCGCGCCCTATGTGCTCGATCGTTTGCTGCAACCTTTTGAAGTGGTGTTCCTGTGAGTGTCGATGATCGCTATTTCGACGGCCTGTTCGCGGGCAATGACGACCCATGGGCGTTCCGCCAGCGCTGGTACGAACAGCGCAAACGCGCGATCACCCTCGCCGCCCTGCCCCGTCCGCGCTACAGGTCGGTGTTCGAGCCGGGTTGCGCCAACGGCGAACTGAGTGCAGAGCTGGCTCCGCGCTGCGATCGCCTGCTGTGTTGCGATACCGCTAGCGCTGCGGTGCAGCTCGCACGTACTCGCTTGAGCGTGTTCGAGCACGCTGAAGTCCGTCAGGGACGCCTGCCGGGTGACTGGCCGGAGGAAAAATTCGACCTCATTGTATTTAGCGAAATCGGCTACTACCTCGACGAGCAGGATCTGACAGAAGTGATCCGCCGCATCAGCGAATCGCTGACGGCTGACGGCCAATTGCTGGCCTGCCACTGGCGCCCGCCGATCGAGAATTGCCCGTTGAATGCACGTCAGGTCCACGATCAGATCCACGATCAATTGGCGTTGCCGCGTCTGGTACTGCATCAGGAAGCGGATTTCATTCTCGAACTGTGGAGCCGCGAGCCACGCTCGGTGGCGGCCCTGGAGGGTTTGCGTTGATCGGTATCGTGATTCCGGCGCACAACGAAGAGGCGCTGCTTGATGAATGCCTGCGTGCAGCGTTGCGCGCCAGCCAGCATGGGCAACTGGCCGGCGAGCCGGTGGAAATACTGGTTGTCCTCGACAGCTGCAGCGATGGCTCGGCACAGATCGTCAGCACTTATCCGGTGCGGAGCCTGCAGATTGATGCGCGCAACGTTGGCGAAGCCCGCGCCGCCGGTGCACGCCTGTTGCTCGAGCGCGGTGCACGCTGGATCGCTTGCACCGATGCCGACAGCCGCGTTGCCGATGACTGGCTGGCGGCGCAACTGGGCCTGGAAGCAGACGCCGTGTGCGGTACGGTCACCGTCGAGCACTGGCACGAATCCATCGATGAAGCGGCGCAAATTCGCTATCACCGTCATTACCAGGCCCGCGATGGCCATCGGCATATTCACGGTGCCAACCTCGGCGTCAGTGCCGAGGCCTATCGCCTGGCCGGCGGCTTCAAACCGCTGACCTGTGATGAGGACGTGCAACTGGTCCGTGCGCTGGAACGCAGCGGCGCCAATATCGCCTGGAGTCACCGTCCGCAGGTGCACACCAGCGCCCGCCTCGACAGTCGGGCCAAGGGCGGGTTCGGTGACTTTCTGCGCAATCTGGCACAGCTGGAATAAAAAATTACGGATCAGATTGATCTGTGACGCGACGAATCGGCTGTCTTGAGCAATACTCTGCCTCGCAGTAATCCAAGGGTTGGAGCACTGCACCGTTGCTATTCATTTGCCTTCACGGGCCGCGACAGCCTCGGCTGCTCACGACTGAGGGCGAGACACCACAAGGACGTCGCACTCATGAAACCGTCATTGCTCAACGAACACGGCCTGCCAGCCCAGATCTGGAACAGCGCGCCGCAACTAGACAATATTCCCGTCATTAACACCCACAGTCTGGTACCCGCCGGCGCCCGCGCCGTGGTCATCGCCCCGCATCCGGGCGACGAAGTGGTCACTTGCGGCGGTCTGCTGCAATTGCTCTCCAGCCTTGGCCATCCCCTGCAATTGCTCTCGATTACCGACGGTAGCGCCAGCCACCCTGGCTCGCGCCAGTGGTCGGAACAGCGCCTGAGCGTATTCCGTCCGCAGGAAAGCGTCGAAGCCCTGCGCCGTCTCGGCCTGCCCATGCACAGCCTGAAATGGGTGCGCGGCGGCTTTACCGACAACGCACTGAGTGATCAGCAAAGCCAGCTCACCGAGTTCATAGGCCGTTACCTGCGACCGGGCGACGTAGTGTTCAGTACCTGGCGCAAGGATGGCCCGCCGGATCATGAAGTGGTTGGCCGCGCCAGTTTCGACGCGGCGCAGAAAGCCGGGGCGACCTACCACGATGTGCCGGTGTGGGCCTGGCACTGGCCGGAGCGCGAGCAGCAAATGATTCCCTGGGAACGCGCGCGGAAGCTGCGTCTCGACACTTGGACCGTGGCGCGCAAAAGCCACGCGACCCACGCTTATGCCAGCCAGCTCAAAGGCGAACCGGCCATCGGCATCGCCCCGCTGCTGCCGCCAGTGCTGCTGGAGCGGATGCGCTTGCCGTATGAAATCGTCTTCCTCTGAACGGCGGAAGCTCACCATACCTGTGGGAGCGAGCCTGCTCGCGAAAGCGGTGTGTCATGTGTCAGATGTATTGAATGTGATGAAGTCTTCGCGAGCAGGCTCGCTCCCACATGGGCCCAGCAGTGAATCATCGGAAGGAACTGCCACCCCCTCAAACCAGTCGCATGAACAGGCATGGCCCAATTCAGAGGAGTGAACGTGTCCAGCGATCCCAAGCGTCAAGCGGTCGACGCGCCAGTCATTCATCGCCTGCGGGTACTCACGGTCAACACCCACAAGGGCTTCACCGCACTGAATCGGCGGTTCGTTCTCCCGGAGCTGCGCGAAGCGATGCGCAGTACCTCGGCCGATCTGGTGTTTCTGCAGGAGGTGGTGGGTGAACACGAACGCCATTCCAGTCGCTACAACGACTGGCCGCAGACCTCGCAATACGAATTCCTCGCCGACAGCATGTGGAGCGATTTTGCCTACGGGCGCAATGCCGTTTACCCGGACGGCCATCACGGCAACGCGCTGCTGTCGAAGTACCCGATTCGCGAATACCGCAACCTCGATGTATCGATCACCGGGCCTGAACGACGCGGGCTGTTGCACTGCATCCTCGATGTGCCCGGGCATGCCGAAGTGCATGCGATCTGCGTGCATCTGAGCCTGCTGGAAAGTCATCGGCAATTGCAGTTGCAGCTGCTCTGCCAGTTGCTCGAATCCCTGCCGGACGATGCGCCGGTGATCATCGCTGGCGATTTCAATGACTGGCAGTTGCAGGGCAACGCCGCCCTCGCCCGTCGCGATTATTTGCACGAGGCTTTCGAGCGTCATCATGGGCGCCCGGCGAAAACTTATCCGGCGCGGTTTCCCTTGTTGAGACTTGACCGGATCTATCTGCGCAATGCCAGCAGCCACGATCCTCGAATTCTCGGCAACAAGCCGTGGACGCATCTGTCCGATCACTTGCCGTTAGCAGTTGAGGTGCACCTGTAGCTGCGTTTTCGACAACAACAAATGACATGTCCTTCCGGGAACTACCGGTTGGAATGCCCTTTCGTCGGCGGCAGAAAACCGTCAGACGAGTATTTCTCAAGCGTTTCTCCATGCAAACAGACACTTAGTTATGTGCAGAAAAACAAACGCTTGCGAAGGGTGATTTAAGCCCGCCATTCATCGTGCATTTTCTTGACGCGCAGGCGTCGCTCTTCTTATCTCTACCTTACTACCCCCGGAAACACTTACTGGGGCTGACCTTCCGGCACTCGCGAAATCGAGCAGCCGCGGTTCGCCCCGCTCTATTCGGTCGCCCCTCGTTCGGGGTAGGAGAGGCGCCAAACACGAGATGACGCATGCGCTTGCAAGGTAGACCTCCATGAAAACTTCACTGACCCCACACGAACTGAAAATTACCCTCTGCACAGTGTCAGGTTCGCTGTTGCTGTGCTCGTCCATGGAGGCGCATGCGGAAATTGCGGCGGATGAGTCCACGTGGTATCGCGCCGATGTGCCGGTGATGACCTTGCCGGTGACCGTGATAACGCCCGGACCGCTGCCATTGAGTCAACAGAGTTCGCGCCTGATCACTGAAGATCTCGCGCCCTCCGCATGGGATGAGCTGTACGGCAGGAGCGCCCGGCGCGCGCAGACTGATGCGCTGTCCCCCGGTTACGCGATGCCCGGCGGCGAGTACAAAGGCCCGGCGGTGGTTACGCTGAAGAGCGGCAACGGCGCTACCCAGACCGTTGGCCTGATCGGTGGCGATAATCAGATTCAGCTGAATGCCGATGGTGCGCTGACCCGACGTGCCCTCGCCGACCGCAACACTGACAGCCTCAACCTGCAAGGCCAGAGCCTCGGCGCCTATTACAGTCTGGTGGGTGCGCAAGGCTGGCACGTCGACCTGTCGGCCAGCGGCGGTCGGGTCAGCGGTTTCAGTCGCACTGCGCAAGGTGATCGGCAAGCCACCGAAGGCAATGCGATGACCTTTTCCGTCGAAGGCGGTTACCCGATCGGCTTGAGTGAAAACTGGGTGGTCGAGCCGCAGGCACAACTGATCAACCAGCGCATCAGTCTCGACGCTCCGTACGCCGGCTCAGGCAATGCCTCTTCCACCGACCTGACCGCGTGGAGCGGCCGCGTCGGTGCGCGGTTGAAAGGCAGCTATGACTTGAATGGCTTACCGGTGGAACCTTACGTGCGCACCAACCTTTGGCACACGGTCTACACCGGCAGCACGGTGACGCTGGATCAGGTCGACAAGATCAGCAGCAGCCGCAAGTCTTCAACAGTGGAATTGGGTCTGGGACTGGTGGCGCGTGTCACGCCGGCAGTGAGCCTGTACATGAGCGCCGATTACAGCAGCGATGTGGATGACAATGATCTGAACGGCATCATTGGCAGCCTCGGCGTGCGGATGCGCTGGTGATCTCCAGACTACCGAAAATCCTGTGGGAGCTGGCTTGCCAGCGATGGCGGCGTGTCAGTCAACAAAAATGCTGAATATGGCGGCCTCTTCGCGGGCAAGCCCGCTCCCACAGTTTTACTGTTCCTCGATCAGCCCTGCGGCTTTAGAATCAACACCGCCAACGGCGGCAGATTCAGTTCTAGCGATAACGATTGACCGTGGCTTGGCACCTCGTCGGTCAACGCTCCGCCGCCATTGCCATAGTTGGAGCCGGCGTAAATGTCGGCGTCACTGTTGAACAGCTCGGTCCAGCGCCCGGCGAACGGCACGCCGACCCGATACGACTGACGCGGTACCGGCGTGAAGTTGGCGACCACCAATACTGGCGAGCCGTCCTTGCTCCAGCGCAGCCAAGCGTAAACGCTGTTGATCGCATCGTCGCCGATCAACCACTGGAAGCCTTGCGGCGCGTCGTCCTGATCATGCAGCGCGGGCTCTTCGCGATACAGGCGGTTGAGATCGCCAACCAGTTTCTGCACGCCTTTGTGCTCGGAATACTGCAACAGATACCAGTCCAGCTGCTGATCGTGGTTCCACTCGCGCCACTGGCCAAATTCGCAGCCCATGAACAACAGCTTCTTGCC
>Ga0182006_1000460_pt1 | contig 32021 bp, 29 predicted proteins | sample Sormic07211104_1_FD_123022 | JGI IMG/M metagenome (GOLD analysis project Ga0182006, IMG submission 123022) | Rhizosphere microbial communities from Sorghum bicolor, Mead, Nebraska, USA - 072115-104_1 MetaG | ecosystem: Host-associated > Plants > Roots > Rhizosphere | place: USA: Nebraska...
GCTTGGGAAGTCGTGACCTTCGAAGATGCCAGCACCGCACCGATCTCTTACATGCGTCCCGTTGCGGCGGTGTAAGTAACAACTCTCTTTCTTTAGTTTTTAAAGGCTGCCTTCGGGTGGCCTTTTTTTCGTCTTGTAAAAACCTGGGTGGTTATTCAGAAAGGATACGTTCCATTCAGCGTTATAGAATTTTCTGGCAAAGATTTTACATTTTTCCTGAGTCGGAATTTGAGAGTTCCTAGTGTAGTGTTTCCTCCGAAGCTTGGCATGGATGCTCTGATAATGATGTTGGCCAGTTTCGGAGTTATGACTATGTTTTCTATTTTCAAGGCTGTTGGTATCGATATTGTTGTCGGTAGTTACTCGGCTTTATTGGCGCAGTGGGTTGTACGCTATGAATTTCGTGCTTTGGTTGGAGTTTGCAGAGTATGAAAAAAAATGACGCTGTGTTAAAGCTGTTCGGTGATCAGATTGGTCTGCCTGATCTTAAGTTTGATGAGTGCCAGATGTGCCAACTGAAGATAGAAGGCATGAAGTTGGCGATTTATGATAATCGGGCTCAAGGCTGTATCAGCCTGGTTTGCGAATTTCCCCATGTTGCGATAGATGGCTTGGAAATGGACAGCTGGTACCGCTTGCTATTTGAACGTCAGATGGGCTTCTTGCACGAACATATCCCTGTGGTCGGATTCAATAGTGCTTCCACAGCGCTGTTGGCAATGAGCCATATTGTCGATGGTGATGTGTCGCCCAAACGACTTAGCGAGAAGTTGAATGCCCTTATCGATTGGGTTTTGGAAAGTTCATATATGTTTGACACACGCACTCTGAATTCAGCTCGGGTTATACCTGCCCCGGCCCATCATCAATTCTTTCGTCTCGGTGGTGCTCACTATGCCTAGTATCAGCCAGATCCAGACCCCTGGTTTGATTGATTATGCTAAACACGCCGGAAATGAAGGCGTTTTGCAGGGTAATCATATAGAACGTGTGTTTGCGAAAGCAGACGTGGGAATCGGTAACGGTATCGCTAAACCTTATTCATCAAGCGGCCGGCCTACCATGAATGAAGATGTAGCCGCTCGCCAGATAACCAAAGGAATACGCCAATTTATCAGCGGGAAGTCCCACGAGCGGATGATAAAAAATGGAACGCTATGGAACACCGCTCCTGTCACTTCGGAAAAAACTTATGTCGATGGTCTTTCTAAGACTAACCTGCGCAATCTTCGAAATGAGTTGGGTGCACTAACTCCGGATGAGAAGCAATTTTTGAATAACTATTTCGAAAGTTCGTTATATGCGACGCATAGTACTGGAGCTCCGGTAAAACGCGACGATGGCAGCGTCGGCTTGTTTTCACGTCAAAAATTGATTGATCGTAATATCATTTTTAATACGGAGAACTCTCCCCAAGAAGATATTAAGATTCTCGGCAATGACGACTTTGTATTTTTTGCCTTGGAAGCGGGTGGCGAGCCAAAAAAACCAAGCAGTCGTTTTGGCGGAACTACCTTTCGTTTTGACTTTGAAAGCCCGGCGTTCAAGGATGCTGCGTGGGTGAGTTTGGTAGAAATGAGGTTTGCGCAAACACCGTATCTTGAACGGCATATCGAACCGCTGACGCAAGGCGAATTTAAGGATATTTCCAGGCGAAAGCTGGAACCTTTCCAGACCGTATTTTCCGGGGAGGACATGAAAGCGGGAATCGGACTGTCGATTATCAAGGATCTGCGCAAGTTACCGCCGGAATCAAGTAAGCGTCTGCTGGCGGGCACAGGGGAAGAACATATGAATAAGTTGATTAACGGCTTGTATCGTCCTGAGATAAAAGTTGCGAGGCACTTTTTCTCGGATAGCTACATGGAGGCGGCCGTCAAAAAAGATGATAAGACAGGTAAATTGTAAGTGAGTCAGCCAATACTCTACAGACGTCGATAAAGCTTCCTGCGCTCACTGCGCGCGATCGTCTCAATGGCGGGTTGCATCGACTATACGATTACGTCCGCCATGCTTGGCCTCATACAACGCCTGGTCTGCACTAAGCAGCAGTGCTTCCAGGGATTGGCGGTTGCGTTTGTCCCAGGTACTCATGCCGATACTCACGGTAATCGGCCCTTCGCTGCCTGCCGCCCGTGGCAAGTGTTCGACGCTGCTGCGGATATGCTCGGCGATGACCATGGCGCCTGCGGCATCGGTATGGGGCAGCACCACCGCGAATTCCTCGCCGCCATAGCGCGCCGCGAGGTCGGCGGGGCGGCGTATGTTGCCGGCGATCACTTGGGCCACGGTGCGCAGGGCCTCGTCGCCGCCGCTGTGACCGTGGCGGTCGTTGAATGCCTTGAAGTGATCCACGTCGATCATCAGAAGGGTCAGTGGCTCGGTCGAGCGTTGGGCACGATCCCATTCCTGGCGCAGGCGCTCGTCGAGGATGCGACGGTTGGCCAGGCCGGTCAGGGCATCCGTGGCTGCCAGTTCTGACAGCACCCGTTCGGCGCGATAGCGACGTCGCAGCTCGCGACGCAGCATCCAGGCCAGCCACAACAACCCGACGCACAGAATGCCGGTCGCGCCGCTGGTCAGCAGTGCGGCGCGTTTCCAGGGGGCGAACACATCCTCGCGAGACAGCGCCACCACTACGATCAGCGGCAGTGTGCCCACGGTAGTGAAGGTGTACAGCCGGTCCTTGCCGGTGATGGTCGAGGTTGCCTGGAAGCTGCCATTGCCTTCGCGCAACATGCGCTTGAAGTTCGGTCGCTCGCTCAAATCCTTGTTAATCATGTCGCTTTCGAGCAGCGGCTGTTGGGCCAGCAGGATGCCGTGGGTATTGAGTAGGTTGACGCTGCTACCGTTGCCGATGGCCAGGGTGCTGAACAATTGATCGAAATACGCCAGGCGCATGGTCGCCACCGCAACGCCGGCGAACTCGCCATTGGGCCCCGATACGCGCCGACTGAATGCTATGCGCCACACTTGGTCGCAGTCGCAACGGATCTGGAAGGCCCGGCTGATATACAAACCGGCCTGCGGGTCCTTCAGATGCACCTGGAAATAATCGCGATCAGCGAAATTGCGCGGGGTGGGCCGCAGGGTCGAGGAATCCGCGATCACGTTGCCATTGGCATCCAGCATCAGCACCTCGTCTTTAAAGGGCGCGGCGGTGGATAAATCGAATTGCACCAGGTGTTGGATAGTGGCGTCGACCTTGGTCAGGTCCTCGCGCTGCCTGGCGGCTATCAGCCCCTTGAGGGCCAGGTCGTACAGCTCGACGTTGCGCAGCACATCGGCGTTGATCAGCTGGGCGATATTGGTGGACGAGCGCTTGGCAGCCTGTAGCGTGCTGGTGTGTTCGCGGATCAATAACGCCGCGACGATAATGACGATCAGGACGACGGTGAGGCCGCTGCCCAGAAGGAGCAACAATTGCGGGTGTGCGGAAGGGTGGCGAGCACGGCGTGGACTCATCGGGCAGAACTTCAGCGGTGTGGATGCTGGCAGTTTAGTTCTACCCGATGAAAATTGGATACTCGGCTAATAAAGAAAGATCGGCGTCTCAGAACACATCAATCGGATAATCGACGATCACCCGGTATTCATCCACATCGCGGTCCACTGCCGAGTAGCCGTTGCTGCCACGGTGGGTCGCCCATTGCAGGCGCACGGCCAGATCCTTGGCCTGGCCGCCTTGCACCACATACTTCAAATCGATATCCCGCTCCCAGTGCTTGGCGCCCTTACCGTCGGCGCTGTACCAGGCGCTGTAGCCACGGCTTTGCGGGTCGACCTGGGTCAAGTCGGTCTTGCCGCTGATGTAGGACACCGCCGTGGTCAGGCCGGGCATACCGAGGCCGACAAAATCATAGGCGTACTTGAGCTTCCACGAGCGCTCATTCGGACCGTTGAAGTCCGAGTATTGCTGGGAGTTATCCAGGTACACGCTGTCGCCCTGGGTGATGTAGTCAAACGGCGTATTGCCGTTAACCCGCTGGTAGGCGGCGGTCACGCTATGGTTGCCCACGCCTACGCTGATATGCAGGCTCCAGGTGTTGTTGTCGATATCCCCCAACAGGGATTGGCCGGTGTCCTGGGTGTGGTAGTAGTGCAGGCCCGGGTTGAGGCTGACCAGGTCGTTGAGGGCGTAGGTGTAGTCCAGGTCGTAGTAGTACTGGTGCCAGACGTCCTTGAGCTCGGACGCATAGAGATTGCTGGTCACCCCCGGCACACCGCTGAACGACACACCGGCCCAATCCAGGTGTTGACTGCTGCGGTTATCGGGCAAGGCGCCGTAGCTCGTGCCGATGCGCCGATGGCCGCTCTGGTTGTAGAGCTTGGTGAAGCTGGCTTGGCCGCCCTCGAACAGCCAGCCGTCCAGGCTATGGTTGCTCAGGCTGACGCCACGAAAAGTCTGCGGCAGCATGCGGGTCATGCCACCGGCAATCACCGGGTTGTTGAGGAACAGGTCACCGGCTTTGAGTTCGGTGTCGAAGGCGCGCATTTTCAGGGTGCCGCCGGCCGTGGAGAACGAACCGGGGGCCTTGCCGCTGTCGCTGCCATAGGGAAGGATGCTGGAACCATCGGTGCCGCCACCACCGTCGAGCTTGAGGCCCAGCATGGCGTGAGCGTCCAGGCCGAAACCGACGGTGCCCTGGGTGTAGCCCGATTCGAAGGTGCCGATAAAACCCTGGCCCCATTCCTTGCTGTCGTCGGTGTGGATGTCGCGACGGTCGCGGTTCATATAGTAATTACGGGTGTCGATTCTAAGGTGTGAACCTTCGACGAAACCGTCGGTGGGGAGGCTGTCTGCTGCGTGGGCGAGGGGGATGATCGTTGCTGCAATCGCGAGAAATAACGGGGTGAACGTTAGTGAGTTCTTCACCGGTAAAGCTCCTTTGGGTCACTCGTAAACGGCCGGTGTCGTGGGGGATGCCCGGCCTTTTTGACGGCAAAAAAAAGCCGCTGAAGGTCAGCGGCTTTAAGACAGATTCCCAGCGTAGAGCCCTGGAAATAAGTCGAGGGAAATTCGGGTAAGCGGGTCAGCTGTCTTTGCCGTCGCGCTCATCGATGCGTCAAATTAACGCAGGCGAGCACTGCGAAACAGAGTGTAACAAGATAATAACTGTTGCCCAAACCGCAACAGTCACGCACTTAGAGCGGTAGGGTGATACCGAAAGTATTGCCACGGGTGTCGCTGCGCACAAACACATCCCCGCCGTGCATCAGCGCAATCGCTTTGACGATGGCCAGCCCCAACCCATGATTCGCCCCGCTGTTACGCCGCGAGGCGTCGACCCGATAGAAGCGCTCGAACAGCCGTGGCAGGTGTTCACTGGCGATTGTTTCGCCCGGGTTGGTCACGGCGATTGCCACCTGCTGCGCCTGCACCTCGATAGCTACGTCGATCACCTGACCTGGCGCGGTGTGTTGCACGGCGTTACTCAACAAGTTGATCAGCGCACGGCGCAGGTGGGCTTTTTCGATCTGTACCTGGGCGTCGCCGTGGACCCGCACTTGCACCTGGGCGTCTTCGAGGATGAAGTCCAAGTAATCGAGGGTGGTTGCCACCTCGTCGGCCAGTGAGCTTTCAATCAGTTTGGTGGCCTTGGTGCCCTGATCGGCGCTGGCCAGGAACAACATGTCATTGACGATCGAGCGCAGGCGTTCCAGCTCTTCCAGGTTCGATTGCAACACCTCCAGATAATGCTCGGCCGAGCGCCCGCGTGTGAGGGCCACCTGGGTCTGGCCGATCAGGTTGGTCAGCGGCGAGCGCAGTTCGTGGGCCACGTCGGCATTGAACGATTCCAGGCGCGAATACGCCTGCTCCACGCGGTCGAGGGTGGCATTGAACGAGTTGACGAACTGATTGAGTTCCGGCGGCAACGGCGATAACTGCAGGCGCCCGGAGAGTTTGGGCGGTGCCAGTTTCTGCGCTTCTTCCGAGAGTTTGCCCAACGGCTTGAGGCCAATGCGCGAGACCCAGAACCCCAGCAATGCCGCCAGCAACACGCCCACCAGCGCCAGGCTGACCAACGCCACCAGCAACTGATGCTGGGTGGCGCGGAAGTTTTCGGTGTCGACGGCGATCATAAAGCGCAGCGGCGGGCGCTGGTCCTTGGCCGGGAACTGGCTGACCAGCACTTTAAGTGGGTAGCGGTGGCCGGGCAGATGCAGGTCGCGCTTACCGGTGGGGCCGGCGGCGAAGGCGCGGATCTGCGCGTCGGGATTGCCGTATTCGTAGGCCAGGTCGTTGCTGACTACCCAGAAGTGAATGCGCTTGTCTTCTTCGCTCAGCAGCTTGAGTTTGTTGGTGATCTTGGCCCAGTGGTCCGGCGTGCCGAAGCGGTTCACCGAAGATTCGAGCACGCTGTAGCGCGCGTCCAATTCGGCCCCCGGCAACAGGCCCAGGCCGCGATCCACTTGTTGGTACAGCGCACCGCCGATCAACAGGAAGATCAGCGCCGCCACCAGGGTGAACATGCCGCTCAGGCGCAGCGCAATGGAATTAGCCGGCACTGCGGTTCTCCAGCACATAGCCCATGCCACGGATGGTGTGCAGCAGTTTGTGTTCGAACGGGCCGTCGAGCTTGGCGCGCAGGCGCTTGATCGCCACTTCGACCACGTTGGCATCGCTGTCGAAATTGATGTCCCAGACCATCTCCGCGATGGCGGTCTTGGACAGGATCTCGCCCTGGCGGCGCGCCAATACACTGAGCAGCGAGAACTCTTTGGCGGTGAGGTCCAGGCGCACCCCGTTGCGACTGGCCTTGCGGCTGATCAGGTCGATCCACAGGTCGGCGACCGTCACCTGCACCGGCTCATGCCCGCCGCTGCGGCGCGTCAAGGCTTGCAGGCGCGCCACCAGTTCGAGAAACGAAAACGGTTTGCCCAAGTAATCGTCGGCGCCTTCGCGCAGGCCACGGATGCGGTCTTCCACGCGCTCGCGGGCGGTGAGCATGATCACTGGCGTCTGCTTGCGAGCACGCAAGGCGCGCAACACACCAAAGCCATCGAGGCCGGGCAGCATCACGTCGAGCACGATCACTGCGTAGTCATTCTCCAGGGCCAGGTGCAAGCCCTCGACGCCGTCGCGCGCGACATCCACGGTGTAGCCTTGCTCCGTCAGACCGCGATGCAGGTAGTCCGCGGTTTTCTCTTCATCTTCGATAATCAGGACGCGCATGACCCCGCCTCATTCTGTGGTCGCCAGCGCGGGCGCTGGTGTGGGCCGATGGAAAATTTTTTCGAGGTACAAGTATATGACCGGCGTGGTGAACAGGGTCAGCGCCTGGCTCACCAGCAGCCCGCCGACCACCGCGATACCCAGCGGTTGGCGCAGCTCCGCACCTGGCCCTGCGCCGAGCATCAGCGGCACCGCGCCAAGCAGGGCGGCCAGGGTGGTCATGATGATCGGCCGGAACCGCGTGACGCAGGCTTCATAAATCGCTTCCTGGGGCGCCAGCCCGCGCACGCGCTGAGCCTCCAGGGCAAAGTCGATCATCAGGATGCCGTTCTTTTTCACAATGCCGATCAGCAGCACCAGGCCGATCAGCGCCATAATCGAAAAGTCCTGGCCCATCAAGGTCAGCATGATCAGCGCGCCGAGGCCCGCCGAAGGCAGGGTCGAGATGATCGTCAGCGGATGCACGAAGCTTTCGTACAGCACCCCCAGGATGATGTACACCGCCACCAGCGCCGCGAGGATCAGCCATGGCTGGCTGGCCAATGAACTTTGGAACGCCTGGGCCGCGCCCTGGAAGGTGCCGATGAGGGTGCTGGGCATGCCGATCTCGGCCTTGGCCTGGTCGAGCATGATCACCGCATCCCCCAGCGCCACACCGGGTGCCAGGTTGAAGGACAGGTTGGCGGCCGGGAACATACCGTCATGGCTGATGGACAACGGCCCCACGGTCGGTGGGTCGACCTTGGCCAAGGCCGATAGCGGCACCATCTCGTTGGTCAGCGGCGAGCGCAGGTAAAAGTAGTTCAGGCTCTCGGCCTTGCCGCGTTGTTGGCGGTCCAGCTCCAGCACCACTTGGTATTGGTTGATCTCCGTCTGGAATTCGTTGATCTGGCGCTGGCCGAACGCGTCATACAGCGCTTGATCCACATCGGTGGCGGTCAGACCGAACCGCGCGGCGGCCTGCCGATCGATGCTGATGTGGGTGATGCTGCCGCCCAGTTGCAGGTCATTGGACAGATCGCGAAAGGCCGGGTTGGCGCGCAGTTTTTCGGTGAGGCGCTGGGTCCAGGTGTTGAGCGTCGGGCCGTCGTTGCTCTTGAGCACATATTGGTACTGGGCGCGGCTCGGGCCTGAGCTGAGGTTAATATCCTGGCCGGCGCGCAGGTACAGCACGATGCCCGGCACCTTGGCCAGTTTCGCGCGGACGCGGTCGATAAACTGGCTGGCCGATACATCGCGCGACCCGCGATCTTTCAAGGCGATCCAGAAGCGGCCGTTGGCGATGGTCTGGTTGCTGCCGGTCACCCCAACCGCATGGGAGAACGCCTGCACCGCCGGGTCGTCCTTGATGATCTCGGCCAGCGCTTTGTGCTTGGCGACCATGTCCGGGAACGACACATCGGCCGCCGCCTCGCTGGTGCCGAGCACGAAGCCGGTGTCCTGCACCGGGAAAAACCCTTTGGGAATAAACACGTAACCGACCACGGCCAACGCGAGAGTCACCCCGAAGATCGCCAGCATGCTGCGCTGATGGGCCAGTGCACGCCTCAAGTTACGCGCATAGCCGGCCAGCAGGCGCTCGCTGAAACCAGGTTTGGCATGGGCGTGATGGCTGGGCGCGCGCATGAATAACGCGGCCAGGGTCGGTGCCAGGGTCAGGGACACCACCACCGAAATCAGGATGGTCGAGGTGGCGGTCAGCGCGAACTCCTTGAACAGGCGTCCGACCACGCCGCCCATGAACAGCAGCGGGATAAACGCCGCCACCAGCGAAAAGCTGATGGACACCACCGTAAAGCCGATCTCGCCGGCACCCTTGATCGCCGCCGCGCGTTGATCGAGGCCGGCCTCCAAATGGCGGTGGATGTTCTCCACCACCACGATGGCATCGTCCACCACAAAGCCCACGGCGATCACGATGGCCACCAGGGTCAGGTTGTTCAGGCTGAAGCCCATCAGGTACATCAGGGCAAAACTGGCGATCAACGACACGCCGAGCACGCTGGACACAATCAGCGTGGCCGACAGTTGGCGCAGGAACAACGCCATCACCGCCACCACCAGCAGGACCGCGATCAGCAAGGTCACTTCCACCTCATGCAGCGAGGCGCGGATGGTCTTGGTGCGGTCGCTCAGCACACTGACCTGCACCGACGCTGGCAGCATGGCTTGCAGGCGCGGCAACTGCGCCTGGATGCGGTCCACGGTCTCGACGATATTCGCGCCGGGCTGGCGTGAAATCACCAGGTTTACCCCGGGTGTGTCCCCGGACCAGGCCTGCACGTAGGCGTTTTCCGAACCATTGATGACCTTGGCGATATCGCGCAATTGCACCGGCGCGCCGTCCTTGTAGGACACGATCAACCGTGCGTAGTCCTCGGGATCAAACAACTGATCGTTGGTCGACAGGGTCGATACGCTGTTATCGCCGTAGATCGCGCCCTTGGCCAGGTTCAGGCTCGACTGCTGGATGGCCAGGCGGATATCGGCGAGGGTCAGGCCGATGGCCGCGAGTTTGTCGGGGGAGGCTTGCACGCGGATCGCAGGACGTTGCTGACCGGTGATGTTGATTTGGCCGACGCCGTCGATCTGGCTGATCTGTCGGGCCAGCAGGGTTTCCACGTAGTCGCTCAGTTCGGTGCTGGGCATGCTGTCGGAGCTGACGCTGAGGATCAGCACCGGGCTGTCCGCCGGGTTGACCTTCTTCCAGGTCGGCAAACTCGGCATATCGCTGGGCAGCTTGCCGGACGCGGTGTTGATCGCGGCCTGCACTTCCTGGGCGGCAGTGTCGATGCTTTTGTCGAGGGTGAATTGCAGAGTCAGCAGGGTGGAGCCCAGCGCGCTGCTGGAGGTCATCTGGGTCACGCCTGGGATCGCGCTGAATTGCACTTCCAACGGCGTAGCCACTGACGAGGCCATGGTGTCGGGGCTGGCGCCGGGCAACTGGGCGCTGACCTGAATTGTCGGAAATTCCGCCTCCGGCAGTGGCGCGATAGCCAGGCGCGGGAAAGCAATCAGCCCGAGCAGCACCAGGGCGAAGGTCAGCAGCAAGGTGGCGACCGGATGGTCGACACACCAGGCCGACGGAGAGCGGCTGCCGTTCATGGCTGCACCGTGGCGTCGACGGTCTGGATCACCTGGGGCGGCTCTTTGAGCACCTCGACCCGGGCGCCGGCCTTGAGCCGCGACTGACCATCGCTGACCAGCACATCCCCGGCCTGCACACCCTGGATCAGGCTGAGGTCGCTGTTCTGATAGGTGACCTGCACCGGCACCACCTCGACCTTGTCACCGTTGACCCGGTACACAAAGTGCGAATCCAGACCACGCTGCACCACGGTCGGCGGCACTACCAGGGCATTTTTGTCGAGGGCGGTCTGGATTTTGAGGGTCACCAGTTGCCCCGGCCACAGGCGCTGGGCGGGGTTACTGAACTCGGCCTTGGCGCGCAGGGTGCCGGTGGTGGAGTTGATCTGGTTGTCGATCAGGCTCAGATGGCCCCGGCCCAGTAAATCGCCAGTCTGGCCGTCGGTGTCGGCGCCCAGATAGGCGTCGACACTGGCTTTTTCCGGCGCGGCGATCAGGCCTTGCAGGGTCGGCAGCATCTGCTGCGGCAGGGAAAATTCCACGGCGATCGGGTCGATCTGCGTCACGGAAAACAGCCCCTGGGCATCGCTGCTGCGCAAGAAGTTGCCTTCATCCACCGTGCGAATACCGACTCGGCCACTGACCGGCGAACGAATCTGCGTGTAGGAAAGCTGCACTTGAGCCGAATCAATCGCCGCCTGGTTGCCCTGGGCGGTGGCCTTGAGCTGGTTGACCAGGGCTTGCTGCTGGTCATAGGTCTGCTTGGACACGCCGTCATCGACACTCAACGCCTTGTAGCGCTTGAGGTTGACCAGCGCCACCTGCAACTGCGCCTGGCTCTCGCCCAACTGCGCCCTGGCCTGATCGAGGCTGGCGCGAATCGAGCGGTCATCCAGAGTAGCCAACAGGTCACCGGCCTTGACCCACTGGCCTTCCTTGACCAGCAATCGGGTGAGAATACCGTCCACCTGCGGGCGCACTACCACACTGTGCAGCGACAACACCGTGCCGATGCCGCTGACAAACCGAGGCACATCCTGCTGCGTCACGTTCACAACCCGAACCGGGATCGCGCTGGGCGCCGCCAGCCGGGGCTTGGCCGGGCGGGTCACGGCCCAGAGGGCAATCGCGGATACCGCGAGGACAACCGCGATCAGGGCGGTTTTTCGCTGAATGTGCATGGGCTGAGGCGCCGGGACAGAGGAGTGAAAGGGTTGGCCGTCTTTATAGCCCGCCAACCCGGTCAGCAAGGTGACTGCTAACTGACAGCGCTGTCAGCAAACGCCGACCATTCGTACAGGCGGTGGTTAAAGATCCGAGGCGGGCAGGTATACTGCGCGCCAGCGAAGCCCGCAAGCCGGCTTCGCTTCATTTTTTGCATGCTCCGGAGCTTCCATGAATTCCCCGACACAATCCCCTGTTGAAGCGGCCGACCTCGCCGATCCGGCCAACGCCGAAGGCGTTGAAAAGGCCGAGATCCCGGCGTTCAAGTTTCCCTTCAAGCCGGGTGAGCTCGCCGGAGCCAAGAACGCCGCACAGCCTTGGTACAAGAACGGCGCCAAGAACGGCCACACCAAAACCCCGGGCATGGCCCCGCCGGGCACTCGGCGCTCCATGGGTAAACGCTGAGAATAAAGTCGGTCGGTTAGTTATGGCGTTTGCCTACAAATACTGCTGATATTTCTGCTTGTAGGATGACATCCGTTTCCAGAAAGCTTGCCAGCTTCTGCCATGCCCCCAGGGTTACCGCGCAGGGATGGTGAAGTTGGTCTTTCCGGAAAAGGATGTTTCCCGTGGCTTTGATACACCTGTGTGTAGCGCTTGCCCTGTTGCTGTCGGTGGATGCCGTGGCGGCCGCTGAGCAACCGCGTGACGAAATCCGTTTCGCCGTTGCCGCACAATTCCCTCCGTTCCAGAGTCGCAACCCGCAAGGGCAACTGGTCGGCTTGAACATCGAGTTGGGCAATGCCTTGTGCGTGCAATTGAATGTGCGCTGCACCTGGGTCGACCAAGTGCAGGTCGAAGACTTCCGTGCGTTGGATGCCCGCCACTTTGACGCAATCATGGGCATTGCCCCCACTTCCAAACGGCGACGTTGGGCGAACTTCACCGATCTTCTCTATCCCTTTACCACCCGCCTGGTGGCGCGCAAAGCCTCCGGCTTGCAGCCTTCTGCCCGCTCGCTCAAGGGCAAGCGGGTCGGCGTGCTGCTGGGCAGTAACCGTGAAGCCTTCGCCCGCTCGAAATGGGCGCCCAAAGGCGTGATCGTCAAAAGCTTCTGGCTCAATGACGAACTGGTCCGCAGCCTGGTGGCGGGCGATATCGATGCCACCTTGCAAGGCACCGTGGAAATTCGCGAGGCTTTACTCGATACCCCCGAGGGCCAGGCTTTTGACTTTCTGGGCCCTCCCGTTTCCGCCGAGTTGCTGGGCGATGGCGTGGCGATTGCGGTGCGCAAGCCGGATACCGCGTTGCGCCAAGCACTCAACCGCGCCCTTGAGCAGCTTATGCACAACGGCGAGTATCAGCGCATCGTTCAACCCTATCGCCTGGATGCGCCGCCCATCGGGCATGACGGCTAGTGTGAGCAGACGAGGGGGGCAGCGACTTACGCCGCCCGCAACGGGATAAACGCGTAGTTGGCCGGCACTTCGGTCGCAATCTGCGCCCCGGCATCCAGCACCTGCTCGGCGATGTCCAGCCCGGACACATGAAACACCCACTCACTGGCCATTTTTGGTTGCTGCGTCGCCTGTTCGATCGCCTGGGCAAACGCGCCCATGTCCGGCAAGTAAGCCGTAAATCCATCGCCCTTGAGCGCGGTGGTGCGAATGCCCAGCAGTGCACACACCGCTTCCTTGGTTTGCACGTCGTCGCGGTCGGCCTGACGGGAGCGCTCAATCAACTGCGCCAATTCCCGATCCACCAATTGACCCCCGACGATCAGTGCCGGGCCCTGTTCCCAGGATTCTGGCGGGCAGTCCTTGGCGGCAGGGTTCAACGGGATATGCGGGTTGATCTCCATCGGGTAGATGCGACACACCAGTGGGCGCCGTTCATAGATGCGGCATAGGTTGTCTTCGTCAAGATTCCGACAGGGTCCGGCGTTGTAGGCGGCAAATGTGATGGCCACAAATGCTTCGGCCGTGCCGCTGGGGACCACCACCGAACGCCGTTCGGCATGCTCGCGTTGATGGGCGGGCAGGCCCAGGCCGTTGCCGAGAAAACCTTCCACCAGAACGATGACGTTACCGCCGTCGGCCGCCCACATACGGGCTTCGTCAAGGGTCAGCGGGACATGGTGGTCAGAGCAGCACTTGCCGCAACCGACGCAGGAAAAATGGGTATTCATGGCGGATCTGCTACCAGGCTAGGTCAGAGGGCACGCGGCAACGGTGACGGGTTTTTACCTCTGTTCGCCGTTGTGCATCTCTGGAAGCAAGTTATGCGCCAGTCACTCGCGGTCAACCACGCCGCGCAGCACAAAGCCCATGCCCGCGCTTTCATACAGCCGCCGGGCGCGCAGGTTGCTTTCCAGCACTTTGAGGTCCACGTAGGGTTCGCCGCGCTGCTTGAACACCTGGAACGCGTGCAGCAACAACGCCCGCCCCAGCCCCTGGCCCTGAGCGCAGGGATGCACGCAGAGGTTCTTGATAAACGCGCTGGTCCAGCATTGCGCCACGCCGAGAATGCCCGACTGATTGCTGGCCACCAGACACAGGGTGGGGTCGAACTCCGCATCGGTGGTGAACTGAGCCTGCCAGGTGGGTAGGTCGGGCACGCGCCCGCCGCCTTGGTCCTGGGTCATGCGCAGGACCGCATGAATCGCCGGCGCCAGTTCTTCTCGGTAATGATCCAGCTGCGTACCGGCCGGCCACTGCGGGGCGGGCAGGCTGCCGCCGAGCGGGCGGCGTAGCAGTTGGAAATACTCAACCATCGATCAACGGCCTTGTTGCGCTACGGTCTGGGCGGCCACCACCAGGCACTTGGTCAGTTCTGGGGAGGAAAACTTGGTCAGCACCGCGTTGGCCCCGGCCAGGCGTGCTTTTTCGCTGTTCATGGCGCTGTCCAGGGAGGTGTGCAGCAGCACATAGAGGTGCTGGAAATCCGGGGTTTCGCGCAGAGTGCGGGTCAGGGCGTAACCGTCCATTTCGGACATCTCGATGTCCGATACCACCACGTTGATCTCTTCGCCGGTGCCTTGCAGTTCAAGCAGTACGTCGATGGCTTCCTTGGCACTGCGCGCGGTGTGGCAGGTCAGGCCGAGGTTGCGCAGGGTGTGCACCGACTGCTGCAACGCCACTTGGCTGTCATCCACCACCAGAATCCGCGCATGGCCGAGCACTTCGGCTTCTTCCATGGTCAGGTCGGTGGGTGCGGTTTCAATCGGTGCGGGGGCTATGCCGTGGATCACTTTTTCGATGTCGAGCACCTGCACCAGGCCGCCTTCCACCTGGGTCACCCCGGTGATAAACGCGCGGTTGCCGCCGGAGCCGTAGGGCGGCGGGCGGATATCGGTGGTCAGGCAGTGCACGATCTTGCTCACCGCCTGCACATGCAGGCCCTGCTTGGAACGGCTCACATCGGTGACGATCAGGCAGCCACCGTTCGGATCTTCCAGCGGCATCTCGCCGAGGGCGCGGCTCAGGTCGATCACCGACAGTGAGGAGCCGCGCAGGGTGGCGATGCCTTTGACGTGAGGGTGGGACTCCGGCAGTTTGGTCAGCGGCGGGCAAGGGATGATTTCGCTGACTTTCAGCAGGTTGATGGCCATCAGCTTGCCGCTGCGCAAGGTAAAGAGCAGAAGCGAGAGTGAATCTGCGCGGGCTTTGGAGGTAGGCATAAAAACCTTCTGTGAATCAGGGAGGACGATCTATGGAAGGTTATCGACCTCCGCGGCCCAGGCTTTAGCCCTTCCACACTTGCGGGTTCACCAGGTCCTGGGGCCTGTGCCCGAGCAGGGCGCTGCGCAGGTTGTCCAGGGCGCGGTTGGCCATGGCTTCGCGGGTTTCGGTGGTGGCCGAGCCGATGTGCGGCAGGGTCACGGCATTGCTCAGTTGGAACAGCGGCGACTCGGCCAAAGGTTCCTGTTCGTAGACGTCCAGCCCCGCGCCGCGAATGATGTGGTTCTGCAAGGCATGGATCAGCGCCGGCTCGTCCACCACCGGGCCGCGGGAAATATTCACGAGGATGGCGCTGGGCTTCATCAGCCCCAGCTCGCGGGTGCTGATCAGGTGACGGGTCTTGTCGCTCAACGGCACCACCAGGCAGACGAAATCCGCTTCGGCCAGCAACTGGTCGAGACTGCGAAACTGCGCGCCCAGTTCCTGTTCCAGCGCCGGTTTGCGGCTGTTGCCGCTGTACAGGATCGGCATGTTGAAACCCAGACGCCCACGCCGCGCGACTGCCGCGCCGATATTGCCCATGCCGACGATGCCCAGGGTCTTGCCATGCACATCGCAGCCGAACAACGGTGCGCCGACGCTGGCCTTCCATTGCCCGGCCTTGGTCCAGGCGTCCAGCTCGGCCACGCGCCGCGCACTGCTCATCAGCAGGGCGAAAGCCAGGTCGGCGGTGCTTTCGGTCAGTACGTCGGGGGTGTTGGTGAGCATGATTCCACGCTCGGTGAGGTACGGCACATCGTAATTGTCATAGCCCACCGACACGCTCGATACCACCTCCAGCTTGGCCGCGCCTTCGAGCTGCGCGCGGCCCAGCTTGCGGCCCACGCCGATCAGGCCGTGGGCGTGGGGCAGGGCTTCAGCGAACTGCGCATTGATATCCCCCAGCTTGGGGTTGGGCGCGATGACTTCGAAATCCTGTTGCAGGCGTTCGATCATCGGCGCGGTGATGCGGCTGAAGGCGAGGACAGTCTTTTTCATGGCAGGCGGGGCTCATCGACTACGAAAGAATGCCAAGCACGCTAACATTCCTGTCGGCGGTTGTCAGGACACCGCCGAACCAATCTGAGCACAGGCCCCAATGGGTTGTTTGTTGGCCATCAATTAGCCAACCGCACCCCACCCAAGCTGCCGCTTAATTCATACGCCACCAATTCGGCCTGATGAGCCGCCAGAATCTCCGGCAGCGAGCCGCGCAGGTATTCCACCCAGGTCTTGATCTTCGCATCCAGGTATTGGCGTGATGGGTAGATGGCGTACAGGTTCAGCTCTTGGGAGCGGTAGTTGGGCATGACCCGCACCAGGGTGCCGTTACGCAGGCCTTCGATGGCGGCGTACACCGGCAGCAGGCCGACGCCCATGCCGCTGGTGATGGCGGTTTTCATCGCGTCGGCCGAGTTCACCAGGAACGGCGAGGTGTTGATCGCCACGCTTTCCTGGCCTTCGGGGCCATTGAACGTCCATTTGTCCAGCTGGATCACCGGGCTGACCAGGCGCAGGCACGCGTGGTTGAGCAAGTCCTGGGGGCGCTGTGCGCAACCTTTGGTCTTGACGTAGTCCGGCGAAGCGCAGGCGATGCTGTAGGTAATGCCCAGCCGCTGGGATACGAAACCCGAATCCGGCAATTCGCTGGCCAGCACGATGGACACGTCGTAGCCCTCGTCGAGCAGGTCCGGCACGCGGTTGGCCAGGGTCAGGTCGAAGGTAACGTCCGGGTGCGTGCGGCGGTAGCGGGCAATGGCATCGATCACGAAATGCTGGCCGATGCCGGTCATGGTGTGCACTTTGAGTTGCCCGGCGGGACGGGCGTGGGCGTCGCTGGCCTCGGCTTCGGCTTCCTCGACATAGGCGAGGATTTGTTCACAGCGCAGCAGGTAGCGTTTACCCGCCTCGGTGAGGGCAATGCGACGGGTGGTGCGGTTGAGCAAGCGGGTTTGCAGATGGGCCTCAAGGTTGGAGACCGCGCGCGAGACGTTGGCCGTGGTGGTGTCCAGTTGGGCGGCGGCGGCGGTGAAGCTGCCCGCTTCGGCCACGCAACTGAAGGCGCGCATGTTTTGCAAAGTGTCCATGGGGGGTTCTCAAGGGCGATGGCAAATTGTGACATGAAGTTGCCAGCAGGTGTGTATCCACTGGGCACGACCTAAGTCGAGGAAAACGCCCGCCAGCGCTCATTGCAATGTCCAGGCCTCGCTGACTTTCGCCACATAATGCGGCATGTAGGCCAGCAGCATCTGGTCCAGTGCCTGTCGCGTCCGAGCACGGCTTTGCGGTGTCGGCGCCGCAAGCGCGTCGGCGGCCTGCTGTGTCAGCGTTTCAACCGCCTGATCGAGTGCCGGGCCGATGCGCCTGAGCGCGTCCAGCTCAGCGTTCAGGACGCTGCCCGGCGATTGTCGGCCCATGGCGTCGAGCAACTTCGACAGGTCTTCGCTGTGTGCCTGTATATAAAGGTCCCAGCCGGGCCTGTCCTCGGGGTTGGCCAGGTAGCGGCGGGCGATCGGTAGCAGGTGGTCCAGCGAATCGGTGCCCCATTGCTCCTTGTGCAGCGATTGCCGGGTGCACAAGGACTGCAACTGGACACCTGTGTAGTGGCTGATCGGTTCCGGCAAGGCCAGGTCGCGATGCTTGTCGCGGGTATGACGGGTCAGAAGCACCACCGGTTGCCCATGCTTGATCTTGACCAATACATGGATGGACGGTTGTCGGGCGGGGTCGAGCAGCGAAGCGCTGATGGAGCGGATCAGTTCTTCCCAGTCAAAGGTCTGCTTACCCAGGGCTGCGAGTACTTCGCGCAGTGCCGCGGCCACCCCTTTTTTGCACTTGAGCGGGGCGATATCAATGGACAGGTAGTCGCCACTCAGATGTGGATCGTCGGATGTTCGGTGGCTGACCTCAAGGGTCACGCCTTTACCACCCTCGGCTTGGGATGAGACCGAGGCGCTTACCGACCCGCTCAGTATTTGGCTAGGGGCCTTTATTTGATAGACGCACAATGCCTGCGGACGCAGAAGGGCGCGGTGCTGCTGGATCAGGTCGCGTATGTCGGCGTTTACCACTGGATCGACAGGTCCCAGGCTCTGAAGCAGTACGTAGCGCTCCAGCAGCGAGTGGGCCTGTTGAGTACGCAGGTCAACCACGGCGTTTGCGCGCGATGAGTTGAGCTGTTGAACAAAGTGTCGGCTGCTGGATGCCACATGCGCATTCAGATCCTCCAGCAGCTTGAACAGTGTGTCCGACGATGATTGCCGGGCGGCCAGTTGCTGCCGGGCTAGCCCCGGCGCGGTGTCGTACAGGCCTAGGATATCGAGCGTCTTGGATTGGACAGTGCGTTGCAATGTGAGCGCCATCGAAGTGTTGACCTTCAGGAAGCTGAAGACATCCAGCGCCAGTTTGCTGTCTGCAGTCATTTTAAAACCGCGTTCGGTCATGAGCGGCTGGTCGGTGTGTTGCAGGCAGGGCAATTCAACGTCGCCCATGCCATTGCCGGCCAGTGCCTCCCGGGTATAAGGCTGGCTCTGTGCGCTGTAGTCCCGATGCCTTTGCAAATGAAAACGGTCACTCAAAATGGCCGGAAGATTCCGTACCGTCCGGGCGATATTTTCACTTAGGGATGTACGCACGGAGTGGCTGCGGGCGTCGGCATAGTGCCCAAGGCTTGGGTATTCCCGTGAAGATAAATAGCCAATTCCCAGTTGATGACCTGACGTGGCCGCCGTCACGTTCGCCAGTGTCGAGTTCAGCTTGCCCAGTAGGGCAACCACGCGGGTGCTCCTGATGCGCTGGTCGTCGGTAATTTCCACCAGGGAGTCGGCTGACAGGTAAGGTCCTGCACTTAACTGCCGCGTGGATTCCAGCGCGAATTCGTAGCCAAGGTGGCGATGGTTGATGCGTTTGCCACCGGCATCGATATAACCCAGCGCTGACAACACGCCTTGGGTCAGATGCGCGTGCCTGGCATCGCTGGCAGCGGCGCGGAACTGCCACTTGAGCGCGCGGCACAAACGATAGTCGGCTTCGATGTCCGGAGCATCGGCGCTGCGGTGGCGCTTGAGCAGGTGCTCGGCCTTTTTGAAAAAAACATAGCAGTCGGGTAGTTCTTCAGCTGTCAGCTCCAGCCTGGCCGGACTGTAGGACAGTGTGCGGTGAAGCGCTTCGATCGCCTGTTTATCACGCGGGTCGCCGGCCAGGTTCACCACTTTTTCCAGCACCGTGTCGAGGATCCAGCGCACATCGCGTTGCAAAGGCAACATGCCTGGGGTCAGCGGTTCGGGATGGATATGCAGTTGCCTGCGCAAGCCTCTGGCACAGGCGTCGGCGGGTGTCAGATGGGCGGCAGTGGGGGCAATGACGCTCAAGGGAGGAAGCATGGGCGGCTCCGCAAGGTTGACTATCGCCCATTCTGTAGGGTTCTGCGCACCGAACTATGTAGGGCAAGCGCCAGGATTATCGCCTGAACGGTAACAAAGATTCACAGGAATGCCTGCTTATCGACATCCCCCGCGCGCCCTAGAATTGCGTCACCTCTCCCGCTTCACCCATCTCAGGAATTCGCTTGCCGTGCCGCGTCGCATCAGCAGAGAGCTGAAGACTCTCAGTGTTTGGGCTTTATCGTTAGCAATCAGCGGCTGCATCGGAACCGGAGGAATCGCCCCACAAGGCCAGGCCCTCGACGCCAATCAACTGGCCACCGACGAGGCGATCCAGCACGCCGCGCAAGACGCCCATTGGCCCACCGTGCAGTGGTGGCAAGCCTACGGCGACCCGCAACTGGATCACTGGGTCGACCTCGCTACCCAGCACAGCCCAAGCCTGGCCATGGCGGCGGCGCGAGTGCGTGAGGCGCGGGCCATGGCCGGGTTGGCCGAGTCGGCCGAAGCGCTGCAGGTCAACAGCGATACCACCCTCAAACGTCACAATTGGCCCAAGGATCAGTTCTACGGCCCTGGCGAGCTGAGCGGTGCCAACACCTGGGACAACAATACGTCCCTGGGCTTGAGCTACGCCCTGGACCTGTGGGGTCGCGAAAGCAACGCCACCGAGCGCGCGGTGGACCTGGCGCATATGAGCGCCGCCGAAGCGCGTCAGGCCCAGCTCGAACTGCAAAACAACGTGGTGCGCGCCTATATCCAACTGTCGTTGCACTACGCCAATCGCGATATCGTCGCCGCCACATTGGCCCAGCAACAGCAGATCCTCGATCTGGCCAACAAACGCCTCGACGCCGGGATCGGCACGCATTTGGACGTGAGCCAGGCCGAATCGCCGTTGCCGGAAACCCATCGGCAACTGGATGCGCTGGACGAAGCCATCGCCCTGAGCCGTAACCAATTGGCGGCGCTGGCGGGCATGGGGCCGGGGCAGGGCGCGCAGTTGCGGCGGCCGAGCCTGTCCCTGGCCGCGCCGCTCAAGTTGCCGTCGAGTGTCCCCGCGCAACTGCTTGGCCAACGCCCGGATGTGGTTGCCAGTCGCTGGCAAGTGGCAGCGCAGGCGCGGGGCATCGATGTGGCCCATGCCGGTTTCTACCCCAACGTCGATCTGGTCGGCAGCCTCGGTTATATGGCCACCGGCGGCGGCATGCTGGAATTTTTGGCCGGCAAAAAATTCAACTACAGCGTCGGCCCGGCCATCACGCTGCCGATCTTCGACGGCGGCCGCCTGCGCGCGCAACTGGGCGAAGCCAGCGCCGGCTATGACATCGCGGTGGCACGCTACAACCAGACCCTGGTCAATGCGCTCAAGGGCATCAGCGACCAGTTGATCCGTCGCGAGTCCATGGACAAGCAGCAGACCTTCGCCGCGCAATCGGTGGCCTCGGCGCAGAAAACCTACGACATCGCAATGATCGCCTATCAGCGCGGCCTCACTGACTACCTCAACGTGCTCAACGCCCAGACCCTGCTGTTTCGCCAGCAACAGATCGAGCAGCAAGTGCAGGCCGCGCGCCTGAGCGCCCATGCCGAACTGGTGACCGCCCTGGGCGGTGGCCTCGGTGCCGGCGACGACGTGCCGGCACCCGCCAAGACCGTTCCGAGCAAGACCCCGGCGGCGCTGGCCGCGTTCGATCACTGAGTAGGTTGCGATGACTCCCTTGCCTGCACCGCTGCGCTGGCTGCGTTCCCTTGAGTGGCGCCGTGGTTTCTTCGATTGGGCACGCAGCGACGGCGTGACCTGGGTATACATCTTCAAAGTGCTGATCGCGGCGTTCCTTACGCTATGGCTGGCCATGCGGCTGGAGTTGCCGCAACCGCGCACCGCGATGATCACGGTATTTATCGTGATGCAGCCGCAGAGCGGCCAAGTGTTCGCCAAGAGTTTTTACCGCTTCCTCGGCACCCTGGCGGGGTCGGCGGTGATGGTCTTGTTGATCGCCCTGTTTGCGCAGAACACCGAGTTGTTTCTCGGTGCGCTGGCGATCTGGGTTGGCATTTGCACCGCTGGCGCCACGCGCAACCGCAACTTTCGCGCCTATGGGTTTGTGTTGGCCGGGTATACCGCCGCGATGGTCGGCCTGCCGGCCCTGGCGCATCCGGACGGCGCCTTTATGGCGGCAGTCTGGCGTGTGCTGGAGATCTCTTTGGGGATCATCTGCTCGACCCTGGTCAGTGCCGCGATCCTGCCGCAGACCTCCAGCGCCGCCATGCGCAACGCGCTCTACCAACGCTTTGGCGTGTTCGCGCTGTTCGTCACCGATGGCCTGCGCGGGCGCAGCCAGCGCGACGGCTTCGAGGCCAGCAACGTGCGCTTCATCGCCGAAGCCGTGGGCCTGGAGGGGCTGCGCAGTATCACGGTGTTCGAAGACCCGCACATGCGTCGGCGCAACGGTCGCCTCAGTCGCCTCAACAGCGAATTCATGAGTATCACCACCCGCTTCAACGCCTTGCACCAGTTGCTTGAGCGCCTGCGCACCGATGCCGCCGACCATGTGGTGGCCGCGATCAAGCCGGGCCTGCAAGACCTCGCCGAAGTGCTCGACGGTTTCTCCGGCCGCGCCCTCACCAGCCCCGATGCTGCGCGGCTGGTCAACCAGCTCAGCGCCTACAAGGACAGCTTGCCGGCCACGGTGCGCAGCCTGCGGGCGCGCTTTCAGGAGGGCAACCCCAGCGACGCCGAACAGCTGGATTTTCACACCGCCTATGAGTTGCTGTACCGCTTTGTCGACGACCTGCACAACTACGCGCAAACCCACGCCTCCCTGGCCGAGCACAGCCATGCGCGGGAAGGCTGGGACGAACCCTACACACCGAAAACCAACTGGCTGGCCTGCGCCGCTTCGGGGATTCGTGCGTCGTTCATCCTGATCGTGCTGGGCAGCTACTGGGTGGCCACCGCCTGGCCCAGCGGCGCAACGATGACGATGATCGCAGCGGCCACCGTCGGCCTGTCCGCCGCCACGCCCAATCCCAAGCGCATGGCGTTCCAGATGGCCTGCGGTACCTTGATCGGTGCCCTGGTGGGCTTTGTCGAAATGTTCTTCGTGTTCCCCTGGATCGATGGCTTCCCGTTGCTGTGCGTGATGCTCGCACCGGTGATCATCCTGGGCGCATTCCTTGCCTCACGCCCGCAATACGCCGGTGTCGGCGTGGGCCTGCTGATCTTTTTCAGCACCGGCTCGGTGCCGGACAACCTCACGGTCTACAACCCTTACACCTTTATCAACGACTACATCGCCATGATCATCGGCATGCTGGTGTGTGCGGCGGCGGGGGCGATTATCCTGCCGCCCAACAGCCGCTGGTTGTGGCGCCGTCTGGAGCAGGACCTGCGCGAACAGGTGGTGTATGCCATCAGCGGCAAGCTCAAGGGCCTGGCTTCCAGTTTCGAGAGCCGTACCCGCGACCTGTTGCACCAGGCTTACGGCCTCGCCGTCGGCCAGCCGCAAGTGCAGCGCAACTTGCTGCGCTGGATGTTTGTGGTGCTGGAGGTCGGCCACGCGATCATCGAGTTGCGCAAGGAACAGGCGATCCTGCCGGTGCACCCGGCGTACGCCGAATCCCAGCCGTGGCGCCAGGCGATCCGCGTGATGGGGCGCTCGCTGGTGCGGCTGTTTCTGCAACCCAGCGCGAGCAACCTGGAGCGCGGGCTGGTCGCGGTCGACCATGCGATCAGCCGCGTGCAGGCCACCGACGAACCCTTCGCCCCGCACTTCGATACCTCGGCCCTGCGCCGGGTGAAAAGCTACCTGCACTTTATCCGTACCTCGTTGCTGGACCCGCAATCACCCCTGGCGGCCCTCAAAGGAGCCCCGCATGCCCCGTGAAATCGCGTTCCACGGCATTTATATGCCGACCATGACCCTGATGTTCCTGATTGCCGCAGTGCTGGCCTGGGGCCTGGATCGCTTCCTGGCCGGCTTCGACCTGTACCGGTTTTTCTGGCATCCGGCGTTGCTGCGCCTGAGCCTGTTCGTTTGCCTGTTCGGCGCCCTGGCGCTGAGCGTCTACCGTTGAGAATGCACTGATGAAAAAGTTTTTCAGCCTGCTTGCCACCTTGCTGGTACTGGCCCTGGCGATCTGGATTGGCCACACATTGTGGGTGCACTACATGCAAACCCCGTGGACCCGCGATGGCCGTGTGCGCGCCGACATCATCAATGTCGCCGCCGACGTTACCGGTGAAGTGGTCGACGTGCCGGTGCGCGACAACCAGTTGGTAAAAAAGGGCGACCTGCTGATGCAGATCGACCCGGAGCACTACCGCATCGCGGTCAAACAGGCCCAGGCGCTGGTCGCCTCGCGCAAAGCCACCTGGGAAATGCGCAAGGTCAACGCCCACCGCCGCGCCGATCTGGATGCCCTGGTCATCTCCAAGGAAAACCGCGACGACGCCAGCAACATCGCCGACTCGGCCCTGGCCGATTACCAACATGCGCAGGCCCAGCTGGAAGCAGCCGAACTCAACCTGAAACGCACACAGGTCGTGGCGGCCGTGGACGGCTACGTCACTAACCTCAACGTCCATCGCGGCGACTACGCCCGCATCGGCGAGCCCAAGATGGCCGTGGTGGATATGCACTCGTTCTGGGTCTACGGCTTCTTCGAAGAAACCAAGTTGCCCCATGTGAAAGTCGGTGACAAAGCCGATATGCAACTGATGAGCGGCGAGACGTTAAAGGGCCATGTGGAAAGCATCTCCCGCGGCATCTACGACCGCGACAACCCCGAAAGCCGTGAATTGATCGCTGATGTAAACCCGACCTTCAACTGGGTACGCCTGGCCCAGCGGGTGCCGGTGCGGATTCATATCGATGAAGTGCCGCAAGGCGTGCTGTTGGCGGCGGGGATCACCTGCACCGTGATCGTCGACCAAACGCAGAATTGAAAGTGGGGGACAGATCAGGCACTGCTTCAGGTTTTTGCGTGGGCTCTTATTTTTCGTCGACGTTTGACCCGCAGCATGCTGACGTAGCGGCGATGGTTTCTTGTGTTAAGGATCAGCAGGCAGAACAGCGATTGAAACAATGGAAATAGCGCAAACAAGGTAACGGGGTGGTTACCTAAGTATTCCGCTGCAAGCAAAGCGTTCAAAATTGCAACACTCACAAGTGCGGGGGGGCCTGAACGAAACCCCCTCATCACCAAGGCTAAACCAATACACATAGTCATCACGAGTATGGCGCTTGCCGCTACCGCGTATGCGCTGGGGAGATAGTGGATTCGGGTGTAGTAAGACAGGCTATGTGACAGATTGCCCGCGCTACTGACCAAGCTCATCGAAACCGCGGTTCCTACAGTGAAAGCGAAGCGCTTGGTGTAGATGCGAACTGTACCGGAGGGCTGCAAGGGCTTGACTTTAGTGATCATAGCTCTCGAACTCCTCATAAATTGCGATGATGATGTGGTTGATATTTCCAGATAGGCTGCTGCCAGTCACGGCGAGAAGGGTGCCCAGCTGATCGCCAAGTTGAAGGAGAATGTCCTGGCGTAGTTGGGGATTGCTAAAGCGTTTGGGAAGTTTCCCGGCCAGCTGTTTTAGTCGGATTATTTCTCGGGGATGACGGGGGTTTTGCAGGCGTAGTATTTCGTTGGTCAGTTTTGCGCGATCCTGGCGGCTCATGTGTCTTAAAATATCAGTCAGGTTGCGACCCGTCGCATGTTTGATAGTCATGACAGTTCTAACTGTGACAAAGCTAGTGCTGCCTGCGCCGACCAATGAAATGCCGTCTAAGGCCAAACTCATTGTCTGATACCAATTCAAGCTGTCGTAATAGTCGTTTTCTGCCGGGTTGGTGAGTTCTTTGTAGGTTCGCCAAAGACCGTTGATACATTGCACGCCACTAGCTGCAGCAGCCGTGTAAGCAATATAGGTGACTGCAAGACTTGAACCTGCGCTAAGGGGAGCCGCCGCGACGCCTACCTTGGCGACGTAGATTCCAAGCACAGCACCGCCGCATGATAGAGCCATTCCCGATGCTTCTTTCCACAGTTGCGACTCACGCGGCGAGCTTGCCGCGAGTTGGGCATACTCATCGGCAGACCCCGCCGGTCCTGCCACTTCCCGCAAGATCACTCGCTTGGGCCTGATACTGCACAACGGCACAAATTCGCGCAGCACCGTCACCTGATAATCGCTGCCAATATGCACCACCCCAGCCCCGACGATGGCTGGGATGGCGTCGATGGTTCGATAAAGCTCAGGCAGGTCCAGCAGGCTGGTCAATCGCTGGCGAGTCGTGGTGTGTGCATCCGGCACACCGCTTCGTATGAAGTTGCTAGGCATCCTTTCACCTGTAAGGAGACAGAAGTGAAAGAGCCTGTGGATAGTTTCCTGGAAATGATGTCAGGCCGTTCGCTGTTTTATGTAGGAACCGGCCGAGTAGTTATTTCATTGCGCGACATAAGTCTCATGCAAATGCCGCCACAACAGCGCACCACTGGCCTGTTTCTCGAACACCACGGTGGCGCGGCGGTCGGTCTGGGTGCCGCTGTCGTCCACTTGATGTTCGCGATAGGTCACCGTGGCGCCGCGCGCGTGGCGGTCAATCCCGGTCATTTCGCTCAAGGTGATTTTCAAGCCAGGGCGCATGCCGCCCAGGCGGGTGAACAGTGCGTTGACCCCGGCCGCATTCACCCGTGCGCCGGTGGCGGGGGCGATCATGCTGAAGTCGGGCGAGAAACGCGCGAGCAGGTTCTGTAGGGTGCCTTCAGGCGCGACGCCGGCAAACCATTGTTCGATCTCGATGTGGGTCTGGATTACTTCTTCGAAAAAGTCGCTGTAGTCGATCATTTACAGACTCCCGTTCAAACCAAAGCGTTTCTTCAACACGGTTTCCAATAATCCTTTGGGCAACCACGCCGCCAGCAGCGGCAACGCCCGGCTGCCATTGCCCGAGCGCAACAGGCGCGGCGGTTGCGATTGTTGCACCGCCTTGAGCACCTCGGCCGCGAACACGGTTGCGGGTGTCGGTTTGTCCTGGGACGCCTGGCTGCGCGCGCGAATGCCGTCGCGCAACGGCCACCAGGGCGATTGTTCGTTGATCAGCAGTTCGGCTTGGGCGCCGGCGTTTTTGGCGAAGTGGGTGTCGATGGCGCCGGGTTGGACCTCCATGACGCGCACGCCAAAGGGCGCCAGTTCCATGCGCAGGGCATCGCTCAACGCATGTACGGCGGCCTTGGATGCGCAGTAAGCACCGGCGAACGGCGTGACCAGCACGCCGGAGACGCTGCCGATATTCACCACCAAACCCTTGCGTTTGCGCAAGGCCGGGAACAGCGCCTGGGTTACGCCGACGAGGGAAAATACGTTGGTTTCGAACTGGCGCTGCATGGCCTCGGTGCCGCCGTCGAGCAGCGGGCCCATGGCGCCGTAGCCGGCATTATTGATTAGCACGTCCAGCTCGCCCAAGTGTGCGGCCAGGGCTTTCAGCGCGGTGGCATCGTTGACGTCCAACTGCACGGCGTGAAAGCCGGCCTGGTTGAGGGCAATCACGTCATCCTTGCGGCGGGCGCTGGCCAGCACGTCATAGCCGGCGGCTTTGAACGCCTCGGCCAGGGCGCGGCCGATACCGCTGGAGCAACCGGTGATCAATACGTTGGGCATGGAGAGTCCTTTATCAGTCCGCGAAGCTGCCTTGCAGATGCTCGGCACGAAATTCCAGGGTTTGCGCGCGGTAACCGGGGCGTAGCGGTGGGGTGGGCAGGCAATCGTCCCAAGTGGCGCCGGCCTGCAACTCGCCGGGGCCGCGATAGCGCGGGGCGGCGTAGACGTTGTCGGCCAGGTTCACGGTGTCGCCCGGTGCGTAGGCGGCGACGCGCCAGCGCAGTTCGGTGAGCGGCACGTCGTTGCCGTTGTTCAGGGTCAGCTTCAGTGGCCGATCGGCTGGGCAGTCCTGCGGCGCGTAGGTGATGCGCAGTTCCAAGCGCGCCAATTGTGAGGCTTCGCGGTTGTCCAGCCACACCACCCAAACGGCCACGCAACCCAGGCCCGCCAAGGCCGCGAGGGACACCGGCAGCGCTTTGGCCGGGTAGCGCAGCAGCAGGATCAGCCAGGTGATGATCAGAAGAACGCCGAAGAACATGGAGACCACCTCGAATTTGGAACCAGCATCCTAACTTAAGCGTAGGAGGGATGGGGCAGCTCCAGACACAAGAAGGCGTATCTCAGGAGACCTTCATACGGCTACAGAGCGGTGACGATCAACGCAGATCACTTCACGCGACGGTGTGGGAACTGGTTTGAATAAACTTCCACACAGTTTGTGCAAGGACGCCTGGCGGTCAAAAACGGAACCCAACGTTACCCTTCTAAATGGTGAAGTACTTATGAAGATTTCAGACGCTGTTGCGAGCCTTTCCACCCCTCTCAGCGTATCCACACCCGCAGCGGCTTCCAGCCAGTCACGGGACGTTGCTCAACCGGATGCCAGCGCCCTTGAATCGCGCTCCGGACCTCGTATGCAGAACTTGGGGCTTACAAGTTTGCGACAAACCGTTCTTCAAGGCCTCGGCGATACGATCCGTTCGCACGTATTGCCATCTTTGGTGCTTCACAGCAACGACAGTTCTAGAGACAAAGCCTTTGGAGCAGCCTTGACGTTCGCTGGTGGTATGGCGAAGGTGGCTGGCAAGAAGATGGCAGGCTCGGGTGGCCTTTCCTCGAAAGTGGCGGGTTCGGCGCTGATGTGGGGTGGCAAGGCGGCGGAGAAAATCGGCAAGGACACGTATAAAAATGCTGAGCCCAAGGATCATGGCAATTACAACGCGTTTGCCCCGCGTAACTGGGCTCGTTAACCGCAGGCCCGATACCCCGCAAGGGAGTGTCTGGCTGTTTTGACGGTCATTGAACAAAAAAGCCCCCACCCAACCCACTGCGGATAGGGGACGCAATGGGCTGGGCGAGGGCTTCTTGTACGACTGTTTTACTGCGCGATAGTTTTCACCGACACGCCACGTTCGATCGGCGTCGAGCGGCCGTAGATGTCTTCGAAGCGTTCGATGTCGTCTTCGCCCAGGTAGCTACCCGATTGCACTTCGATGATCTCCAACGGGATCTTGCCTGGGTTGCGCAGGCGATGCACCGAAGCGATCGGGATGTAGGTGGACTGGTTTTCGGTGAGCAGGAACACGTTCTCGTCACAGGTCACTTCGGCGGTGCCGCTGACCACGATCCAATGTTCGGCGCGGTGGTGGTGCATTTGCAGCGACAGGCACGCGCCCGGCTTGACCGAGATGTGCTTGACCTGGAAGCGGCCGCCCATGTCCACCGAATCGTAGGAGCCCCACGGACGATACACTTCGCAGTGGTTCTGGGTTTCGCTGCGGCCCTGTTCGTTGAGGGTGTTGACCATCTGCTTGACGCCCTGGACCTTGTCCTTGTGGGCAATCATCATCGCGTCCTTGGTTTCCACCACCACGATATTGTCCAGGCCGATCACCGACACCAGTTTGCCGTTGCCGTGCACCATGCAGTTGCGGCTGTCCTGGATCACCACGTCGCCCTTGCTCACGTTGCCGTTGGCGTCTTTGTCGTTGACCGCCCACAACGACGCCCAGCAACCCACGTCGCTCCAACCGGCGCTCAGCGGCACTACGCAGGCGCGTTGGGTTTTTTCCATCACGGCGTAGTCGATGGAGTTGTCCGGGCAGCAGGCGAATGTCGCGTCGTCGAAGGACACGGTGTCGGCGGTCTGCTCGCTGCGTTCCAGGGTCAGTACGCAGGTGTCGTAGATGTCCGGATCGTGTTTTTTCAGCTCTTCCAGGAACCGGCTGGCACGGAACAGGAACATGCCGCTGTTCCAGAAGTAACCGCCGCTTTTGACGAACTCGACGGCGCGTTTCTCATCGGGTTTTTCCACGAACTGTTGCACGCGGCTCACGCCTTCGGGCAGCAGCGAATCGTTGGTGGACTTGATGTAGCCATAGCCGGTTTCCGGGCGGGTAGCCGGCACGCCGAACAGCACCATCTCGCCACGCTCGGCGGCTACGGTGGCCAGGGCCAGGGCACGCTGCAGGGCTTTCTGATCGTCAATCACATGGTCGGCCGGCAGCACCAGCATCAGCTCGTCGCGGCCTTCGTTGACCAGCATCATCGCGGTCAGGGCCACGGCCGGTGCGGTGTTGCGGCCAAACGGTTCCATCAGGATGCGCTGGCATTCGAGCTTACGCGCGGCCAGTTGCTCGTTGACGATAAACCGGTGGTCCTTGTTGCAGACCACGATCGGGGAGTCCATGCCTTCGAACACCAGGCGTTCCAGGGTTTGCTGGAACAGCGTGTGCTCGCCGGTCAGGGCCAGGAATTGCTTGGGGAACTGTTTACGGGAAAGCGGCCAAAGACGTGAGCCGCTACCACCGGAAAGGATTACTGGGATCATCGGTGTTTCTCCTTGAATCGATTTGGGTCAGAGCCTGTGGGAGGGGGCTTGCCCCCGAGGCGGTGTTTCAGTCGGTACATCTGTTACTGAACCACCGTCTTCGCGAGCAAGCCCGCGCCCACAGGGGGAGCGTCAATTTCAAAAGCTAATCAGCGGGTCGACACAGGGCGTTTCACCCACACTGGCGACAGACTCGAACCCGAGCCCGTGACATACAGCACCGCCGCTTCACCACGTTCCAACGCAACCGGCTTCACATCGCCGACTTTCTTGTCACCGTCATACAACGCCAGGCTCACCTTCACCGGGTTGATCTCGCGCTCGCCGCGGCCTTTGGCGGCCACCGACTTGACCACATCGGTCTTGCCATCGGCGGTTTTCAGGCTCAGGGCCTTGTCGCTGAGGTTCTGCACGCGCACCAGGGATTTCTGCTTGTTCTTGAACGGCGGTTCTTCGATCAGCTGTGGCTGACCGCTACCGCTGTTGACCAGGGTGTAGTAGTGATCGGCGGCGAGTTTGACCGGCACGGTCTGGCTGCCGACTTTGGCGCTGTAGTCACCGCCAGGCATAAAGCTGAAGTCGCTGCTGGCCAGTGGGGCCACTTCGCTCAGGTTGGTGTTGCCAACGGTGGCGCTGACTTCCTGGTTGCTGGCGTTGTAGACACGCACGAAGCTCGAACCTTTTGGCGCGGTCGGGCCGTACAGGGCGGCGTCACCACCGGCGAAGGCGGACATCGATACGACGCTCAGGCCGGCAGCGATGGCCAGAGTCTTGGCGAGACGACGAGGAGTTGTAGTGAAAGTCATGTGAGTTACCTCTCTTTCAGTTTTGCGCCCGTTCGGGCGTCTCGGATTTTTCAAGGGTGTTGAGTGCCATGTTTTGTTGGCGCGAACCGGCTTGTTTAAGTTGCGCAACCCACGATGGGTCGGCATCACCGATTTCGTTGTTGACCGGCAGATAACGTTCAGGGAACTCCCAGATCAGCACTTGGGGCGGGCTGTTCTTGAAGTCGTCGCTTTTGAGGTAGCTGAGCATCGGCAGGATCGGGCCGTGGCCGTCTTCGGCATAGCTGATCACATCGCTGCCCAAGGCTTGCTTGAGGGCGCCGACGAAGTTCCAGTTGGGGTTGGCGCTGTAGCTGGTGCCCACCAGCGCCACCGGGGTTTCGCTGTCGCTGAACAGCGCGTCGTCGCCTTTGGTCTCGGCCAGGTGCGTGACGCGTTTTTGCAGCGGCTCTTTAGGTGGCATCAGGTTTTCGAACAGCGGGTCCAAAGGCAGGAACAGACGCAGGTCGCCTTTATGCGGCTCGGTTTTTTCGGCCTCGGTGACAAAGCGCTGTGGCTCGCCACTGAGCGGGGTCTGCTCGGCAATCGCCTTGGCCAGTTGCTTGGCGGCGACTTCCGCGCCGTCCGGCGTCCAGTGGGTGTCGGTGCGCAGGAACACTTGCTTGCCGCCCAGCTTGGCCTGTTGCAGCGGGCCAAGCAGGTCGGGGGCCGGTATCTTGTCGGCGGCGACACGGGCGTGGAAGTCCTGATACAGGTTGGCGTGGATGCTGGCCGGCTTCACTTCACCCAGGTGTTCTGGGTACAGGCGTACCTTGGCCGGCACGATCGCCATCACCAGTTGAATGCCCTGGGCCTTGAGCTTCTGGCGCACGCCTTCGACCAGTGCGTAGTTGCCTTCCAGGTTCTGGTCTTCGTTGACGGCGGGGTTGAACTCCTCGTCGCTGTACAGCCAGTGATCGCGGCCCAGCACCACGCCAGGACGGCCTTCGTTGAACAGCTTGTAGTCCAGCGCGGCCCACAGGTTGGTGCCCAGGCGTTTGATCGGGAACTCGTCGTCGTAGTGGGTTTCGACGGCTTTGGTCCAGCGACCGTTGAGCACAGTGGCGTCGGCGTTGGTGCTAAAGCCGAAGAAGCTGCGCAGCGACCAGGCGCCCAGTGCCAACAGCAGCACCAGGAACAGGCCGATATAGAGGACGCGTAATGAACGGGTCATGGTCGGCTCCCTCAGAATTGGAAGTAAAGGAACGGCGAGAAACTCTGCGCCGACA